>Ga0182024_10016240_pt1 | contig 14140 bp, 14 predicted proteins | sample P32metaG_FD_120480 | JGI IMG/M metagenome (GOLD analysis project Ga0182024, IMG submission 120480) | Permafrost microbial communities from Stordalen Mire, Sweden - P3-2 metaG (Illumina Assembly) | ecosystem: Environmental > Terrestrial > Soil > Wetlands > Permafrost | place: Sweden: Stordalen... | reverse complement strand
GGTCGCGGCATGCTGGGGATAGTTGAATATCTTGACGTCGTGTGTGAACCGGGTTACCGCCCCGGCGGCGTCGCTTAATCCTTCGGCAAGCCGGCTTGCTACGACGCGCGCAGTTTGAACATTCACTCCCGGCAACATAACGCCAAAAATGCCCGTTGAAAAATGATACAGGGAGTCTTCCCGCCTCAATTTCCGGGAGAGAGTTTTCACGGCATCGCCCAAGGCAGCCGTTATTTCCGCTGGGTTTGTGAGATTCGGCGCCGGCATCAGCCGAACCACCATCACAGAAAGCGTGTCGCGGCAATTGACCGCACGCTTATACTCCATTACGAGCCGGTCCTGAAAATGATTCAATCCGGCAAGGGTATCCAACAGGTCCTTTCCCGCCTGACGATGCAACTCCGAATACCGGATCTGAGCCTGCGCAATTTCCCTGCGGAGTCTTCGCACTACGATCTGCCGCTCCACCAAGTACCCCAACAAAAGCAGAGACAACCCGCAAAATCCGACAAAAAATATTTTGGATGTCCGTTCGCTGAACACAATCGGGCGGTTCGACATTGCGGGATACATCAGGACCGCCATTCCAACAACGAGCACCACTATGATGGAAAGGGAGAAAATCGTCAGTTGCAGTTCCCTCCTCTCAACTGTTGCCGAGTCAACCCGATCGAAAAGTTGCATCCAGTTACTCCAAAAGGGTCCGACCATTCGAGGTCAACCCGGTCATTTTTGCGCAAGGCACCTGTGGCTTTATGCCTTTGTTGAAGACCGTACCTGCCACATCCTGAATTGAATCAGTACGCGAAAGCACTGACGCAGCTTGTTGCTTAGTAAGCGAAGCAGACTGTTTTTCTCGCCGGCGAATTCTGTCTGCCGGACTGGCCGAAAATCAGCCAGACGCTAACATCAGCTGCAGCAATCAGTTAGCTGCTGTTCATCGTCACGGTGAAACGAGCAGAAAACCAAATCGAGCAGGAAATAGGACGCGGAGCGCTTGTTAATCAGTACGCACAAGTAACCGTCGGGGGATCAAATTGGAATCGTGCGGGGGACTCGGTCAATAGAAGAAAGGCGAGCTTCACGGCTTAGCGGCAAGGTCCGCATCGGCACAAGCGGGCGTGGAACTTCAAATCACGTCGCGTCAGCGAGCTGCGCTGTGGACGGCGCAAGCCTTCGTGCCGGCGCTTCAGGCGCGGGAAGCGAACGCCGTCTAGCTAGAAAGTGCTTCTGTGCGCGACGGCCCCAACCGCGAATGAAATAATAATTCAGCACGCCGGCCGTGCCGGCGCTTACGACCGGGAGGACTCGTCCTACCCATTTCTCGGCAACCTCGGCGCCCACCTTAACGGCGATTCGATCAATCACGCGGGGCAATACGCGCTCCACCACTTGTTTCTCAAGAAATTCACGCGTAAGGTCCAATCCAGCGGCGCTCCCGGCCGCGAACCACAAGGCCATCACCTCTTCATCGGTCGAATATTCATACCCGTGGATAAGGCTCAATTTCTGGAGCATTCGGACGGTAATCGCGGAGAGTATTCCCATGTCGGGCAGGATGGTGCTGATACCTCCAATACCCAGTCCCATGCCTTCGAGCGCCGCTGTTTTAGACGAAGCCGCTATGATCCGCTCCGCAGGGGACCGCAGCACCGCATCATCCAGGTGGTGGGTGTCCCGCCAGCTTTCGATCGGCAGCCGGTATACCCGCCGAACATGAGCCAGGTATTTATCCGAATCCAGCCGGACTTGACGGTAAGCCGTCCTAAATCCCGCTCGCACGGATGAATGAATGAGTTTCGCCAGCAAAGGGCTACTTTCGCCGATCCGCATAGCCGACCTTTCTGTGCTTGATGCCATATTCATTAGGATGCCCGCACAAAACCAAAAGGTCCGTGAAGGCCTCTTGGTTCAAATTATAAGGCCAAAGTGCCATTCCTGGTATTCCGCGGGACCTAGGACCTGCGCGCCACATCTCGCGGTCAAAGGGGCCTCTTCCCGTATGCGGGATTTGTTTTCCAGACCACGCCCTTGCCTGCTTAAACCGTCAGTTCCCCTTTAGGCATAGTCGCCCGGATTACGCTTGTAAGGCATTCGTGCGGGCGGTGAGAATAAGAATCGGTGCCACGACCCGCTACGGCAGTCTTTCCGTTGGAAATGCGGCGGGCAGGACGACAGAAAATCATGTATGACCATACTCAAAAGAAATACGCGCGCGACACGGTAGTCGCCAAAAGCAAGGCTACCGCGGCGAGAGACACGGAACGCCGCAGCGGAGACCGCCAGCCGTTCACGGCGGCGGCCGAGGTGGTGGACCTAGGCTCCGGCGCGCGCTTCTCCACGCGGACCACGGACTTGAGTTCCGGCGGCTGCTTCGTCGATACGATCGTTCCCTTCCCCGTGAATTCGGAAGTTCGAGTGACGATCCGCAGAGAAAAGGTCCACTTCGAGGCGGGTGGAATCGTGGTGTATTCCCAGGCGGGGCTCGGCATGGGGATTGCGTTCAACGAATTGAGGCGCGGGCAAGAAAGCATCCTGGAGCAATGGCTCGATCGTTCGAACCGGACTCCGCAACATACCGATGCGCACCCTGCTTCGCCGTTGGAACGGCCTGCCGTTTCCGTGGGATCCGATCACGCCGCATTCGTGCGGCTGGTCCGCTTAATGATCATCAAGGGGATTTTGTCCGAATCGGAAGGAACCGCCATCTTCAACGACCCGGTGTTCTTCTAAAGTTACGGCCCGCCTGTTCGCAGTTGAGGGCGATATCGGAGCGAGCTTTTCGGCCATGAAGAAAAAAAGACTCGGAGAGGTCCTCCGCGACCGCGGTCATATCTCGCCAGCAGACCTCGATAAGGCGATTCAAGACCAGCAGGGCAAACTCGTTCACCTCGGCGAGCTGATGCTCGAGCGGGGCCTTGTTACAAAACAAGATCTTGCCGGAGCTCTTTCGGAAATTACCCGCGTTCCGTACGTAAACTGCGACAAACTCGAGATTGACCCCGTCCTCTTTAAACTCGTTTCGCACGCAATGGCCAAGCGCTGCTGCGTGCTGCCGATTCATCTCCAAGGCACCACGAAACTCGTGGCCGTAATGGCCGAGCCGCAAAATCTCCAGATCATCGACGAGTTGCGCTTCTCAACAGGCATGGAAATCGTGCCCCGCCTCGCTTTCCGCGACGAAATTCTAGTCGCGATTGAAAAGTGTTACGGAGCCGCCGAGCAGGCGGAAGCCGCTGTGGTCGAAGCCATTGCGCCGACTACCGAAGATCCCGCGATGGAATTCATTTCATCGAGTTCCTTGCAGCGGAACATCGAGGCCATGCAGGAAATGCAGGCCGAAATGCTTCAAAAGAGCACCCCGGCTGTACGTCTCGTGGCCTCCACGATTACTGCCGCCGCAACCAAGGGAGCCAGCGACATCCACATCGAGCCGCAGGCGACGGACACGGCCGTTCGTCTGCGCATTGACGGCATGCTGCGCGATTACCAGCGCATACCTCGCGCGGTGCAGAATTCCGTTGTCTCGCGCATCAAAATTCTCTCCGATATGGATATTGCGGAAAGGCGCGCTCCTCAGGACGGGCGATTTCTCGTAAAGCTTTCCGGACGAAAAGTGGACCTACGCGTCTCCACCCTGCCGACACAATACGGCGAGAAAGTGGTTATGCGGCTGCTTGAGGCGGATGCGCCGATGCAGAGCTTCGGGACGCTGGGACTGCCGCCGGAGATTATTGCTTCGCTGAATCGAATTCTCGATATGCCGCAGGGAATGCTTTTGGTAACGGGACCGACGGGATCCGGCAAGAGTACGACCCTGTACGCTTCGCTGACCAAGGTGCAAAAACCCAGTTTGAATATCGTTACGGTGGAAGATCCGGTCGAATACGCCGTCCCTGGATTAAATCAGGTTCAGGTAAATACGAAGGCCGGCCTGACGTTCGCAAGTTGTCTGCGTTCGATATTGCGCCAGGACCCGAACGTCATTATGATCGGCGAAATTCGGGACAAAGAAACTGCCGAAATCGCCATCAAAGCGGCACAAACCGGACACCTCGTGCTATCGACTCTGCATACAAACGACAGCGTCGCGGCGGTTACCCGTCTTTTGGATCTTGGCGTTCCAGGATTTCAGATTGCAACATCCGTTACCGGGATCATCGCGCAACGTTTGGTGCGGCGCCTGTGCGTCTGCCACAACGAGGTTCCTATCACGCCCGAGCACGCGGCGCGTCTTCGCGAGGTCGGCGTCACCGATGCTCCGCGAACGCAGCGCAAGCCCAAAGGGTGCGAGGAATGCGACGGCACGGGTTACAAAGGACGGGTCGGCATCTACGAAATGCTGGTCTTGAATGATGCGATCCGCTCCGCAATACGTTCAGGAGACCGCAACGACCATGTCCGAACGCTTGCCCGGCACAATGGCCTGAAGCTGATGCAGGAATACGCCCTCGACCGCGTGCGAGAGGGACTCACCACGATAGACGAGGTACAGAGGGTGGTTCCGTTCGAGATCGTCTCGACGGCCCAATGCCCCACCTGCAATCACGAATTATCACCCGCATTTTTGTTCTGCCCTTTTTGCGGGGAACGAGTGGCCGACGAAGAGGAAAAGCCCAAGCATCGGCGGCGCTCACTTGTCGGACAAGGAGCCGGGCGAGAATGAGCTCTGGAACGAACACCCATGCGAGGAAGAAAAGCAGACTTACGCCTCGATACTCCAGCCTGCGGGATTTGTCGGTGACGTATGAAGGCCACAGCGAGGATGTGGCCACTCATCCGCCCGACATCAGTACACGGGGGATGTTTTTCAATACAAATCGCAATTTCCCCGAAGGAGCCGTCTTGAATGTTCGATTCCGCCTTGCTAGTTCAGGAGTCGAAATCCAGACACGGGCGGAGGTAAGGTACTGCCTGACGGGCGTCGGAGTAGGCGTTGAATTCGTGGACATTTCCGCGAGGGCAGTCCGCGCGATAGAAGAGGAAATTGCCTCGCGAGGCAAAGGCACCGAACCCGCGAATTCTGAATCGCAGGACTGAATCCCAGAACGCTGGCCATAACGCAATAATTTCCCACTTCAGGAAGATTCTCCCCAGTGAGTTTCACCTTGGGAAGGCTATGCTCGCGCTAAGTCTCGCACAATCAACGAGAAAGGCTGGCCTTGGCATTGCATCCAATTATTAATAGGAGATGTACAATGGGAGAGCGAAGAAAAGCACGCAGATTCGAGGTTTATTTGCCTTTGCAGGTTTCTACTTCCGGCAAGGGATGCAGTGACTTTTATTCAGCGCAACTTCGCGATATCTCCCGGTCGGGCATCTTCTTCCATTCCAGTGCTCCCATAGCCCCGGGCACTGCGGTTGAACTTACGTTTGCCCTTCCAGCGGAACGCGATCGAGGAACGTCGGTTCTGGTTCGAGCAAGTGCTAATGCCCTCCGGATGACGGAACTTGACGGGGAAACTTCACCAATATACGGCATCGCGGCTCGCATCGACCGCCTTGATTTCGTGCGCCCTGTAATTACCAACGCAGCGTAATTTCTCCGATTCAAAAGTATCCCTCACAAGGCTTCCGGCTTCGTCCGTCGTGAGAGATTTCTCTGCCGGCGTCTCTGCGCTTACAATGCTCTGTAGGAGTTGAGGTCGAGGCCCTCGCTTTGTGTCCAATTCTGCTGCGCAACAGCGACTTATCGGCCTTGAGAGCAGCGTTCTGCGTTCTCTTTGCACAGGCGAAGAGTCAATTGCCTCGCGCGAGCGCCTCACGCGGGAACTGGCTGCATACCCCTGGCGAGTGCCTGAGCATCGCGTCGTATATGAGGCTCTCGCAAGAATCCGCGAGCAGGATCCAGCCTCTCTGCGGGAACAACTCCCTTCCCAAGCGACTCGAATGGGATTCCCGGACGTCGACTGGACTCTCTATCTGGATGGTTCCGAGAGATCCGAGCGAAGTCTCGAAGACATGGTCCGCGACTTAATTTCCAATTCGGCGGGATGCTAATGAGAGCGCGGCTGCTTCACTGGTCATCGCTTGCCGACGTAATTCTCTTCCCCGCATTCATACTCTGGTTCATCTGGCGCTTGCAATACTCGGCGCGATGGACCTGGATTGTTTTCGTCGTGTGGCTTCTGACGAGCTTTCTGCTGCACCGGGACACGCCGAAGACGCTTGGCTGGCGAGCCGATAATCTGCCGGAGGCATCCAGGCAGGCGCTGATTGTTTGCGGGCTGATGGCCGCGGGACTTTTCTTGCTCGGCCCTTTGCTGGGCGCTTCGCGGCAGCCGCTGCCGCATCTTTTTTCCTGGCGCAGGCTGGGCGGCTACTTCGCATTTTGCCTGCTGCAGCAGGTGGCGCTCAATTCTCTGGTTCAGAACCGCATGCTATCGCTGATCCGGAACAGGCTGCCGGCCGCCGCACTGACGGGCGTGATTTTTGCGGCATGTCACTGGCCCAATCCCGTTCTCGTGCCGCTCACCTTGATTGCGGGAATCGCTCTGGCCTGGATGTTTGCGCGCGTGCGAAACATTATTCCGCTGGCCTTCGGACAGGCTGTGCTCGGATCGCTCGTCTCCTGGGCGTTCCCAATGGCCTGGCACCATCATTTGCGCGTCGGACCGGGCTATTACCACTGGCTGGGCTAGCAGGGGAAAAAGCGGAATTGCATCACTTCGGGTGGCCCGCGAATTCAAATTCAATCAGATGCTGTATTGAACTGATGTCTCCGCCTACGAGCGGGCGCCCGTTCACGAAGAAGGTTGGCGTGCCGTCAACTCCGACTTCGGCCCCATCATCGCGATTGGCTTTCACGGCTTTCTGTGCCTCGGGCGATGACATGCAAGCCTTGAACACATTCGCGTTCAGTCCTGCCTGCGAAGCGAACTCCGCGAGTTTTTCCTGAATGTTGTCGACTACGATTGAATCCTGATTTGCGAATATCGCGTCATGCACCTTCCAAAATGCCTCGGAAGACTGAATGAAAGCGCATCTGGCCCCAATTGCGGCCGTTTCCGCCCACGGATGAATGGAACTGAGCGGATAATCCTTATAGACCAAGCGAATCTTATAGCGCTCCACCAGGCCCTTCACCGCATCATCTGCCTCTCGGCAATGCGGGCATTGCAGGTCGGCGAACTCGACGACGGTCACGGGGGCCTCTGCAGGACCCATCGAAGGATTTCCGGCAATATGAAGTTTTGCGCGGTTGGCTGCGAACGGGTCGGTGGACATATCGAACATCTCGCCACGCAACAGTGTTTTCCCATCCTTGCTTACGTACACCTCGCCGCTATCGGTTTGATCGTTGACCGTAACCTCAAGAGGAATCAGATAAAAATCAGGAACCATCGACTGCGTCGCGGGGCCAAGCTTGAGCTTGTAGTCGTCGCCCCAGGCAAAAAGCTTGCGCAGGTAAGCTTCCGTGGATTTCAGCATCTCCGTTTGTTCCGGCGACGCAGTTGACCGGGAACTCGTGGGAGCCGACGCTTTCTGCGCGGCGTAGGGAAGCGCAATGAGAAGAATCGCGAGTGCGCCAGCGGCAACTTTCAGGGAAAGCATTGGAATTGGTCTTTTCACTCACGATCTCCTGACGCGCACGATACCATCCGCGGGCCGTGCCCGGAACAGCATAAATAAATCTGCGCAAAAGAGCAAAAGTCCGGAGAAGAGGGTAGTGGGCTACTTTGAATTTTGAGGCTAGCCTGAACCGTGGCAAGCTGGAAAGAATAGCGTGATGCGTTTTATGTCCAGGTGCGCAATTGTAATGGGCCTTAGCGTGGTCGTGTTTCTACTCATGCAATTGCTCTTTGCCCCTTCACATTGTCTCGACTGCGGAGCAAGGTATGGATTCCCACTCTCGTACATGCGAGACGGAACCTATGCAACCCATGGGCACGTTCTTTGGATGGGTTTCCTTGGAGATTTCGCCATTGCTGTTAGCGTCAGTACGTTGGCCGTGTGGTTCTGGCCGAGCAGGAAGGTTTCAAAGTAGCCCACTACGAAGAAGAGCTTTCAGTGGTTCGCCCCTTAAATCGACAACTTTTGCGCGAGCGGGAAACGGCGTCCTACGCTGAAAGCCTTCGAGGTTACTTTCAACCCCGGAGGGGCCTGCTTGCGTTTATATTCGTTCCGATCGACAAGTAGTGCGACGGACCGGACCAATTCCAGGGGATATCCGAACTTGCCGGCGATTTCTTGTGGGCTTTGCAAATCTTCGACGTATGCCTTCAGGACGCGGTCAAGGACATCATAAGGAGGCAGCGTATCCTGATCGGTTTGGTTGGGACGCAGTTCCGCCGAAGGAGCCTTGGTGAGAGTCGCTTCGGGAATGCGCTGCCGTTCGCGATTCGCGAAATTCGCCAGTTCGTAAACCATCGTCTTCGGGACATCCGATAAGACGGCAAGCCCTCCGGCCATGTCGCCGTAGAGCGTGCAATAGCCGACCGCCATTTCCGACTTGTTTCCGGTGCTGAGAACGAGCGACCCGAATTTATTCGAGAGGGCCATCAGAAGGTTTCCTCGGATGCGGGCCTGCAAATTTTCTTCGGTCACATCATTCGGCAATCCGGAGAAGGTAGATTCAAGAGTCTTGCAATAGGCGCTGAACGTTTTGCCGATCGGAAGGACCAGAATTTTGACTCCCAGATTGCCGGCGAGCGAGCGCGCATCGACAAGACTTCCCTCCGATGAATACGGGCCGGGCATGGCCACGGCCGTCACGTTTTCCGGACCCAGCGCGTCAGCGGCAATGGTTGCGACGAGGGCGGAGTCCACTCCACCGCTTACCCCGACGACAGCCTTTCGAAACCCGCATTTGCGCACGTAGTCGCGCACACCCACCAGCAGCGCCCGATAGACCGCTCCCACTTCCTCCGTGATGGCCGGACGGATGTCTCCCACCCCCGTCTCGGAATCAAAAAAGACAAGATCCTCTTCGAAAGATTTCGCAAGCGCGGCAATGCGCCCGTCGGGCATCAAGGCAACGCTCGAACCATCAAAGATCAAACTGTCGTTGCCTCCCACCTGATTCACATAAACGACCGGAACGCGCTGCTGCTTGGCGATTGCGCGAAGCATGCCGAGCCGGAGACCGCGTTTATCGATCGTGTAGGGCGACGAGGAAATGTTCAGAACGATGCTGCTTCCCTTCCCGACCAGTTCCGCCACCGGGTCACGTTCGTAAAGACGCTGCGCCCAAAAATTCTTGTCGTTCCAGCTATCTTCGCAGATAGTCAGCCCCAGAGTTTCAGCGCCCAGCCGAAAGACGTGCTGCGTGTGGGCGGGCTGAAAATAACGCGTTTCATCGAACACGTCATACGTCGGGAGCAGCATTTTGCGCTGTTCGAATAGAATTCTTCCGTCTCCGATGATGGCGGCCGAATTCGCCACCGGCTTGCCGGTGTCATCTTGCGCCTTGCCCACGAAGCCGACCACGGAGGGAAGCTCGATTTTTTCCGCCAGACGGCTCAGTGCCTTCTGGTTTTGCCGGACAAATGTGGAGCGTTCGATGAGGTCCTGCGGCGGGTAACCACACAAACAAAGCTCGGAGAAGACCGCGAGATCGGCTTCGCCGGCCTTCGCGGCGCGGGCATACTCCAGAATGCGCGCGGAATTGCCTTCAAAATCGCCGACAGTGGGGTTGAACTGGGCCAGCGCGATCTTCATCAGAAACATCCAGCATACGGGCCACCGGGGCGATTTTCAATGATGTCCTGCGGCAAAGTCATTCCAGGATGAAGCGCGGATTCTCGGAAGTTCGGACATAAAGAAAAAGCTCCCGGAAAAAACATGCCTCCGGGAGCTTCAAGAGCTTATGAGCGGCTCGGCAAAGATTGACGCGGCAAGTTAGACCGTAAATGAGCTGCCGCAGCCGCAGGTGCTCTTCACGTTCGGATTATTGAACTTGAACCCCGAACCTTCGAGCGTTTCGATGTAATCGATGGAGACACCTTCGAGATACATCTCGCTCATCTGGTCGACCAGGACCTTCAAACCCTCGTATTCGTACACGTTGTCGCTGGTCTCGTTCACCTGGTTTTCAAAGGCCATATGATAGCTAAAGCCCGAACAGCCGCCGCCCACTACAGCCACGCGCAGTCCTGCCGGTGACGGGGTCTGCTGTGAAAGAATCTCTTTAACTTTCGATACCGCTGTCGGTGTGAGTTGAAGCATTCGATCCCTCCAAAGTTGTGCCGCTTGGTCAAGCGTTCACAAGAACCGCCCGTATTATAGCAGATTATTGTCATGAAGGCCGGGAGAAGGAATTGGAAACAGAAGGCGATTCCTGCCGTATACAACTCCGCGCCACTCCCCTAAAATATCTATCGTACGATGAAACATACCATCACCTTGATTCCCGGAGACGGGATCGGACTCGAAGTATCGAATGCGGTCAAACAAATCCTCCTCGCCGCCGATGTCGATATTCAATGGGAAGAAACGGCCACGCGCGCGGAACTCGAACGCCGAGGGACTGATTTTATGCAGTCCGGCGTGCTCGAATCGATTCGCAAAAATGGAGTTGCTCTCAAAGGGCCCATGGCAACCGCCGTGGCAAGCGGCGCCCCCAGCTTAAACGTGGGATTGCGCCAGGCGCTCGATCTCTATGCCAATCTGCGGCCCGTGAAGAACCTCGAAGGCGTGCAGTCGCGATATCAGGACGTGGATCTTGTGATCGTCCGTGAGAACACTGAGGATCTGTACGCGGGCCTGGAACATACGGTTGTGCCGGGGGTCGTGGAAAGCCTGAAGATCATCACGGAGAAGGCTTCCACCCGCGTCGCGCGATTCGCATTCGAATATGCCAAGAAACTCGGCCGCAAAAAGATTCATGCGATTCACAAAGCGAACATCATGAAGCTGTCCGACGGCCTTTTCCTCACTTCGGTTCGGAAGGTGGCCGCCGAATATCCCGATATCGAATACAAAGAACTCATTATCGACAACGCGTGCATGCAGATCGTTCTGAATCCGCAACAATTTGACGTGCTGCTGCTGACGAATCTCTACGGCGACATTATGAGCGACCTGGCGGCCGGACTCGTGGGCGGCTTGGGAGTGGTGCCGAGTGGAAATATGGGTGAAAACGCGGCGATCTTCGAAGCCGTTCATGGCACCGCGCCGGATATCGCGGGAAAAGGAATCGCGAACCCCACCGCGTTGCTGATGAGCAGCATCATGATGCTCGACTACTTGAATGAGCCGAAGGCGGCCCGAAGGGTCGAAAACGCACTCCACAAGGTCTATCGCGAGGGCAAGTCTCTGACGCGCGATGTGGGCGGCAGCGCAACGACCGCGCAGTTTACCGAAGCGATTATTCGGTCTCTCGAAAAATGAGCGGCGATTTCGTTAAGGAAATTCCGTATGCTTGACGAAAGCGCGTGAAATTCCTCGTTTCGACCGAAATATGAAGTCTCCTCCAATCGATGTACGGTGTGAGAACTCGTGGATTGTTCGGTCTGCAATAGCGGCATTGCCTGTCCCGCCGGTCAGTAGGGGATAGGCCACAGCCAATTTGTGCCCGCGGCTCTACTGGTTGCTTCACTGATAAACTCCGACAGGAGGCACTTCGCCCATGCCGGATACTACGCAACTCAACAAAATCTACAAAATATTCAGCTGGGCGAGCCTTGCGGGCCTTGTTTTGATGCTGGGGCTCCTTTTGCGCAAGTCGCCACCGCCTAACATTCCTTACGATCCGGATGCCGCGGCGCGGGTGCAAAAGAAATTCGCGGCGGCGGACCAAGCCAAATCCGCGGGACAGTCAGCCCAGGTACAAATGGATCGCACCGAGCTAAATTCCTATCTCGCCAAGAACCTGCAACTCGAGGGCTCAAGTCACCCGGGCTCACCTTCCTCAACGGTTTCAGTTCCCGAAGGCGGACCAGCCATCGCGGCACCGACGGCGAACACGGCTGCATCCGGCGGCTCTGTGCCGGCAGAAGACCAGGCGACGCTCGAACAGGTGCAATCGTCGGTCAAGGACGTGAAGGTCGACATGGATGGAGACTTGGTAAAGGCCTACGTGGTTTTCGATTTTCATGGGAAGGATATGTCGCTCGAGCTGGACGGCCATCTGGAAGCCCAGGACGGCTACATCAAGTTCGACCCCGCGGGCGGAAAACTGGGGTCGTTACCTCTACCGCAATCAACGCTTGAGTCGGCCGTCGAGAAAATGATGGCGTCGCCCGAAAATCGCGAGAAATTGAAACTCCCATCCGACATCAGCGACATACAGATCGTCAACGGACAAGCGGTCGTCTCATACAAGTAGAGACTTTTCTCGGCCTCCCGCCTACTCCAAGACGGAGCCGGAATGACGAGCCGAATTTCGCAGAGCCGCGTCCCGCTTGCGCTAAGTGCCCGGTGCCGGCGCGCCGATGGGCGTATACGCGATGTAGAGAAGCCAGTAGACGATAACTCCGGTGATCGAAACGTAAAGCCACAAGGGGAACGTCCAGCGGGCAATCGCGCGATGGCGGGGAAATTGTCGCCGAAGGCCTCGCGTCAGGGTGATGAGTACGAGCGGAACGATCACGACGGCGAGAATCGTGTGCGTGGTCAGCAGCGTGAAATAAACCGGCCGAATCCAGCCCTGCCCTCCGAATCGAATGATTCCCGCGTGCGCGTGGAAGTAAAGATAACAACCGAGAAATACTGTCGAGCAACAAAACGCGGTCACCATGCTGAGCCGATGCCAGAAAATCTTTTTCTGCCGGATCAGGAAATAGCCGGTAAGCAAAAATACCGTGCAGGCAGCGTTGAGCGAAGCATTTACAGCTGGAAGCGAGGAGAGAGGAATTTTCACGAAATATTCGGGTGACCCATGCCGAGGAACCAGGCCTCTGAATTCACGAGTCCGGACGATCCCTATGCTACCGCGTGAGCTTATCGAGAATCATCCACGCGAGTAGCAATGGAACGTGCGCCACGGTGGCATGCATCAGCCATTTTGCACGGGCGTTCGTCCGAGTGCGGTTCGCCCATAGCCCAACCTGAAGCAACAGCATGCCGAGCAGCAGCGCGCCGAAAAAGTAGTGGATACCGGCCATGCCGAGCACCGAGGGAAGCGCGCTGACCCACACCAAAATCGCCGACGTGCAGATGATTTGCCGGAAGGTCGCGTCGCCATTCCGATCCACCACCGGCAGCATGCGGATGCCGGCCCGCGCATAATCGTCGCGATACATCCACGCAATGGACATGAAATGCGGAAATTGCCAAAAGAAAACGATCGCGAATAAAACCCACGCGCCGATGGAAAGCGATCCGCGCGCCGCCGCCCAGCCGATCAGCGGCGGAAGAGCGCCGGGAATTGCGCCGATGGCCGTTGCCAGAGTGGTGCGGGTTTTAAGAGGCGTGTAGACTCCGAGATAAAGAATCGACGTCGCGAGCGCCACAACGGCCGCAAGCAGATTCGCCGCCAAAGCGAGCCAGGTTGCGCCCGCCGCAATCGTAAGCACGCCGAACAGCAGCGCCTCGCGCGGCTGCAGTTGACCTGTGGGAAGCGGTCGCGAGGCCGTGCGGCGCATCACTGCATCCATGTCGCGCTCGATATATTGGTTGAGCGCTGCCGTTCCGCCCCCGACGAGCATGGTGGCGAAAAGCGTGTTCAGCAGCAGCGCCCAATCGAGTGCTCCGCTCGACCCGAGATAGAATCCCGCTACCGTGGTGATCACCACCAGAAACGTGACGTCCGGCTTGGTCAGGACTACATAGGCCCACGGTTTTTCCAGGGCTGGAATTGCGTCCGCGCGCAGCTCATTCATAAATTCGTTATACTCCCGCTCTCTGGGGCGAATCGGCAGCCCGCGTTTGGGCAGCTCGCGTGCGAGCGGCCGGTGAGTCGGCAACCTCGGAAACAGACGGTCGAATCAAGCGGTAACAGCACAGCGTGAGAAGAAACGACGCTGCCAACGTGAGTGCGCCACCCAACACGTGCGCTACGGTGAGGGTCACATACGTCAATGACGGCTGCGCGGCATTCGCGGCCTTGATCACAGCCCACCACGCCGCGCCGCCGAGCAAAATCTGAATCCCAAAAAATGCGTGAAGCAGGATGACTCCCAGCCGAAGCTCGCGAACTCCGCGAAACTGCTGCTTAACGGACTTCCCGGCCCAGATGACCATCATCGTAACGATTCCG
>Ga0182024_10016239_pt1 | contig 14140 bp, 16 predicted proteins | sample P32metaG_FD_120480 | JGI IMG/M metagenome (GOLD analysis project Ga0182024, IMG submission 120480) | Permafrost microbial communities from Stordalen Mire, Sweden - P3-2 metaG (Illumina Assembly) | ecosystem: Environmental > Terrestrial > Soil > Wetlands > Permafrost | place: Sweden: Stordalen... | reverse complement strand
TTCCTCGGCTACGTCTTCATGTATACGGTCTGGCTGAAGCGGCGCACGCCGCAGAACATCGTGATCGGCGGGGCCGCCGGCGCGATACCCCCGCTCGTCGGCTGTGCCGCGGTCACCGGCTCGCTGAGCGGTACGGCGGTGCTGCTGTTCTTCATCGTCTTCTTCTGGACCCCGCCCCACTTCTGGGCGCTGAGCCTGCTGATGAAGGACGAGTACGCGAAGGTCGGCGTGCCGATGATGCCGGTCGTACGGGGCGAGGCCGAGACCCGCCGGCAGATCCTGCTCTACACGGTGCTCCTCTACGCCGTCACACAGCTGCCCTTCTGCGCCGGCGGTTTCGGGGACATCTACCTCGTCGGCTCGGTCGTGCTCGGCCTGGGCTTCATCGCCGGCGCGATCCGCCTCTACCGCCGGGCCGATCGCCGCAGCGCACTGCATCTGTATCTGTTCTCGCTGGCCTACCTCGCGCTGCTGTTCTGCGCGATGGTCGCAGACATCCATCTATAGAATGCGCTCCTGCCCATGATGACTCGACGGCTGGCACGCAAGAACATTCGCACCGGACTGATCGTGTGCGCGATCTGCATGTTCATGTTCGCCATCACATTCTTCGTCGCCGCCGTCTACATCTCGTGAGCCCGCTCGACCCCGAGATCCCACCCGCCGGCGAGGAGCTCCACCTCCCCGGGCCGTCGCTCCTGCCGATACTCACCGCGGTCGGCATCACGCTGGCTCTGATCGGCATAACGACCTTCATCGAGCTCACGGTGATCGGCGTGCTGCTCACGGTCGGTTGCATCTGGCGCTGGATCGGCGACACGCGCCACGAAATCGACGAGCTCCCGCTGGATTAAGAACGGCTTTCGACTCAACCCGCCGCCGCGCTCGCCGGCACCGGACAGATCGCTCCGTCTTCAGTCCAGCAGCGCACCACGTCGCGCACGGACAGGATGCCCACAGTCGCTCCGTCCTCGACGACGATCAGGTGACGGAAGCCGCCACGCACCATCGCCGCGGCCGCCTCCTCGAGCGACCAGTCGGGCGCGGCGAACACGACATCGCGCGTCAGGTGCTCGGCGACCTGCTCGCCATCGGGATCGTGCCCAGCGCCGATCGAGTGCAGGATGTCCCGCTCGGTGACGATCCCGGGTCCGGGGCTGTCGGGATCGATCACGACAGCCGCACCCACCTGGCGCTCGGACATCAGCCGCGCGGTCTCGCGCAAGGTGTGGCCTGGGCCCACCGTGAGCACCGTCGGGGTCATCCCTTCGCGAACCTGCATGATCGCTCCTTTCGCGCTTGCATTCCGGACGAGAGCCTCGTCCAAACGATTGCAATGATTGCCTCAATGTAGTACCCCGGTAGTCCTCGGTCAAACCCCGCCTTCAGCACGGCGGATCACTGGGGTGCGAAACCGCACAACATCGCATCGGCGCGAGGCACTAGGATCACGCCTCGATGAAGTCGGTCGATGGAGTAGTCAAGTAAGGGGATCGCAGTGCATTGTGCTTCGGACAACCAGACCTCACCCCTCGCAACCGGCGTCGCCGGAGGGAGTGTCGTCGATGTCTAGGCAGCGTTCGCTGACCGTGGCGGCGGTGGCGGCGTTGATCGCGATCGCGATCGGCATCTACCTGAGCTTCGCGATCCACTGGTTCCCCGTCGAGGCCTCCACGCAGGCGCATAACACCGATCGGCTCTACCACGTCCTGGTGATCGCCTCGATCCCGATCTTCGTGCTCGTCGTCGCGGTGATCCTGTACTCCGTCTGGCAGTTCCGCATGAAGCCCGGCGAGGAGCTCAAGGACGGCCCTCCGATCCACGGCAACACGCGCCTGGAGGTCATCTGGACGACGCTCCCGGCGATCCTGCTGCTCGGGCTCGTCGCCTACTCGTTCGTGATCCTGTACGACAACGAAAAGAAGCCGGCCGGCGTCCCGGAAATCCAGATCGGGGTGACCGGTCAGCAGTTCTTCTGGTCCTACGAATACCCGTCGTCGGTAACCGGCGGCGCGCCGCTGAAGAGCTATCAGCTGTACGTGCCGGATGGCGACACGATCTACTTCAACATGCGCTCCAAGGACGTGATCCACGCCTTCTGGATCCCCGCCTTCCGCCTGCAGGAGGACGTCGTGCCGGGCATCACCACCCACTACCGAGCCACGCCCGACCGGCTCGGCACCTACGCGGTCGTCTGCAACCTGCTCTGCGGGGTCGGACACTCGCTGATGCGCTCCGCCATACACGTGGTCCCGCGCGCCCAATTCCAGGCGTGGTTGAAGAGCCAGGAGCGCACTCCGGGCTCCACCGTCGCCACCGCGTCGACCACCCGTCCGGGAGCCGTCGGCAGGCTCGGCGCGATCGAGGGGGCGGCTGCGGGATAATGTGTGCGCCGATGGTTCGCGAGGGAGCAAGCTGATGGCAACGACGATGCAGGCGCCCGGCCCTACCCACTCGTCCCGCGGCGGTCAGAGCGCGTCGCTCGGCGGGAAACTCCGCGCCCCGGGCTTCTATCGCGCGGCCTGGATGATGCCGCTCGGCGTGGCCTTCGCCACCGGTCTGACGTGGCTGGTGCGGTCCTCCACCGGCCACGCCACGTTCCACCACTACATCTCCGGCGAAGGGATCGTGACCGTCTCGCTGATCGCCGTGCCGCTGCTGTTCCTGGTCGGGATCGGCGGCTTTGACTACTGGTTCTACTGGGCGATCGGACGCCCCACACGCCCCGAGGACCACTCCAGCCACGGGGCGCACAGTTGGAAGGACTACTTCCGCGTCAACACCGACCACAAGGTGATCGGCGTGCAGTACACGGTCACCTCGTTCTTCTTCCTGCTCGTCGGCGGGCTGCTCGGCCTGCTGATGCGCGTCGAGCTGGCGCAGCCGGGGGGGCAGTTCGTGAGCGCGAACACCTACAACAGCCTGTTCTCGGTCCACGCCTCGCTGTTGATCTTCCTGTTCGTGATTCCCGTATTCGCGGGCCTGGCCAACTTCGTGCTGCCGCTGATGATCGGCGCGCCCGACATGGCCTTCCCGCGCCTGAACGCCCTCTCCTACTGGCTGCTGCCGATCGCCGGCAGCATCATGCTCTTGAGCTTCCTCGCCCCCGGCGGCGCGTTCGCCGACGGCTGGACCGCGTATGCGCCGCTGTCGACCTCGGCGCCGCTCGGACAGAACTTCTTCTCGCTGGGGATCCAGTTCGCGGGCGCATCCTCGATCATGACCGCGCTGAACTTCCTCGTCACGATCATTACGATGCGCGCTCCGGGTATGAGCTTCTTCCGGATGCCACTGCTGGTGTGGGCGAACTTCGCGACCTCGCTGCTGGTCGTGATCGCCACCCCGTTCATCGCGGCGTCGCAGTTCTTTGCGCTGCTCGACCACGCGCTCGGCTTCAACTTCTTCAACGCCGCCAAGGGCGGCAACGTGCTCATGTACCAGCACGTCTTCTGGTTCTACTCGCACCCGGCGGTCTACATCATGATCTTGCCCGGCTTCGGGATCGTCTCAGAGATCATCGCCGTGAAGTCGCGCAAGCCGATCTTCGGCTATCGCATGATGGCGTTCTCGCTGCTGGCGATCATCGTGCTCGGCTTCACAGTGTGGGCGCACCACATGTTCACCTCGGGGATGGCCGACTGGATCAGGATCCCAATGGCGATCACCACCTGCATCATCGCGGTGCCCACGGGCATCAAGGTCTTCTCGTGGCTGGCGACGCTGTGGCGCGGGGTGCTGCACCTGGACACCCCGATGCTGTTTGCGCTGGGCTTCATTACCACCTTCACCCTGGGCGGAATCAGCGGGATCATGCTCGCGATGATCCCGTTCGACATCCACGTCAGCGCCACCTACTTCATCGTGGCCCACATTCACTACGTGCTGTTCGGTGGCTCGCTGATGACGATTTTCGCAGGTGTCTACTACTGGTTCCCGAAGATGACCGGGCGGATGTTCGACGAGCGCCTGGGCAAGTGGCACTTCTGGACCACGTTCGTCTTCTTCAACCTGACGTTCGGCCCGATGCACATCCTCGGCCTGCAGGGCATGCCTCGGCGCGTGGCCACCTACGCGGCGAAGTTCGCCGACCTCAACATGTTCATCTCGATCATGAGCTTCGGCCTCGGCTTCAGCACGCTGATCTTCGTCTACAACATGGTCACCAGCTGGCGCGGCGGCACCCGCGCAGTCGGTAACCCGTGGCGGGGTATGACGCTCGAGTGGCAGGTCTCCTCACCCCCGCCGATCTTCAACTTCGACAGGATCCCGACGATCGTCGGGGGGCCGTACGAGTACGGAGTGCCCGGGGCGGTGCACGGCATCTTCGCTCCGGTTCCCGCCCCGATCACAGCCGCCGCCGGAACCGGTCCGAGCGTCGTGCGAGCGGCAAGCGAATGAGGAGGCAGCGATGAAGGAGATCCTGGTGGTCGCCAACCGGACGCTCGGAGGCAAGAAGCTGCTCGACGCGGTGCGCGCGCGCGCCACCGCCGGCGATGTCCGCTTTCGCCTCGTCGTCCCCCAGAGCAAGCCGTCGGCCGGTCTGGTCATCTACGACGAGGCGGTCCGCGAATCGGCCCAGGTGCGGGTTGACCTCGCGCTCTCGCTGGTACGGGCCGAGGGGATCGAGGCCACCGGGGAGATCGGCGATCCCGACCCGTTTTCGGCCACGATGGACGCGATCGCCGAGCACCGGCCCGAGGAGATCATCCTCTCCACTCATCCGGCCACCCAGTCGGGGTGGCTGCGCCGGGATCTGATCGAGCGCATCCAGAACGCCTCGGGGCTGGCGGTTGAGCACATCGTGACCGACCTCCAGCGGGAAGGCCTACCCTTCCAGGTCACGCTGGTCTTGGCCAACAAGACGGCGAGTGGCGAGGAGCTGCTGGAGCGTCTCCAGGAGAAGGCCGCGGACGGGGGCACACAGCCCGAAGGGCTTCCTCGGCACGTGTTCATCGCCGTGATTCCACTGCAGCACGGCGGCGGCTCGGCGCCGCGCGAGGCGCGCGAGCGCCTTCAGGCGATGCTCGACCACATCCATGGCGCCGGGTTGATCGGCTCGGGCATGATCGGCGACCCCGACCCCTACACGGCGGCGATCAACGCGCTGGAGCTGTTCAGGGTCGATGACGTCGTGATCTCAACGCTTCCCGACGAGCGTTCCGGCTGGATGCGCTCGAACTTGATCGAGCGCGTGCGCCACGCCACCTCGGCAAACGTCGAACACGTGGTCGTCGACCTGCAGGCCAACACGACCGTGGCCCCGGTCGCACCGAGCTGAGGCAGACCGATGGAGGCAGCCAGCATCGCTCACACGGCCGGCCACGGCGAGCACCACGGTCCGCCCACGGCGCACCGCAGCTCGCGCGTCGAAGCGCAGCTGCTGGGGATGCTGCTTTTCATCGTCTCCGAGGTGATGATCTTCGCGGCGTTCTTCACGGCCTACTTCTTCATCCGCATCGCCTCAGGCGAGCCGTGGCCGGCGCCGGGCACCCACCTGCCGGAGGATGTCGCCGGTGTCAACACGGCGATCCTGATGTCCTCCTCGTTCACGCTCCACTGGGCGCAGACGTCGATCAAGAAGGGCAACCGCTTCGGGCTGAAGGCGGGCATCCTCACGACGTTCCTGCTCGGCTGCACGTTCCTGTTCATCCAGATCAACGAGTACGCGAACATCGGCTTCGCCCCCCAGGACCATGCCCAGCAGACGATCTTCTACTCGCTCACCGGCCTGCACGGCGCACACGTGTTCATCGGCCTCTGCCTGTTGCTATTCGTGACGATCAGATCCTTCCGCGGCCACTACTCGCCCGAGGAGCACCGCGGCGTCGAGATACCTGGCATCTACTGGCACTTCGTCGACATCATGTGGATAGTCGTCTACACCACCGTCTACGTCCTCTGAGGGCCGTGGGCACACTGCGCATGCCGGCGTCCTCGATCGCTCATGTGCGAAGCACATTTCGCTCACTGCGTCCTTGGCCTGCTTGGCCCACGGCCCTCAGAGAGCGCGGTGTCAGACACCAGGACAACGATCGTGCTTAATCCCCTGCGCAGTGAGGACGAGGCGTTTCGCTTCCTGCTCTACACGTTCGTCGCGATCGCCGTGATCGTCGGCCTCGTGTTCGCCCTGCGCGCGCTTATTTGACGGTCAAGGTCCCGTACATCCCCGCGGCACGGTGGCCGGGGGCCTGGCAGAAGAAGGTGTAGGTACCTGGCTTCAGCTTGACCGTGATCGAGGCGGTGCCCTTGGTGGTGAACTTGCTCGCGCCGAGCAGGGGCTTCGCGGCGGGGGTCGCCCCACTCGCGCCCGATTCGATCGCGATGTTGTGCATTACCCCGGACATGTTGCTCATCGAGATCGTCACATTGCCGGCGGTCGCGGTCGCCTTGGTGGTGGTGTAGGCGAGCTGGCCTTGAGGGTTGGCTTCGAACTGCAGCTTGCCCGCCTGCTCGACCGCCGGCTTGCCGGCCCCGGGCGCCTGCACCGCGGTGGCCAGCAGACCGGTGTCCGAGCCGGGCTTGGCGGCGGCTTCCGCTACGTAGGCGGCGATGTCGGTGAGCGTCGCGCCACTGGCCAGCCCTTTGGGCATTACGTTTTGAGGGTTCGGATAGAGCACCTGGTGTTCGACGATGCCCGGGATCACGCTGCGTCCCTGGGCTTCGGCGACACCCACGCGAAAGGCTTCGTCGAGGTCGGGGCCGACAGTGCCCTTCGTGTCCGCGCGCGCGAGCGTGTGGCAAGCACCGCACTTGGCGACGAACTGCTGCTTGCCGACGATCAGGTTGACGTTGTCGTCGCGCTTGACCGCGGCGCAACCGCCCGCACCGAGCAGCAGGCCACTCGCACCGACGAGCAGTCCGAGACTGCGCAGGCTTCTGGAGGCGACGATGGAGGACATCGGCGGCGAAACTCTATCCGACGAGCAGGCGTTCGCACCGGCGGGCGCCTCCGCCAAGCGCTTCGCTAGAGTTCGGCCCGTGAGCACGAACCAGCGCTACCGTCTGCGCAACCCCGCAAGCGGACGAGAGATCGTGATCGAGGCGGAGCCCGAGGAAATCTACATCGACCGTGAATCCGGCGAGCCACTAGAGATCGTGGGCAAGCTGCTGCCGCTCGCTCCCTCCGCCTCGCGACTGCCCTGGGCGGTCGAGAACATGCGCGTCTGTCCCTCCTGTGACCAGCTTGCCCAGAAGGACCTGAACGACTGTCCGACCTGCGGTCGCCGCATGGGGCCGCTGTGACGGCACGCGCGGCTGTCGCGGCGAGCCTTGTGCTGCTGTGCGGCGTGGGGCTCAGCGCCTGCGGCGGCGGAAGCAGCGTGAGCGACGCGGTGCCGAAGAGCACGCCCGACATCACCCCGCCCACCAACACGAGCGCCGAAGCGGCTGCCGTGCAGACGACCTCGACCTCGACGACCTCGACGACTTCGACCGCCAAATCGAGCGAAGGCACCTCGAGCGCGGCGGGCGAAGCAGCCAAAGCGAGCGAAGAACCCTCGTCGAGCGGCGCCGGTGCCAGCGGCACAGGCGCCAGCGAAAGCGCCGCATCGGCCGGGGGCGGCACCTCCGCCGGCGGGACGGCGAAAAGCGGCGGAGAAGCGAGCAAAGCCGGCGGCGAAACGGCCGTCAGCCCCAGCGGCGGCGCCAGCGCACCCTAGGGCGTCGCTGGCCGGCGCGCTGCTGCGTCCTTACCGATCGGAGATCAACGGGATCTCCGATCGGCCAGCACATGTGCGTTGCACACTTCGCTGGGTGGGCGGGCCTTTTCATCTTGCCTCGCTTGACCAGCGACGCCCTAGGAAACTGCTCTTCTTCTAAGGGGTGGAGATCAACGTAGCGCTGTAGGTGAGGCGGGCGGTTTGGTACAGGCAGTAGTACTGCACCGGGGTGCCGATCACTGTGTCCGTGGTCTGCGTACTCGTGCTCGAGCAGCTGGCCTTGGGCCGGGAGGCGCGCCAGGAGGTGGTGTTGGCGAAGCCGAGCGCAAGCGCGGGCGCCCAGGAGGGCACGGTCAGCGCGATCACGTCGCCCTTTTTGACCTGCAGCGTGGTTTCGAGCGGGAACTGGGCGGTTTTGCCGAAGTAGGGTTCGAGCTTGACGAGCGGGCTCTGCGCGATCAGCTTGTACGTAAGGTTCGGTTTGGCCTGGGGACGCAGGATCGCGATGCCGGCTTCGGAGGAACCGCCCTCGTTGGTGTTGAAGAACTTGATCTGGGTGGCGTTGGGCTTGCCGAGCATGATCGACCAGGCGACGATCGTGCCGCCGCGCGGCGCCGTCTGCGGACTACGCACCGTGCCCACCTTCACCTGGAAGCCGGTCGTGCGGCTGACCGCCAGGCAGGGGCTGCCGGGGCAGCTGGGGACGGTTTCGGGGTTGGTCGTGGGCGGGATCACACCGACTTCGGTGAGCGTCGCCTGCGAGCCCGCCGGCAGCACGAGCACAAGCGCGAGGCTCACGAGGAATGTCGCTGTGGATGCACGGATCATGTGGTCATTCAACACGACTTGAGGGAAGATGTAGCGGTCTGGGTGTGAATGTTCGCTACCGCCGTGTGAGTTCCTGCGCCGCGGCCGCGATCTCCTGCGGATCTCCCGGTGCTGGAACCCACGGCAGCCGCAGCGGATCGTCGGCGTAGCGCGGGATCACGTGCATGTGGAAGTGGAAGACGGTCTGCCAGGCGACCGCGCCACAGGAGTTGACGAGGTTGACCCCATCCGCCCGCAGTCGCTCCTTCGCACGGCTCGCCTGGCGCTGCGAGGCGACCGCCACCGCGCGCAGATCGTCGGGATCGATGCCCAGCAGATCCTCACTGTGCGCGCGCGGGATCACGAGCACGTGCCCGCGCGTGGCAGGGTTGATGTCCATGAGCGCAACCGTGCGCTCGTCTTCGCCGACGATCGTCGCGGGCAGCTCGCCTGCGACGATCTTGCAGAACAGGCAATCTGGGTCCTTCATCGACTCCAAGCCTATTCGGACAGCGGTCGGTCCTGCGGCGAGGAGCCGGACGGCGCCCGCCCGTGCACATAGGCGAAGGCCTGATCGCGTGTGGCGATCTCGCCTGCATACCGCGCCTCGGCGAGCTCTCCCAGCAGCTCACCGACGCGCGGTCCCGGTGGGATGCCGAGATCCGCCGCGAGCTCGTCGCCCCGCAAGAGCGGACTGGGCGGGCCCTCCACGCGCCAACGCAGGGCATCCTTCAACATCGCGCGCGCGACTTGCATGTGTGCGTCGATCGCCCTCTCCGCCTGCTCCCCGCGCGTCGCCAGCCGGTCGGCGACCGACAGGAGCGTGACGTCGACCTCAACCGGCGCGCACGCCCGCAGATAGCGGTACACGGTGCGACGCTCCAGCGGTTGGGGCTCGTGGACGAGGAAGCCAAGCCGCAGGTGGTTGCGCACCAGCGCGGCAACGTGGGCGCGCAACCGCTCGCTGGCACGCAGCCTGCCGAGCACCGCACGCGCCAGCTCGGCACCGCGAGCGTCGTGGCCGATGAACGTCACGCGCCCGTCCTCAGGACGTACCTGCCTGGTCAGGGGCTTGGCCGCATCGTGCAACAGCGCCCCCCAGCGCAGCGCCTCGCCGCGCGTCAGCTCGTCTGCCAGCGGCTCGGCCAGCAGCGCGGCCACCCGCTCACCGAGCTGCCCCTGCGCCGCATCGGCGCGCGGAGCCGCGCCGTCGGGCCGGGCGGGCTCGGCCTCATCCTCTCCCCGTCCAGCGGACCAGTCATCCAGGATCGCCACAGGATCGGCCTGCAACGCGATCGTCCGATCGAGCACCTCGAGCGTGTGACCGTAGACATCGAGGTGATGAAAGCGGCTCTGCTGCACCCCGCGCAGCGCCTGTAGCTCGGGCAGCACGACCGCCGTCGCCCCCAGCTCGCCCAACAGCTCGATCCCTTGCCGTGCGCGCTCAGTGGCGAGGATACGGCGCAGCTCGATGAACACCCGCTCGGCCGACACGCCTCGCAGCTCACCCACATGCGCACCCGCCGCACGACTGGTCTGCGGCTCGGGCTCCAGCTCCAGCTCGACCGCCATCCGCACCAGACGCAGCACACGCAGGGGATCGTCCGCGAAGGCGCTCCGCCCGGCCATCCGCAGCCTGCTCGCCGCCAGGTCCCCGAGACCGCCCAGCGGGTCGATCGGCGCACCTCCCTGCAGCGGTTCGGCGATCGCATTCACGGTGAAGTCGCGCAACGCCAGGTCGGCGTGCAACGAGCCACCGCGCAACGGCTCCACGTCCACCTGCCAGGACCCGTCGCGCGCGACGACGCGCCAGGCTCCATAAGCCTCGGACAGCGCGAAGCACGCGGCGCGGCCCCCGGCACGGGCCACCGCGCGTGCCCCATCCGCGGGGTCGCCGTCGATCACCACGTCGATGTCCACGGCCGATCGGCCAAGCGCGCGGTCACGTGGCGCGCCGCCTACGAGCCAGGCTTGCCTGCCGGCCAGAGCGGATCGGACGGCCTCCAGCGCACCGGCGCTCACAACGGCTGACCGTCGCGGTGATAGACGCGCGGGACGCGCGGGGTCAGAGCGCAGGTCACCTCGTAGTTGATCGTGTCCAGCCGGCGGGCGACGTCCTCGGCGGTGATCCGCTCCGCGCCCTGCGCGCCGATCAGGATCGCCTCCGCCCCGCGCAGCTGCTCGGCGGCTGGGTCGGGGCCGAGGTCGACGGTGACGTTGTCCATGCTCACAGTTCCCACGAGCGAGTAGCGCTGCCCGGCGATCAGCACGTCGGCATTGTCCGAGCACCCACGCCTGAAGCCGTCGCCGTAGCCGATCGGGAGCACCCCGAGCCAGGTGTCGCGCGCGGCGACGAACCGCCGCCCATAGCCCGCGCTGTCCCCCGTCTGGAACAGCTTGACCTCGGCCACGTAGGAGCTCAACTCGAGCGCGGGCTCGAGCGCATGGGCCGCGGGGTCCTCGCCGAAGGGGTCCATGCCGTAGACGGCGATCCCGCAGCGGACCATGTCGAAGCAGGCGCGCTTGTCGCGCAGCAGGGCCGCGCTGTTGGCCGCGTGCACGACGATCTGCGGATGGTCCCGCTTGACCTCACGCGCCCAGTCCGCGAAGACGGCGAGCTGGCGGACGAAGAAACCATCGTCGTCGGGAACATCGGCGGTGGCGAAGTGGGTCATCACGCCCGCGAGCTCGACGCCCGCGGTGTACCGCACGGCCGCAACCACACGCTCTGCGGCGGCGGGGTCGCGCGTGCCGAGCCGACCCATGCCGGAGTCGAGCTTGACGTGCACCCGTCCACCGCCGGCGGCGGCGACCGCGTCGGCGTCCCGCTCATGCCAGATGACCACATCCGCATCGGCCGCGAGCGCCTGCTCGAGCTCGGCGGGGCTGAGGGCGCCCATCACCAGCACGCGCTCGCGGATGCCCGCGTCGCGCAACTCGCGCGCCTCCGCGGCGCCGGCCACCGCCAGCCAACCCGCTCCACCCTCGAGCGCCGCGCGGGCGGCCTGCACCGCGCCGTGGCCGTAGCCGTCGGCCTTCACCACCGCGCACAGCGCGACACCAGGGCGCAGCTCGGAGCGCAGGCGCGCGCAGTTGCGCTCGATCGCGGCCACGTTCACGCGCGCCTGCGCACGGTGGATGCTCATCGAGCTGCGCCTCCCCGCACGGCCGGCAACGCGGCGATCACATCGGAAGCGACCACGCCCTCATTCGCGCCCTGCCTGCGCGCCGCCGCCCGGCCGGCCTCGGCATGCAACCGCACGCCCGCGGCCGCCGCGGTGAATGGCTCAAGTCCAGCGGCGAGCAGCGCGGCGATCACCCCCGTCAGCACATCGCCGGTGCCGGCCGTGGCCAGCGCGGGAGCGCCTCCCGGGCTGACGGCCACCCGTCCACGGGGATCGGCGATCAGCGTGTCGTCGCCCTTCAGCACGACCACCGCCCCCGCCTGCTCGGCGACAGTACACACGTGGCGCAGACGCTCGCGTTCGACCTCCTCGCTGCCAACCTCCAGCAGCCGGCCCAGCTCGCCCGCGTGCGGGGTCAGCACGGTGGGAGCCACTCGCACGGCCAGCTCGGCCAGCCGGCCCGCGTGCGCGTTCAGCCCGTCGGCGTCGAGCACCAGCGCGATCTTCGCCTCCCGTGCAAGCTCGCGCGCAAACGCGACCGCGCCGTCGCCGCGCCCCAGCCCGGGTCCCAGCGCCAGCGCTCCGCCGCGCTCGGTCGCCCCGAGCACATCCCCCACCCCCGCGGCCGTAAGCCCGCCGTCAGCATCGGGTAGCCCGCGCGTCATCAGCTCGGGCGGGCCTGCCGTCGCGAGAATCGCTTGCAGAGAGGCGGGCACCCACGCCGTCACGTATCCCGCCCCGGTGCGCATCGCCGCCTGCGCGGCCATCCGCGGCGCGCCCGTCAGTCCCCGCGAGCCGCCCACGACGAGCACGTGCCCGCTTGTGAACTTCGTCGATGCCGCCCCCCTCCGCGGCAGTGTCGTGAGCACCGACGGCTCGATCAGGCCGATCGCCGCGGCCCCGTCCGCGTGGCCGCCCGTGCCATCCCCATGATCCGTGCCATCACCGCCCGAGATGCCGCCCGGCGCTGGCCGATCGGAGATCCCGGCGATCTCCGATCGGTGTGGGATGCCGATGTCGAACACCTCGACCTCGCCCGCATGAGCCTTGCCCGGGTGGATCCACAGGCCTGGCTTGCCCGCGTGGAAGGTCACGGTGACCTCCGCGCGCACTGCCGCTCCAGAGGCGACGCCTGTGGAGACGTCCACGCCGCTGGGGACATCCACGCTCACGACCGGCGCTCTCGCGGCGTTCACTGCCTCGATCGCCTCCTCGACCGCGCCACGGGGCTCACCCTGAAAGCCGGTGCCGAGCAGCGCGTCCACGATCACGGTTGCCTCCGCGAGCGCCTGCTCGGATCGCTCACGATCCTCGGTCAGCTCCAGCGGCGCCTCGCCTGCCAGCCGCTCCAAGTTCATGTGCGCGTCGCCGGCGAATTCATCCAATGGCGCCGCACACACCACCGTCACGCTCCTGCCCGCCTCGCGCAGCAGACGCGCGACCACCAGCCCGTCGCCGCCGTTGTTTCCCTTCCCGCACACCACCGTCGCGGGACCGTCCGGAGCCAAGCGCTCGACCGTCCGCGCCACCCCCGCCCCGGCGCGCTCCATCAACTCGAGCGAGTCCACCCCCCGCTCCTCGATCGCCCAGCGGTCGATTGCCCGCATCAGCTCGGCGTCGGGCAACGGTGTCAACCAGTCGGGCAGATGATCCACGATCAGCGATGCTAGATGACTACTCCACCGTGACGGTCTTCGCCAGATTGCGCGGCTGGTCGACGTTCAGTCCCCGCTTGCGCGCGATCCTGTACGCGAGCAGCTGCAGCGGGATCACCGCGAGCATCGGCTGAAGCATCCAGTCCACCGCGGGCACGGTGATCACGGAGTCGGCGTGCTTTGCGATCCGCTCGTTGCCCGCCGTCGTCACCGCGACCACGTGCGCGCCGCGTGCGCGTACCTCCGCCATGTTCGACGCCATCTTCTCGAGCACGGGCGAGTCGGTCGCCACGCACACCACCGGCGTGGACTCGTCCAGCAGCGCTATCGGCCCGTGCTTCATCTCGCCCGCGGGGTAGGCGTCGGTCGCGATGTAGGAGATCTCCTTCAGCTTCAGCGCCCCCTCCAGCGCGACCGGCAGCCCGACGTGACGGCCGATGTACAGGAAGAACTCGCTCTGCCAGTACGCGTCGGCGACGCGCCCAACCTGCTCGTCGATGCCCGCCAGGACCTGCTCGATGCCGTGCGGCAGACGCTTGACCTCGCCCACGAGCTCCGCGATCCGCGCGGGCCCGAGCGTGTCCCGCAACTCGGCCAGGCGCAGTGCCAGCAGATACATGGCGGCGACCTGGCACAGGAACGTCTTCGTCGCCGCCACGCTGACCTCCAGTCCAGCGCGCGTAAACAGCACCCCGTCGGCGTCACGTGTCACCTGCGAGCCCATCACGTTCGTGATCGCCAGCACCGCCGCTCCTCGCTCCTTCGCCTTGCGCATCGCCGCGAGCGTGTCGGCGGTCTCGCCCGACTGGGAGATCCCGATCACGAGATCCCCGGGCCCGACGACGGGGTTGCGGTAGCGGTACTCCGAAGCGATGTCCACCTCGACCGGCACGCG
>Ga0182024_10016238_pt1 | contig 14141 bp, 8 predicted proteins | sample P32metaG_FD_120480 | JGI IMG/M metagenome (GOLD analysis project Ga0182024, IMG submission 120480) | Permafrost microbial communities from Stordalen Mire, Sweden - P3-2 metaG (Illumina Assembly) | ecosystem: Environmental > Terrestrial > Soil > Wetlands > Permafrost | place: Sweden: Stordalen... | reverse complement strand
GATGTAGTCCAGCGCGTCGCAAATTGCGATGGCCAGCTTCACCGCCCGATCCGGTGGGAATTTGCCCTGCTCGTGCAGCGCCACCCGGAGCAGGCGGCCGTCCACCCACTCCATCACCATGTAAACGCGGCTGCGGTCCGGGTCCGAAAACACCTTCATGACGCCGGGGTGATCCAGCTTTTCGCCGATCTCGGCTTCCCGCTTGAAGCGATCGTATAACACCGGATCCGCTTCCATCTCCGGATGCGGAATCTTGATTGCCACCTGCCGGCCGTTACGCATGTCGGCGGCTCGAAAAATGGAGGCCATCCCGCTGCGCGCGACCAGCGCCTCAATGCGATAGTGATCGAGTTGATCGCCGGGATGCAGTGCCATTTAGGGGAAGCTCGAGGAGCGGATAAATGACCCCGCTCAAAGTGGCCTATCGGAGCTTGTAAGGCCGCCCGCGGTACATGCCCACACGTTCCACGCTCCGAATGCGGATCAGTTGAACGCTTATATTATCACTGCCGTCCCGGTCATTGGCAAGCGCAACCAGCCGTTGGGCCGCCGTGTTCAGATCCCCGCTATGGCCGGCCACGGCTCCGATCTCGGAAGCCTCGAGCGAATTATAAAGGCCATCGCAGCACAGCACCAGCACGTCCGCGGGCAGCATCTGATGCTCGCTGGTTTCGACGTTTACGAACAGATCCATTCCCAGCGAGCGGCTGAGCAGGTGACGGGTAGACGCCTCGGCTGCGTCCTTTTGTGACAAAATGCCCAGACGCGCTTGGTCCTGAGCGACGGTGTGATCGCGGGTGAGCAGCTTGGCTTGCCGCTGCCGGACCAGGTAACAGCGCGAATCGCCGACATGCGCCACAACAGCGCGATCGTGCCGCAGAGCGCAAGCGACGATAGTGGTCGCCATGGAGGTGCCTCCCGGACTGGCGTTTTTTCCCATTTCATAGACATACTGATTCGCTTCCTGCACCAGGCGCACCAGCAGCGGACCATGCGGCTCGCCCGGCCGCGCTGCTTGAAAACCGGAAAGCAGGTCTTCGATTGCGGCTTTGGAGGCCACCTCGCCCTGATCGTGACCACCCACTCCATCGGCCAGAGCAAAGAACCAGCCGTGCGACCGTCCCACGGCTGCACTCGCCGGCTTCACATGACCCAGGTAGTCTTCGTTATGATCCCGCTGCCGGCCGGGATCGGAGAGCGCGGAGAATTCGATGTCGAGAATCGGTTCCTGCATACGAGGGCCAGAACGGGGCCCCGGCTCACCTGGACGTGGGCTGATATCGGGCATAAACGTTCGAAAAAAATGGGCGGACTCAACGAGCCCGCCCAGACCTCATCATGAATTTAGCCTGCGAGCGGCCCCTAACGAGCGGCCTCGAACCGCCGTTCCACCAGCGTCGTACGGCCCTTGGCCTTGCTGGCCCGTGCAAAGTAGATGCCACCATAAATGGCCCATACCGCCGCGATTCCCAAAGCCAGCAGAGGTTCCATCTTGGTTCCGAAGCCCATGAACGGCCCGATCAGATAGAACACCATGCAGGCCAGGTTGGCCAGCAGCCCGAAAATCGGGATCAGGAAATGCTTCAGCACGTTGAAGTTCGGATGCCCATGATACGCCACCATGCAGATGACGCAGCTCAGCATGTACAGCAGGAACGTTCCGAAGTTGGATGCCAGCGTAATGGTCAGCAGAGTGTTTGGCAAGGCCGCCATAGCATCGTGGCCCATGTAACCGAAACTGGACCAGAAGCCCTGCGGCAACGCCTTGATGGTCGCGTCGGTGAGAGCGCCCGCGTCGCCGAACAGAACGGCCACGCCCAGGCAGCCAATCACAGCCGAAATCGCCGCCAGCGTCCACAGAGCGCGGTGCGGGCTCAGATTCTGCGAATGCAGCATGCCGAAGTGTTCCGGCACCTCATCATCTTTACCCATCGCGTAGGTGACGCGCGCACCGGTGTTCATGCAGGACAGCGTTGTACCGATGATCGCCAGGAACACCGTGAACGCCTCCACCAGCATGAAGATACGCCCGTTGCCGGGACCGAAGATGGCATTTCCAATCATCACCATCATGTCGCCGATCGGGGCCGCCGAACCCGTCGCGCTCTGCATCGTGTAGCCATTATTTAGGAAATAATTGGCACAGAAGTACTCGATCAGATAACAGAAAGCCCCCTGCACCAATAGCGAGGTAAGCACGGCGATGGGAACATCGCGCTTCGGATTTTTCGCCTCGCCGCCCATCGCCGTTACCGACTCGAATCCGACCAGAATCAGAATAGCGATGGTGGCCTGCACAAACATCCAGCCGAAATTATGCATTCCGACCACTGATCCGGCCGTCGGATGCGTGAGGAACATTCCCTTGTCGTCCTTCTCGGGATAGGCGATCGTGAAAGGGACTGGCTTTCCGGCAGCATCCAACATTGGCTTGGGAATGCCGTTGGCGTCGCGCACCACGACGTCGGCCGGCTGACCATTCACAGTCTGCTTCTCGGTCTGGAACTGATAAGTGTAGGCATCGCCCGACATCGAGTCAAACTGATAAGCGACACTTCCCGGCGGATGGTTCATCCGGTAGCCGAACGCCATCACCGAGAAGACCAGCAGCGCGCTGATCTGAATTACATTGACGGCGATGTTCACCGCTGTGGCGCCCTGCACTCCACGAACTCCGATCCACGCGATGGCGAACGAGAACAAGACGGCGACCAGCATCATGAACATCGGGCCAGGATTAGAAGCGCTCATGAAATTCGGCCATATGGTTCCTACCAGATACCCGACCAGGACGCCCATGACGGCGACCATGACGCCCGGGTAGATCCAGTAATACAGATGCGAACCCCAGCCGACGATGAACTTCGAAAGCCGCGCATAGCGCCAGGCTTTATCGTGGTTGAGGAACGATTGTTCCGCAAAAAAATACGAGCTGCCGGTTCCGGGGTAAAGCTTGGCCATCTCCGCGTAACACACAGCGGTTGCCAGGCAAAGCAAGAGCGCGAGCAGGATGCCCGCCCACATCGCAGGAGCCGTATTGCCCGCGGTCCCCTGGATTACGAACGTTAGCCATAGAAATGCGCCCGGCGCAATGAGCGCCATGGCATTCATAGTTAGCCCAGTCAAGCCCAACGTGGCTTGCATTTGAGGTGCTTCATTTTCCGCCATAAGAGTGTCCCTTCAAAGTTTAGTTTTTGGTGCTCGACGGGGAGCGGAATCGGACCGGCTGCGAGCTTCCCGGTTTGTCCTCCCGCGAAGGTTCATAGCACGACCGCCAGATGGTCTGTTCACCGTCGTGTCGATACACGAAACACAGTGAATACAGGGTATTGTATGGGTTACTGGCTCGCTTGGCTAATAGATAATTTGGATTAGTCCCATAACGATGCTAATAGATTATTTGTATTGGTCTTATAACCTTGGTTCTCCGTCTAGCCATGTGCTTCATACTGAGGCTTGGAGAACTAGATGGATGGAAGAGCGGAGACGGCCGTGAAAGGCCTGGAAAAGCTGCGGGCGGGCGACGCGTGGGCCCGGATCGAGCGCGATTTTTTCGCCACCGGAAGCGCTGCTGAAGTACTGAGCGGACTGACCGAGACCGTCGACGGCATAGCCATCGAAGCTTACCGCGCGGCCATCGAGCCGGTATTGCCCCAAGGCGCCGCGATGCTGGCTCTCGGGAGCTTCGGCCGCCAGGAAATTTTTCCCTATTCCGACGTGGATATCCTGATCCTGCTTGAGGCCGATTCACCCTGGGTCGCCCTCCGCGAGGTTCTCTCAGAGTTCGTCCGGCTGCTATGGGACGCCGGATTGCGGCTCAATCACACCGTCCGCACGCTCGATGAATGCCTCGGGAGCCAGGAACAGAACGTCGAGTTCGGGATCAGCCTGCTGGACCGCCGCTATCTGGCGGGTGATAGCGGCCTGCGCGAAAGATTGGAGGCCAAGCTCCCCGCGTTTTTCACGAAGCACGCTCCCAAACTCAGCCAGCATCTCACGCAAGCCGCCCGCTTGCGGCATAGCAAATATCAAAACACCTTCCGCCACCGGCAGCCGGATGTGAAGGAAACTCCCGGTGGTTTGCGCGACTTGCATCTAATCGGGCATCTGGCGCAATTGAACGGGGAGGCGGTTCGTCCCCCGCAGGTGCTGAAGCAGGCGGGCCAATTTCTTTCCTCGGTGCGCTGCGTTCTTCACTACCGCACCCAAAGCGATCGCAATCTTTTGGACTTCGACGCGCAGGAGAATATCTCCGGACAGGCCTTCGCGCGCGGACGCACCCCGGCGGAATGGATGAAAGAGTATTTCGAACAGGCCGGGCTAATCTTCCGGGACGCGCGGCGAGCCTTGGATGGTTCCGAAAAGACCCACAGTTCTCTGCTCGATAACTTTCGCGATTGGCGTGCGCGGCTGTCCAACAGCGAATTCACCGTCGCTCGCGAGCAGGTGTTGTTGCGCGACCCCGCGCAAGCCGAAAACGATCCCGCCGTGCTGTTCCGCCTGCTCGAGTTTATCGGCCGGCATAACCTCCGCGTTTCCGCTGAGACCGAGCGGCGCATGGCGTCGGCACGAAGCGCGTTTTCCGGCTACTGCGCGCAGCCCCAAGCCATTTGGGGCACGCTCGAATCGATTCTGTCTCAGCCGCACGTCACCGCCGCGCTGCGCGCCCTGGATGATGCCGGATTACTTCCGGCCATGTTGCCCGAATGGAGTGCGATTGAAAACCTGGTGATGACCGAGCCGGAGCATCGCTACACCATCGATGAACATACCTTGCTCGCCGTCGAACGCGCCGCCGAGTTGCGCGGCACACGCGACCCCGGCCGCCAGCGATTTGCGCAATTGCTTTCCGAGATCGATCATCCCGCCGTCCTGCTGTTCGCAGTTCTGTTCCATGCCATGGGGAAGAATTCAGGCCATGGCAATCCGTTGGAACAGGCCGTCGCCCGCGCCCGCGAAGCCATGGCGCGCGTCCACATGCCGGCCGAGGAGCAGAGCACGGTGGAGTTCCTGATCCTCGGTCAGAATGATCTGTCGGAGATCATGACCGGCCGCGACCTGGACGATCCGGCCACCGTACGCCTGCTGGCCGAGCGCGTCGGCACCATCGAGCGCCTCAAATCGCTCGCGCTGCTCACCTACGCCGACATATCCGCGCTCAGTCCGGACGCGCTCAATCCTTGGCGGCTGGAACAGCTTTGGCGCGTCTATCAACTCACGCAACAGGAGCTGACGCGCGAGCTGGAGACCGAGCGCATTCAGGAAGTGCCCGAGAGCCTATCGGGACATTCCAGCTTTATCAAGGGCTTCCCGGTGCGATATTTGCGCGCTCACGATATTCACGAAATCGAGGCGCACATTCAGCTCTATGAGCTGAGCCGGCCCACTGGCGTCGCCATCGAGCTGCAACGAATCGAAGGTGCGCATCGGCTGACCGTAATCGCGCGCGACATGCCGTTTCTGTTCGCCTCCTTCGCCGGAGCCATTTCCAGTTTCGGCCTCGACATCCTGAAGGCCGAAGCTTTCTCGAACGCCAGGGGCCTCATCTTGGATACGTTCGTGTTCGCCGATCCCAAGCGCACGCTGGATTTGAATCCGCCTGAAGTCGAGCGGCTTCAGGATATGGTCCGGCGGGTCGCCCTTGGCAAGACCGACGCCCAGCGCCTGTTGCGAAGCCGCATACAGCCCGACCGGAAAAAAAGCGGCACGGTGGCCGATGTGCGCTTCGACTCAGATGCCTGTGAAACCGCCACGCTGGTGGAAATCACGGCCGAAGACCGGCCAGGATTGCTCTATGATCTGGCAACCATCTTCTCTTCCACCGGATGTAATATCGACGTCGTCCTGATCGACACCAAAGGCCATCGCGCGATGGACGTGTTCTACGTCGCGCAGGACGGCGACAAACTGACGGCTGAGTCGCAGGCGCTGCTGAAGCAAAAATTGCTGGCCGTTTGCTAAGCGATCACCACCGCCGCCGCGTTATGCTAGATCCGCCGCGCGGATCGGCAGCTTCCGAATCCGCTTGCCCGTCGCTGCGAACACTGCATTAGCCACTGCGGGCGCAATCCCAGGCGTAGCGGCTTCCCCGATTCCGCCCGGCGCTTCCGTGCTCGCCACGATGTGCACTTCCACTTGCGGCATTTCGTCGATGCGAAGCACATCATAGGTGTCGAAGTTGGCCTGCTGCACCCGCCCGCGATTAATCGTGATCTCGCCCTTCAGCGCGGCGGCCAGTCCGTAAACCATGCCGCCTTCAATCTGCTGCCGCAGAATCATGGGATTCACGTGATGGCCGCAGTCCACCGCGCACACCACTCGATGCACCTTCAGCTTGCCCCGATTAATAGAAATTTCCACCACCTGAGCGTTGAAACTTCCAACGTTGTTGATCGCCGACACGCCCCGGAACCTGCCCGCAGGAAGCGGTTTCCCCCAACCGGCCTTTTCCGCCGCGAGATTCAAAACACCCAGCATGCGCGGGGTGTCCGCCAGCAATCGCCGCCGGAACTCGACCGGATCTTTCCCGCTCGCCGCCGCCATTTCATCGATGAAGCTCTCGATGAAGAATCCGTTCTGCGAGTGTCCTACCGACCGCCAGTAGCTCACCGGAACATGCGTGCTGGCCATGTGGTAGTCAATCTGCATATTCGGAATTTTGTAGCGCAGATCGTCGAAGCCTTGCACCGCCGTGCGCGACAACTTCTCAACCATCGGAAAGGGCTGGCACGCAATGTCAGCCGCGTACGCAGTGGGCCAGCCATCAGCATCCAACGCGGCCCGGAGTTTCACCGAAGCCGCTGGCCGGTACCAATCATGCTGCATGTCGTCCTCACGCGACCAAGTCACCTTCACCGGCGTGCCGATAGCCTTGGAAATTTCCACTGCTTCAGACACGAAATCGGTGCGGGCGCGGCGTCCGAAACCACCACCAACGAACTGGGTATGGACCCTCACTTTGTCCTTCGGCAGCCCGGTGATCTGGGCAGCCGTATCGCGCGAAGGAGTCTGCATCTGCGTCGACGCCCAGACGTCGCAGCCGTCCGCTTTCACGTCGGCCGTGCAATTCATCGGCTCCATGGTCGCATGCGAGAGGAACGGCGCTTCATAGACCGCCTCCAGCGTCTTTGCTCCACTGGTCAAAGCGTCCGCACCTGCGCCGTCCTTGCGCGCGTTCACACCGGCCTGCTGATTCAGTTCCGCCAACATCTTCGATATCCCCGCGCTATCGACGGTTGCGCTGGGGCCCTCGTCCCACTTCACCACTAGAGCCCGACGCCCCTGCATCGCCGACCAGGTGTTATCCGCGATCACGGCCACGCCGCTTGAAATTTGAATCACGTCCTTGACACCCGGCACCGCCTTCGCCTTAGTCGCGTCGAAGCTCACTACCTTGCCGCCGAACACCGGGCAACGCTCGACCACCGCGTACACCATCCCTGGCTGCCGCGAGTCAATACCGAACTGCGTGCGGCCGCTGGCTTTAGCGCGCGTGTCCAAACGTTTCACCGGAGTGGCGATCAATTTGAATTGGCTGGGATCCTTGGGCTGGATGTTGGCCGGAACAGGCAGGTTCGCCGCCGCATCCGTAAGGCTGCCGTAGCTTAGCCGATCGTTGGTGGAGGTATTGATCACGAAGCCGTTCTCAGTGCGGCACTGGGATTTGTCGACGCCCCATTTTTGCGCCGCAGCATCAATCAACATCGCGCGGCCGGTGGCCCCCACCCTGCGCAGCGGGCTCCACAGCGTCCGAATGCTCATGCTGCCCACCACGCCCTGTACCGGACCGTAGAGAGTCGTATCGACGGGAGCAAATTCGGTGCGGACCTTCGACCAATCGCAATCCAGCTCATCGGCCAAAATTTGCGAGAGCGACGTCATCGGCCCCTGCCCCAGTTCCGACTTGGTAATCAAAAACGTGACGCTGTCGTCCGTACCAATATGGATATAAGCGCTCGGCTTGATCGCAGCCGGCGCGCCCGGAAGCACGCCCCCGCCGAACTGTTGCGCCTCGAGCTTCGAGCGTTCCGGCAGCACAACACCCAGCACCAAACCGCCCGCGGCGGTCAAGAAACCACGACGGCTGACGTTCGTTATCGCGTTCATGCTTTACCTCCGCGTGCTTTGATTTCCGCCGCCCGATGTATCGCGCTCCGGATGGTTTGATAAGTACCGCAGCGGCAGATGTTGCCCCGCATCACCTCGTCGATGTCAGCATCGGTCGGATTCGGATTCTTGGCCAGCAATGACGCCGCGTTCATGATTTGCCCCGATTGGCAATAACCGCATTGGGGAACGTCCTGCTCGATCCAGGCCTGCTGCACGGGATGCGTTACGTCGGCAGACAGTCCCTCAATTGTCGTGACGGATTTCCCGGCCACGCTCTTCACCTGCGTGACGCACGAGCGAGTCGCCGCGCCATTGATGTGGACCGTGCAGGCGCCGCATAGCGCCATACCGCAGCCGAACTTTGTGCCGGTCATGCCCAGCACGTCGCGCAATACCCACAACAGCGGCATTTCCGGAGAAACGTCCACGGTCTGTGATTTGCCATTGAGGGTGAATTTGACTGCTGCCATCGGGTAATCCTCCCTTATGAAAGTCTATCGGACCTGTGACCGCTTTGGGAAAGGCCAAGCCACAAAGTCTGCTCCTTGAGAACTGTTGGACGCCTGACGCACACGTGTTTAGTCCCGTTAGGCGATTTGCCCCCGCAGTAGGTGATTAAACCCATTTTTGGGAAGCGCTACACAGTTCCACCCAGTTTTTTCAAAACGAACCCAGGGTCAAAAACCGATTTATAGCTTAAGAGATACATAGAACAGGACTTTTGGCGATCAGCGTGCATCATCGAGCCTGGAATTGAGAACAATCCTATGAAACGGCTCTCTTTCGCTTTCCGAATTGTGGCGTTCATCGCGCTCATCGCCCTCTGCTTGACCGGCCAGACCAAGAAGTTCGCTTTCGGTCCGCGCGACAAAGCATTTTACGCGGATCCAGCCCTTGTTAATTTCGTAAATCCCGGCTTGGTGATCACGATCAACTCGGCCAGTATCTCTGCGAACGGTGCGATCAACGTCAGGTACACGCTCACTGATCCGACGGGTCTGCCGTTGGACGCCGCCGGGGCGAATACCGCAGGCCCGATATCACTGACGTACTTCGCCGCTTACATTCCCAAAGGTCAGGAACAGTATGTCTCCTATACCACCGCAACCGCGACTGGCGCGGCGTTGGGTACAGTCACGCGTCCTACGTTCGAGGAAGGCGGCGGCACAGTCACGTCCTTAGGCAATGGCCAGTATCAATATACGATGCTGTCGCAAGCTCCCGCAGGATTTGACCCCACTGTTACCGCTACGGTCGCCGTCGTTGGCAGCCGTAATCTTACCTCCTTCAATCTGGGCACCAACTACGCCGGCAATACCTTCAACTTCGTGCCCAATGGCTCGGCGGTGACAGTCACGCGCGATGTCATCCGCACGCAGAGTTGCAACACCTGCCACGATCAGCTGGCGTTCCACGGTGGTCACGCCTTCGGAATGAACATGTGTGTCATGTGCCACCAGCCCCAAAACGTCGATCCGACAACAGGCAACACGCTGGATCTGAAGGTCATGGCGCATAAGATCCACGACGCAGGGAGTTTGCCGAGCGTCGTTGGCACGTCGACTAAGCCGGGCGTTCCGTATGAGATCGCCGGTTATATGGGCGCTTTCAGCAACTTTTCTAACCCGCCCGTGGTCGATCCCGCCGACGTTCGCCGTTGCGAGGTTTGTCACAGCCAAACCACTGGCGCGGCGCAAGCCAAAGCATTTCTGGCGGAACCGAGCCGGGCTGCCTGCGGCGCTTGCCACGACGACATCAATTTCGCAACCGGCTTTTCTAGTGGTGCGGAGCCCAACCACCCCGCCGGACCCCTTGCGGACGACACGCAGTGCGCCAATTGCCATATTCCACAGGGTGAAATGCCCTTCGATGCCTCCATCCTGGGCGCACACGTGGTGCCCACGGACACCAAGGAGACCTATCCTCAGAATCCGGACACGCTGCTCGCCGGCCTCAACCTCGCTATTGCCAGCGTGACCAATACCTCGGCCGGGCAAAAGCCCACTGTCAACTTCACTCTGAAGGACGATAGCGGCAACAATATCCCCGTGTCGAGCACGACAACCCTTACTTTCACCATGGCCGGTCCCACCACCGACTACGGCTACACGAGCTTCGGCAGCGCCAGCGCCAGCACTCCGGGTTACGTGTCGGACAGCGTTACGGCGCCGACCTGTAATTCCAGCGGCGCTTGCTCTTACACATTCGCCGAAGCCATCCCGGCCGGCGCCACTGGGACGTACAGCATTGGCGGGGCGTCGCGCACGACTGTTACGGTGCTCGCCGGCACAACCTCGTCGCAAAGCGTCGAGTACGGCGCTAGCAACCCGGTGGTGAACTTCTCGGTGGATGGCTCGCCTGTGGTCGCGCGCCGCACGGTGGTTCAACTCAGTAACTGCAATAACTGCCACGTTGCGTTGTCGCTGCATGGCGGTCTGCGCAACAACACCGCCTACTGCGTTCTATGCCACAATCCGTCGAACACGGATTTCACCACGCGCCCCACGGCCACGGTTGCGTCGTATCAGAGCCAGCCGCCACAGGGCATCAATTTCAGTCTGATGGTTCACCGCATCCACGATGGCGTGAATGCCGCAGCCGATGGCGGCGGCCCCAAGAACCCCTACGTCGTCATTGGCCATGGCGGAAGCGTGAACGACTTCTCCGGCACTCTCTTCCCGGCCATGAGCCCTACGGGCTCGGCTACCTATATGCAAGATTGCTCTCTGTGCCACGTCAACAGTTCGGAGCAAAACGACGTGAGCCTGACCGGCCTGAATCCGGTCACCGATCCCCAAGGCTGGATCAATCCGATTCAGCCCATTTCGTCGGCTTGCAGCGGGTGTCACGTTTCCAAGGCCGAGTCGTCGCACTTCCTCGCCAATACCGACTCGTTGGGAGAAAGCTGCAGCGTATGCCACGCCGCGGGCGCGCAGTTCGCCGTGGATGCGGAACACACTCAATAGCGGCCGGCCAGGAGCTTGAGCCATGCTACGCGCCGAGCGATCGGCGCGTAGCTTCATTCATGGCGCCCAGGACCGACAGGTTAGTATGAAGCAGTGCCTCGCCTGCCAGGGATGAACGCGCCGACTCCGGCGATCGAAGTAATCGATCTCACCCGGCGGTTTGACGCGCTGGTCGCGGTCGACCATCTGAGTTTTTCGGCCGACGCCGCCTCTATCTTCGGCCTGCTCGGACCGAACGGCGCTGGCAAAAGCACATTAATCAAAATGCTGACCACCCTGCTGCCACCCACCAGCGGCACCGCGCGCGTGGCCGGCTTCGACATTGTGAAAGAGCCTAAGAGCGTCCGGAGACGAATCGGCTATGTGTCCCAGATGCTTTCGGCGGATGGCGAGCTGACTGGATACGAAAATCTGCTCATCTCAGCCAAGCTGTACGGTATTCCTCGCAGCGAGCGCGCGGCGCGCATCGAAGAAGCTTTCGAGTTCATGGATCTGGCCGGAGCTGCGCAACGAGTAGTGAAACAATACTCAGGTGGAATGATTCGCCGGCTCGAGATCGCGCAGTCCATGCTGCATCGCCCCGCCGTGCTCTTCCTGGACGAACCCACCGTGGGCCTCGATCCGGTTGCCAAGCGTACCGTCTGGGAGCGCATTCGCGAGCTCCGCGAAAAATACGGGACTGCCATTCTCATGACCACCCACGACATGGAAGAAGCCGACGAATTGTGCGACTTAATCGCGTTTCTGCATCAAGGCAAGATCGTGGGGCTGGATTCCCCCGAGCATCTGAAGGCCACCGTTTCGCCCCAGGCCACGCTCGACGACGTTTTCATCCAATACACCGGCGCCACCATTAGCGAAGGAGGAGACCTGCGCGATGTCCAACGAACACGCCGCCTTGCCCGCCGTCTGGAGTGACGCGGAGCCGCCTTTCCTTTTTCTCAGGCAGATGCTGGCCGTCGCCGAAGCCGATATCCGCAAACTGATTCACGACCCGATCGAATTGCTGACCCGAATGATCCAGCCGGTGCTGTGGCTGGTCGTTTTTGGGCCGGTCTTCTCTCGCACGCGAGCGATTCCCACCGGTGGCCTGCCCTATCTCGATTTTCTGGCGCCCGGCATTCTCGCGCAAAGTGTGCTGTTCGGCGCGATCTTCTACGGTATCTCGCTCATCTGGGAAAGGGATCTCGGGATTTTGCAGAAATATCTGGTGAGTCCGGCGCCCCGGTCGGCGCTGGTAGGCGGCCGCGCCCTATCGTCCACGGCGCGCAGTCTCGTCCAGACCGTGCTGGTCTACTTAGTCGCGTTTCTGCTGGGCGTGAATTTGCGCTTCGAACCATGGGCCATCCTCGGTGTTCTATTCGCGGTGATGCTTGGTTCCGCGGTTTTTTCCACCTTCTCGCTCATCGCCGCGTGCATCGTGAAGTCGCGGGAACGCTTCATGGGCATTGGCCAAGTCTTGACCATGCCGCTGTTTTTTGCCAGCAACGCGATTTATCCGCTTAGTCTGATGCCCGCTTGGCTGCGCGCTCTTGCACGGATCAACCCGCTCACCTACCAGGTCGACCTGTTGCGCGCCCTGATGGTGCACGGCGGCCAGACAGTTTTTGGCCTGGCCTACGATTTCGGCGTTCAGTTCCTCATCTTCGCGCTCCTGATCGCTCTCGCCACCAGGCTGTACCCGCGTATCATCCTCTGAGCTAAGCTTGTGTGTTATTGAGATCAGTCCCACCACAGGAGGCTCCTGCATGCGATTCCTACTCTGCTTAGCGTTGGCGGCCGTCGCGTACGCGCAGGACGGCGCGTCGGGATCCGACTGGGCGAGTTACGGCGGGACCTCTTACTTTTGGCGCTACAGCGCGCTGGATCAAATCAACACCACCAACGTCGGGAAGCTCGCGCCGGCCTGGATCTTCTCTACCGGCGATTACGTGCAGGGTTTGCAGTCTACGCCGCTGGTCATCGCTGGCGTGATGTATCTCGCCACATCGCGCAGCCAGGTCTTCGCTCTGGATGCCACCACGGGACGAACCATCTGGCAATACAAGTATCCGTTGCCGAAGAGCGCCGGGCTGAACACGCAAAGCCGCGGACTCGCCGTTGCCCAGGGCAAGGTTTTCATCGGAACCTACGACGATTTCCTGGTCGCGCTCGATCAGAAAACCGGCCGCGAGATCTGGAAGGTTGCAACCGACGACGTTGCTCAGTGCGGCTGCACCATAACGGCCGCGCCTGTGATCGCGAAGAACAACGTTGTCATCGGTTCTTCGGGCGGCGATCGCGCATTTCGCGGATACCTGACAGCCTTCGATATCAGAACCGGCCGGCTGGCATGGCGCTTCTATACCATCCCCGGACCCGGCGAAAAGGGTCACGAAACCTGGAAGGGCGATAGCTGGAAGTTCGGCGGCGGCGCTCCTTGGACCACCGGCTCCTACGATCCTCAGCTCAACTCGATCTTCTGGGGAACCGGCAACGCAGCAGCCGACATGTACGCCGGAGACCGCGACCCGGGCGGTGACGCCGCCAACGTCAATCTCTACACCGGCAGCATTCTTTCGCTCGATGCCGATACCGGCAAATTGAAATGGTTCTACCAGGTGGTTCCCAAGGACGTCTGGGATTACGACGCGGCCTTCGAATGCGTGCTGGTGGATCACGAATACAAGGGACGCATGCGCAAACTGCTGCTTCAGGTCCACAAGGGCGGCTACACATTCGTGCTCGATCGCGAGACCGGCCAGTTCCTCAACGCATTCCGCATCGTCGACAACGAAACCTGGGTGAAGGGTATCACCGAAGATGGAAAGCTGATCGGCCGTAACGAGCCGGTTCCCGGCAAAGTGGTTCGCGTCTGCCCCAGCGCCATGGGGGCCAAGCAATGGAACCATACCTCATATTCGCCGCGCACAAACATGTTGTACATCCCGGTCATCGAGTTGTGCGCCGACTATACGTCCACGGCACAGGAGGCCGTGGAAGGAGCCAGCTTTGGCGGTGGAAACTTCGACTTCACGAACGCAAAATCTCAAACCGCGCCGAATTACGCTCGCATCGATGGCTACG
>Ga0182024_10016237_pt1 | contig 14142 bp, 10 predicted proteins | sample P32metaG_FD_120480 | JGI IMG/M metagenome (GOLD analysis project Ga0182024, IMG submission 120480) | Permafrost microbial communities from Stordalen Mire, Sweden - P3-2 metaG (Illumina Assembly) | ecosystem: Environmental > Terrestrial > Soil > Wetlands > Permafrost | place: Sweden: Stordalen... | reverse complement strand
CGCTTTCCGCCGGAGCCCAACGGCTATCTGCACATTGGTCACGCCAAATCGATCTGCACGAACTTCGGACTCGCCGAAAAGTTCGGCGGCACGTGCAACCTGCGCTTCGACGACACCAACCCCGAGACCGAAGACGTCGAGTACGTCGAATCCATTGAGCGAGACGTTCGTTGGCTCGGCTTCGACTGGAGAGAGAGAGAGTACTACGCGTCCGATTACTTCGAGCGACTCCACGATTTTGCGGTGCGCCTCATCCAGGATGGCAACGCGTACGTCGATAGTCGCGGAACAGAAGAGATCCGCGCCACGCGCGGCGACTTCTACAAGCCGGGCGAAGACAGTCCCTACAGGAACCGCTCCGTCGAAGAGAACGTCGCGCTGTTCGCGAAGATGCGGGCCGGAGAGCTCCCCGACGGTTCGCACGTGCTGCGTGCAAAGATCGACATGGCATCACCTGATGTGAAGCTCCGCGATCCGGTTATGTACAGAATCCGCCGGGCGCACCACCACCGGACAGGCAACGCGTGGTGCATCTACCCGATGTACGACTGGGCCCATGGACAGTCGGACGCCATCGAGGGGATCACCCACTCGATTTGCACACTCGAGTTCATCAATCATCGCCCGCTCTACCACTGGTTTTTGAACGCGCTCAAGTTGCCGAACCACCCGGAGCAAATCGAGTTCGCACGCCTCAACCTCACGTACACGGTCCTTTCCAAGCGGAAACTGAAAGAGCTCGTGGAAGCGCGCCTCGTTGCAGACTGGGACGATCCGCGCCTGCCGACCCTCGCGGGCATGCGGAGGCGCGGCTACACTCCCGAAGCCATCCGGACCTTCTGCGAGCGCATCGGGGTCGCAACACGCGACGGCACCGTCGATGTCGCACTCCTCGAGCATGCGCTCCGTGAAGACTTGAACGCGCGGTCGCCCCGCGTGATGGCGATCCTCGAGCCGCTCAAAGTGACAATCGTTAACATGGCTGAGGGCCAAGTCGAGGTCTTCGACGCCCCCTACGATCCCGAGAAGCCGAGCGGCCCTTCGCGCAAAATCGCGCTGTCGCGAGATCTGTACATCGAGCAAGGCGATTTCGCGGAGCAGCCACCGAAGAAATGGTTCCGCCTCGCGCCCGGGCAAGAGGTACGCCTACGTTACGCGTGTCTCCTCAAGTGCGAAGAGGTGAAGAAAGACGCACACGGACGAGTAATCGAGCTTTTCTGCACCTGGGACCCAGCTTCGCGGGGGGGCTCTTCGCCGGATGGGCGCAAAGTAAAGGGCACTCTGCACTGGGTCAGCGCACCACACGCCCTACCAGCCGAAGTTCGCCTCTACGACCGCCTATTCAAAGAAGAGGAGCCCGAAAAGGATAAGGGGGTCGATTGGAAGACGCACCTGAATCCCGATTCGCTCCACGTGGTACCCGGGGCTCGCGTCGAAGCGAGTCTAGCCTCGGTGCAGCCACTCGAGCGCTTCCAGTTCGAACGTCTGGGCTACTTCACCGTTGATCCGGACTCGAAGCCGGGCGCACTCGTCTTCAACCGGACGATAGCGCTACGCGACTCGTGGGGGGCAATCGCCGCAAAAGTAGCATGAGGGAAGGCTCTCGCCTCGCCTTCCCAGTCCGTCTGTCATCCCTTTTGCTCATTGTCCGGCCGGCCCGGCTCGGGCACCCTATTACTCAAGCGCCGCGGCCCCACGCGCATCGAAAGGTTACGACAAAACCATGAGGTCTCTGTCTTTGGCTTCGACGATGATGGCGCTCGGGTTCACGGCCCTCCCGGGCTGCGCAAGCGGAGGAGGCCTATCGCAGCCCTTCAACGCCATGCAGAACGCGCCCATCACGATCTTCCGGCTCCAGAACTTCGAGCTTCCTCCCGCTCAGCCGCAGGCCGGCGCAGCGCCACTCGGCATCCAGATCCCTGCGCAGATCCAGGAGTGGATCACCGCCGGGGCCCACATGCTTCCCCCGGGGCTCATCCCCCCCGGTCTGCTTCCGGGCACAACGCCCCCTCCTGCACAAGACAACGCCCAACGATTCCATGGCTTTCGCGTCCTCGGATGGATGGCGCTGAACGACCCCAAGCAGCACGACGAAGTGCTCGACCTCCTCGGCCATGAGTCCAACTTCGTGCCGGGACACGGAAGCTGCATGTTCGCCGAGTTTGGAGTCTCGATCGCCCAGCTCAACAACCAGCCGCCTGCGGACTATCTCATCTCGCTTTCGTGCAACCAGATCCAGTCCGCGTCACCACCGCCTTGGCCGTACCCTGAAAACGGCGTTCCCGCCGAGACGGCCAAACGGATCGTCGCTGTCGTACAGAGGGCCTTCGGCGGAGGGTGATCGTCCCGGAACGCCCTCCTCGCGCGGCCATTGGGAGCGTGCTGAGTGATACACGCCAGACACTTGCCCTCGTCTGGAGGTTCACGCCGACACTGCTCGCTCTCTTCGCACTACTCACGCCGCTCGCCTCGTTCCTTCCCATCGGAGTTGCGTACGCGGGCAAGAAGATCGTCGACGCCGTAGTCGCATCGTCTCGGGCCGACACGCTGCACTGGGTCGCGGTTGAGCTCGCCATCGTCGCGTCGCAGGCGACGGTGCAACGCGGACTCGGCGCCGTGCGCTCGATCATGGGCGCCCGCCTCGGGGTAGACATCAACAGCCAGATTCTCGAGAAGGCGACCTCGCTCGACCTGTCGCAGTTCGAGGACTCGGAGTTCTACGACAAACTGACGCGGGCGCGGCGTGAGGCGTCCACGCGCCCCGTACAGCTCGTCGGAGACGTGTTTCAGCTGCTCCAGAGCATGCTCACTCTCGCAGGGTTCGCAGCCTTGCTCGTCCGGTTCAGTATCTGGGCGGTCATTGCTCTCGCGTTGGCAACCGTTCCCGCAACGATCGCCGAGATGCGCTACTCGAAGGTGACCTACCGCATCCGCAACTGGAGATCCCCCGAGTCGCGGCGACTCCTATACCTGGAGCACGTGCTCGCCAACGACGAGCACGTGAAGGAGGTCAAACTCTTCGGCCTCGGTAAGATGCTGCTCGGTCGATACCGAGACCTCTCCGAGCTCTTCTTTCGCGAGGATCGCACGCTCGCCCTCAAGCGCACGGGGGTTACGCACGCCCTCTCGCTGCTCGCGACGGCAACGTTCTACGGAGCTTACGTAGCGATGGCCCTCGCGGCCGCTGTTGGGCGCCTCGCGCTTGGAACCATGACGATGTACGTCGTCGCCTTCCGACAAGGGCAACAGTCGTTTCAGACTGCACTTAGCTCGATCGGAGATCTCTACGAGCATCATCTTTACATGTCGAACCTCTTCTCGTTTCTCGCGTCTCGGACGAACGAGCGTACTACGCAGAGCCCTGCGCCCGTCGCGACGGACGGAGCGTCACGGGGCATTACCCTCGAAGGGGTCGGGTTTCGCTATCCGCAGAAAGAGGCGTGGGCCCTCCGAGGGATCTCCCTCTTTATCCCGAGCGGCCAGCGAGTAGCCCTGGTCGGCGGCAATGGTGCAGGCAAAACGACGCTCATCAAGCTTCTGACGCGGCTCTACGAGCCAACCGAAGGGCGCATCCTGCTCGACGGGCGCGACCTCAGAGACTGGGACAGCGCGGCTCTGCTTGGACGATTCGGGGTCGTATTCCAAGACTACAACCAGTACCAGCTCACCCTCAAAGAGAACGTCTCGTTCGGAAGCGTGGGCCACGTAAACGACATCACGCGCGTCGCGAACGCAGTCGATCGAGGAGGCGCGACCGAGCTCGTGCACGGCCTCTCGCACGGCCTGGAGACGCAGCTCGGGCATTGGTTCAAGGACGGGGTGGAGCTGTCGGGAGGGCAGTGGCAAAAAGTCGCGCTGGCGCGCGCGTTCATGCGCGAAGAGGCCGACATTCTCGTTCTCGACGAGCCGACGGCCGCCCTAGACGCCGACGCGGAGCACGCGGTCTTCGACCGCTTCCATGAGCTCGCTAAGGGTCGAACGACGTTCGTCATCTCACATCGCTTCCCGACCGTCAGAATGGCCGACCGCATCCTCGTACTTGCCGAGGGCGCAATCGTCGAAGAAGGGACGCACGAAGAGCTCGTTGCAAAGGACGGCACCTATTCTCGCATGTTCGCGCTGCAGGCCGAAGGGTACCGATGAGCCCTAGGCGCCGGCCCCTGGAAAGCAGGCGCGCGGAGCGCCCGCAGCGTTTACGTTTAGGGGAGCCGCAGTCGGCGCACGCCGGGCTGGCTGGTCGCGGGCCCGTCCAGAAGCGCGGAAACGTACTTAAGGAGCTGGGACATCGCGAAGGGCTTCTTCAGGAACGCGTTCGCTCCTGCCTCCTCAGCATGCGCCATGTCTTCAGGAAAGCTCCGCTCGCTGGTCACCAAGACGGGTAGCCACATCAAGTGCGTCTGGCTTCGAATATGCTCACACAGCTCATACCCGGACTCGCTCGGCAAACCAAGATCGACGCACGCGATGTCGGGTTTGCAGCTTGTCAGATGCTCGACAGCCGCGTCGTAGTCGAACGCCGTCCGTACGTCGAACTTCGCTCTCTCCAAGTGCTTGGCCATTTCGCGCTGAAGGCGCGGGTCGTCCTCGACGACGAGCGCGATCCGTTTCGTCATGTTCTCGCAGGGGCTTTCGCGCCTTCCTCCTCGATATCAGACACCTCAGCTCGCCTCACGATGACGCTCCGCCCGCAAGTGTTGCACGGTCGCGACGATTTCGATACCGGTCGCCCACCGCACCGCATCGCGCGAGTCGATCGCGACGCCGAAATGAGCTTCCAGATAGTTAACGATCTGAGCGACCGCGAGTCCATCGATGCCTAGCTCCTCGAGCTGACAGCTCATGGAAACGCTGTGGATGTCGGCGCTACCGTACCGCGCGATCAGTCTTCGGATGATTTCTTCGAGAGTCATGCCGCTTCGTCTCTACCCTTCGACGTAGCCCATTCAGAGTGCCACACGAATGTTTCGGCAAGACTTCGAGTCGGTTAATTGGCGCGACGCGGCCGAGATTGTGCGATGAAGAGGCGTCGCCCGTGAACGATCGCCCTCTCGTCGCGTACGAGCCAAATCCACTGCTCGCCTGGCTGTATCAGAGCTTTTTCGAGCACATCGAAGTGGACGAGGCGTGGACCCGAGCGGTTCGCGAAGCGGACCAGCGGGGCACCGTTGTCTACGTCCTCCGCAACTTATCCTTCGTCGATTTCTTCGCACTCGACTACCTCACGAAACGACTGCGCCTTCCACAAGTTCGGTTTGCCAACGACCTTGGCCTCTGGGTACTCGAACCGATGGGACGCGGGTGGCTGCATGCGCTCTTCGACCGAAGCGAGGCCTCCGATTCGAGAGACCTCCGCCGAGCCATTCTCACCGGAGAGTCCGCTGCACTTTTCTTGAAGCGACCTCCCCATATGTTCGAGCGGGTCGCGCGAGGAAGGGGCAAGATCGAAGGGGACCTCTTCATCCGTACTCTCTTCGAAGTGCAACGCGAGTCCGCGCGACCCATTCTGCTCGTACCCCAGGTGTTCGTTTGGTCCAAGCACCCCGACAGCGCTCAGCAGACGGCCCTCGACGTCCTACTCGGATCCCGCGAGTGGCCGGGGAAGATCCGGACAGTGGCGCAGTTTCTTGCGAACTATCGCCACGTCACCCTACGCGCGGGCGAGCCCGTCGACGTGCGTGCGTTCCTAGCGAAGGAGAACGACGGCGCCCGCGAAGGCGGTCCTCTCTCGGACGACGTACTCGTCCGCCGCATGACGTACACGCTCCTAAGGCGGCTCGAGCGCGAACGGAGCGCAGTCGTCGGCCCTGCGAAGAAGCCAGCCGATCGCCTCCGCGAGGAGGTCATTCGCAGCCCACGACTGCAGAAGATCATCACCGATATGGCCGGCCAGGGCGAGGCAGACCGACGTGTGCTGACCGAGCGTGCGTACGCGATGGTGCGCGAGATGGAAGCCGCGATCGACATGAACCTCATCGTCGGGATCGACAAGGCGTTCGAAGCGGTGATGTCGCGCATGTACTCCGGGCTCGAAATCGACGAGGAAGGGCTCGCGCGCGTACGCACGGCGGCAAAAGACGCCTCGCTCATCCTATTGCCCAGCCACAAATCGCATGTCGACTACATGGTTTTGGCGTACCTCTTCTACCGCAATCACTTGCCGCTTCCGATTGTTGCCGCCGGCGAGAACCTATCCTTTTTTCCAGTAGGGCCCCTCTTCCGGCGCGCCGGTGCCTTCTTCATCCGGAGAAGCTTCCACGGTGACCGCCTCTACGGCGCTGTCGTCGACGCGTATATGAGACGTCTCATCAAGGACGGCTTTTCTCTCGAGTTCTTTCTAGAGGGCGGACGTTCGCGAACGGGCAAGCTGTTGCCCCCCAAGATGGGCCTTCTGTCGCTCGTCGTCGACGCAGCGCTGAGCGCGCCGGGACGCAAGATCTATTTCGTTCCAATCTCGATCGGCTACGAGCGCGTCGTAGAGGAGAAGGAGTTCGTAAGAGAGCTCTCCGGTGCCGAGAAGCCGAAGGAGGACGTCCGTGGCCTCGTCGCGTCGGCGGGACTCGTCCGTGGTCGATACGGACGGCTCAACGTCCAATTCGGACCCCTTCTTACTCTCGAGGGCGTGCTCGACGAAATCGAACGAGGCTCACTTCCAACTGGATCCGCTCCGCGCGAGACGAGTCGACTGGCCAAGCTCACGCCCGCCCGTCGGCGAGCTGTCGTGACGCGGCTCGGACACAGGGTGATGAATGAGGTGAACCAGGTGACGGCCGTGACCTCCGGCGCCCTCATCGCCACGGCCCTCCTCACGCACCGCGGCCGAGGGATCGCTCATCCGGCTCTTGTCGAGGCATGCGGTCGTTTGGCCGGAATGCTTCAGGGGTTCGGCGCGCGCTTCACTCCATCGCTCCTCAGCCGCTCCCAGCCCGGCCAGATCCGTGCGTCCGCTGTCCGAGAAGCCTGCGAGCTCTTCTCTCGTGCCGGCCATCTCGAGGTCAAGACACCAGGTGCCGGTCTGACCGCCCTGGGCTCGCGGCCGCGCCCGGGGCCCGATGCGATCTACGTCGTGCCGGATGAGGCACGGCTCTCGCTCGACCTCTCGAAGAACCTCGTCGTCCACTTCTTCGTCGCGCGCGGCCTCGTTGCCACCGCGCTCGTCGCTACGCTGGCCAGTCCGACAGAGACGCTCCGGACGGAGACGCTTCGAGATCGGGTCCATGCTTTGTCGCGCCTCTTCAAGTACGAGTTTCAGTTCCGTGCCGACGCGAGTTTCGAGCAGATTTTCGAAGAGACGGTCGCAGCGATGGATCGGGACCGTGAGCTAGTTCACGAAGGTGAATCCATTGGAGTCCGGGGTGAAGACGGGCTCGCGAAGATCTCCCTGTACGCCGAGATTGTGCGAAACTTCGTGGAAGGGTATCGGGTCGCCGCGCGTGGGCTTTTGACTCTGGTCAAAGGTCCTCTGCCCTCGAAGGACGCCGCAAAGCGTGCCATCGCAACCGGAGAGCGCATGTTCTTGGCCGGCGAGATCGAGAAGCGAGAGGCCATTAGCCGTCCGGTTATCGAGAACGCATTCGCGGCTTTCATCGACCAAGGATACGTGGCCCGTATCGACGGTAAGCTCGGCCTTCCGGAATCGTACGCGACCCCCTCCGCTGTCCGCACGATCGAGTCGCGCATCTCGGGGTTTCTGCCCCGACGTGGAGAGGCTTCCGCGTGATGGATCGAGCGTCTCTGCCACGTGTCTTCGCGACGGCTTTTCTTGCGGCAGCGTCGGCCTGTGCACGAATGCCTTCTCCACTGGATCCGGCTCGCGCCGGCTCAATCGGCTTGCCGTACCTCGGATGCCTTACGGACGCGGTCGAGATGCCCGACGCCGGCGAAGGGTACCGGTTTCTGCGAAAGAACGATCGCCACTTCGCGGTCGCGCGCTTCGCGGAAGTGCTGAGGCGCGCGGCGGCAAAGGTGGCCGACGAAAGGCCGGGAAGCGCTCTCGTTCTTGGCGACCTCTCGACGAAACATGGAGGTCATCTGCTCCCCCATTTGTCGCACCGGACTGGGCACGATGCCGACCTGGTTCTCTACGCAACGACCCTCACCGGTACGCCCATCGAAAGCCCAGGTTTCGTTCACTATGGGCCGGACGGCCTCGCGTGGGACGAGACGAGCGAGCGCTACGTCCGCTTCGACATCGAGCGCGAATGGCTGCTCGTCAAGGCGCTCCTCCTCGATCCGGAAGCCCGCGTCGAATGGATGTTCGCCAACAAGATCATCGAGGCGCTCCTGCTCGAGTGGGCGGCGGCGCGCGGAGAGACTGCCGATACACTCATGAGACTCGAGATCGTCATGCTCGAACCGCACCCCGGCGGACCACACGACGATCACATCCACGTTCGGACGGCCTGTGCTCCCGAGGAGGAGTTCGCGGGATGCGAGACTGGAGGTCCTTTCCGGCCCTGGCTCTCGGCGTCGTCTAGTCGAGGCGACGATCCGCCCACGGACGGGGAGCTCGTGGCCGTCCTTGTTCGTTCGCCTGTAGAACGCGAATAGAGTCCACGATGCTGATCGTGCATCGCGACGCGCTGGATCTCGGTCGCTATGTGCGTCTAGAGTCCGCGCAGCTCGCCTACCTCGACCCACCGTTTACCGTCGGTGCCGAGTTCGTGGCGCGGACAAAGCGCGGAGAATCGCGGGGGCGCAAGGCGACGGGCACAGGTCCGTGCGCTTACACGGACCGCTGGCCCTCCCTCGAAGCGTACCTCGTGTGGCTCGAGCCGCGCGTAGGCGTCGCGCGATCGCTGCTGTCAGAGAGAGGCACCATGTGGCTGCACCTCGATTCGCGCGCGGTCCACGAAGCGAAGCTGGTATGCGACCGAGTCTTCGGCCGCCGGGCATTCGTTGGAGAGGTCATTTGGGTCCCGGGCAACGGCTCGAAGTCCAAGCGGGGTCCGGGAATGGGACACCAGACGCTCCTCGTATATGCCAAGACGAGCGCGTTCGTATGGAACGCCAAGGACCCGTGCCTTCGTGGCCCCTTCGCCGAGACGAGCCTCGCCATGCATTTCAAATGTATCGACCCCAGCGGGCGACGCTTCCGCGACCGCACAATCGGCGGCAAGACTTACCGCTACTACGCGGATGAGGGGCGCGCGATCGGTAGCGTCTGGACGGACTGTCCCGCCATGATCGCGAATACGCCGCTTTGCGACGAGGGTACGGGTTATCCAACCCAAAAGCCGCTCAAGCTCCTCGACCGCATCGTGCGTGCGTCAACCGAACCCGGCGAGCTCGTCGTCGATCCGTTCTGCGGATCAGGCACGACGCTTCACGCCGCGGCCATCGCCGGGCGAGACGCGGTAGGATCCGACGTCGGGAACTTGGCCATTGCGATGACCACGCGACGGCTCACGAACGCTCGCATCCCGTTCGAGCTCATCGAGCGCGACCGTCATGAGGGCTAACGCTCGTAGAGAATCACGTTGTGGTATCGGGCCTTGGCCGCCCCCGGGTTCTCGTAAGCGTGGGCGGCATCCGCCGGGAAGCTTATCGAGTCTCCGGCGGACAAGTCGAACTTCTCGGTGCCGAGGTGCATGCGGAGCGCCCCCGACAGAACGACCACGATCTCGCGCGTTCCGCGCGCATGCGCTTCGGACGCGTGCATGGCGCGGGCAGACAGCTGGAGCTCGTAGAGCTCAACCAGAGGTGACGATCCGGCGGGCGCGAGCGGACGGCTTTCGAGATTGCCGTCCAAGGATCGCAGCACCTGAGCGTCGTCTCGGCGCAGGATCGAAACAGAGCCTACAGGCTCCCCGATGAGCTCGGTGAAGGGCACGCCCAGGCCGACGGCGATCTTCCAGAGCAGGCCGACGGTAGGGTTCGTCTTTCGAGTCTCGATCTGCGACAACGCAGCGCGGCTTACTCCGGAGGCACGCGCCAGGTCGTCGAGCGACAGGCTTTTCGCCTTTCGACGCTGGCGCAGATTCTCCGCGACCCGACGACCGAGGTCCGCTGCGCCGACCTCGTCGCCAGTGGAGGAGCCGCGCTCAGTCCGCATGGGAGACCGCCTCGGGACACGCGTTCTGAAGGTACATGAGGGAAAACATTCGACCAGATTGGTGCCTCCCGCAAGAGATACCTCGTGAGGGCCCTCTCTCGTAGGAGCTAGGGCATAGTGGCGAACTCATCCTTCGTGGACGGTGGCCACCCTGAAATGGCCGCCAGCGCTCGCTCCGCGAGAGCCCCGTACCGATCCCGCTTCTTGAGCCTGCGATTCTCGTGGGGAGGCATACAAGCCCATGTGATGTTCGAGGGTTGATACTGCGGCTGCGGCCGCGCAAGGTGAGTCAGGATCCCCCCGAGGGCGGTGGTCTTGGGCGGAGGGACGACAGGTTCTCCACGGAGCGCCTGGGCCAGCATGACGCCGCAAATGAAGCCACTCGCGCAACTCTCGACGTAGCCCTCGACGCCAGTAATCTGTCCAGCAAAAAAAACGTGCGGACGTAGGCGAAGCTGCATCCGCTCGTCCAGAAGGACTGGCGCGTCGATGAACGTGTTTCGATGGACGCTGCCGTACCGGAGTATCTCGCTGGTCTCGAGACCCGGAATCATCCGAAATACTCGTCCCTGTTCGGCGTAGGTCATCCGCGTTTGGAACCCCACGAGGTTATACGCCGTCATGGCTTCATCCTCGGGACGGAGCTGAACGACCGCAAACGGGCGTCCGCCGGTTCTCGGGTCGGTCAGACCTACTGGTTTCATAGGTCCAAATGCGAGCGTCATCTCTCCCCGAGCGGCCATTACCTCGATCGGCAAGCACCCCTCGAAGTAGCGCGTCTCTTCGAAGGCCCGCGGCGCCACCTTCTCCGCGCCTGCGATCGCCTCCACGAACCCTCGGTACGCAGCCTCGTCGAATGGGCAGTTGACGTAGGCCTGATCGCCAAGCGCCGTTGCATCGCGGAGCTCTTCGCCAGCTGCTCCCTTGCCCCACCGAGACTGACGGAAGACCTTGTCCCACGCGATTGAGTCGGCGGTCACGATCGGGGCAATCGCGTCGTAGTACGCCAGGTGCGCAGACCCTACGATGGAGGCGATGTCGCTCGCGAGCGCCTCACCGGTGAGCGGACCGGTAGCAACCACCACGGGCTGGTGCTCGCTCGCTTCGGGAACGACCTCAACAACAAGCGCCCTTAGTTCGATCCTCGGGTGCCCGATGATCTTCTCGCTCACTGCCGTTGCGAATGCGTCTCGATCCACGGCAAGAGCCCCACCCGCCGGCACCTTGCACGCGTCCGCACAAGCGAGGATGAGCGACCCCTTGCGCCGGAGCTCTTCCTTCAGGAGACCGACAGCGTTGACGAGCGCCGCCCCTCGCATCGAGTTTGAACAGACGAGCTCGCACAGTCGATCGCTCGTCTGCGCGGAAGTGCGCGCAATGGGCTTCTGCTCCAAAAGCAAGACGTCGATGCCTCGCTCTGCGAGCTGCCACGCTGCCTCGCAGCCCGCAAGGCCGGCCCCAATGACCGTCACCCGTCGTTCGTTCATCGATTGGATCAGTCCGGCGCGCGCTACGCGCGCTCGACCGCGACGACGCCCTTGACCTTCTCGAGAGCCCGCATCACTTCCTTGAGTTGCGTAAGGTCGGCACAAACGAATGTAAAGAGGTTCAGGGCGCGCCCGTCGTCGCCGGTACGGCAGTTGGCTTCGCTGATGTTGATGTCGAGCTTATTGAAGGTGTGTCCGATGTTCGCGAGGAGGCCGGGCTGATTGGCGGTCACTACGCGCAATTGCACGGTTCGATTGATCTTCGCTTTCGAATCCCAACTAATCTCCACGCGTCTCTCTGGATCGGTATCGAAGGCCTTCGAGCAGCTCCGCCTATGAATGGTCACACCCCGCCCACGGGTAATAAAGCCAAGAATGTCGTCCCCCGGCAGAGGGTTACAGCACTTTGCATAGCGGACAAGGATGTCGTCGATACCGTTGAGCTTGATTGCGCTATCGTCCCGCCTGATGATCTTGCGCACGAGCCCGGCAACACGCCCCTCACGTAGGGTGTCGGGCGCCTTCTGCTCCTGACCCTCTGCATCCGCGGGAGCGACCACCCCGAGCACAGTGTCCGGATCGATCTTGCCGTAGCCTACTCCCACGAGAAGTTCGTCGGCGGTGGTCACTTTGACAGCATCGAGGACCTTCCGTAGTTCTTGCTCGTTCTTCAGGAGCTTGCTCAGCGAGACGCCACTCTTGTGGAGCTCGCGTTCGAGGAGCTCTCTCCCAAGGCGCAGCGACTTATCCCGCTGCTCGAGGCGCAAGAAGTTCCTAATCTTGGATCTCGCGCGCGACGTACCGACGAAGTCCAGCCAGTCCTTGCTCGGCTGCTGGTTTGCGGAGGTCATGACTTCGACGATGTCTCCGTTGCGGAGCTTGTAGCGGAGGGGCTCCAGCTTTCCGTTTATGCGCCCGCCCGAGATGTGCTCACCAAGCTGAGAGTGGATGGCGAAAGCGAAGTCAACGGGCGTTGCCCCGCGCGGGAAAACGCGGACGTCACCTTTCGGAGTGAAGACGTAGACCTCGTCTTGGAAGAGGTCGACCTTGACGCTCTCGAGAAACTCCGCCGGATCCTTGACCTCCTTCTGCCATTCCATCAGCTGGCGCAGCCAGCCGAACTTCTGCGCGTCCTGGTCGTTGATCCCGCCGCCCTGCCGGTCTTTGTACTTCCAGTGCGCCGCGATGCCGCGTTCGGCGACGCGATGCATTTCGCCCGTCCGAATCTGGATCTCTATCCTTTCGCGGCCGGGGCCAATCACAGTCGTATGGAGCGACTGGTACATGTTCGGCTTTGGGAGAGCGATGTAGTCTTTGAAGCGTCCCGGCACGGGGGTCCACTTCGAATGGACGACTCCCAAGGCCGCGTAACAGTCGCTTACGCTCTCGACGATGACGCGGAAAGCGATCTTGTCGTGAATCTGCTCGAGGGTGCACTCTTGCGACTTCATCTTGCGCCAGATCGAGTAGTGGTGCTTTCCCCTCCCCGTGACATCCGCCGCGAAGCCCTGCTCTGCAAGACGGCTCGAGAGCGTCTTGCAGACCTCGGCGATGTACTTGTCGCGTTCTCGCTTCGTCTTCGTGATGGCGGCGTGGAGTTCGCCGTAGGCCGCCGGTTCGAGGTACTTGAAAGATAGATCTTCAAGTTCGCTCTTGAAGCCTTGCATCCCGAGTCGGTTCGCGAGTGGCGCATAGATCTCGAGCGTCTCGCGGGCGATTCGCTCCTGCGCTTCGTGGCTCATGTGTTCGAGCGTGCGCATATTGTCGACGCGATCACAGAGCTTGACGAGAAGCACGCGAATGTCGCGAGCCATCGCGACGACCATTTTCCGAAAATTCTCGGCTTGGCGATCTTCTTTCGAGGTGAAATTGATCTTCGACAGCTTCGTGACACCGTCGACCAAGCTTGCGATCTCGGTCCCGAATTGCTTCTCGACGTCCTTGGGGGAGGCAAGCGTGTCTTCGACGACGTCGTGAAGGAGGCCCGCGCACACGCTCGCGGTATCGAGGCGGAGCTCGGTGATGATGCCGGCCACGCTGACGGGGTGAACGATGTAAGGATCGCCCGACTTTCGAGTCTGGCCCTCGTGCATCTTGAAGCTGTAGTCGAACGCGCGCTTGATAAGGTTCGCGTCGGCGGTCGGCTGGTAAGCCTTGACGCGATCGATAATTTCTTCGACCTGGAGCATCGTTGGATGGCTCGCCTACACCGCGAGCGCACCTTCTAAAGTAACATCGCCCCATGGGTACGGCAATGACGCCTCAGGTACTTCCTTCTCCTCAGGCGGCCCACCTTTCCGCTGGCACCACCCGCCTTGAACGCGCGGGACGGCTGGGACTCGATGGGCCCGATGCACCGCCCGACGGACGGCCCCAGGGACTACTTGGGCAAGCTCATTCCGCGGGCTTGCGTGCGCCCCGGCCCATCGCCGTCTATGTGCACTTTCCTTGGTGCCTCGCCAAGTGCCCGTACTGCGACTTCACTTCTTACGCGACTCCCGCCAGCGACATCGATCATGACGGTTACGCAGACGCGGTCATTTCCGAGCTGACCGCAAGAACTCTGGCGCTCGGGGACGCCTCTCCAGAGATCGGGAGTATCTT
>Ga0182024_10016236_pt1 | contig 14142 bp, 17 predicted proteins | sample P32metaG_FD_120480 | JGI IMG/M metagenome (GOLD analysis project Ga0182024, IMG submission 120480) | Permafrost microbial communities from Stordalen Mire, Sweden - P3-2 metaG (Illumina Assembly) | ecosystem: Environmental > Terrestrial > Soil > Wetlands > Permafrost | place: Sweden: Stordalen... | reverse complement strand
GGTTTCACCTTCCTGCCCTACATCACCCCGAAGGAGGCGGTGAACTACTACGCCAGCCTCTTCGACGTGAAAGTGGATGCGGACGAGATACTCCGGATAGTGCTTCTGCAAGATTCTGCGACGAGCTACTTCATGAAGCTGTCCGGAGGGCAGAAACAGAAGATGGGGCTGGCCCTCTCGCTCGTGAACAAGCCAGACTTTGTCTTCCTGGACGAGCCGACCACGGGACTCGACCCACAGGCAAGAAGGGCGGTGTGGGAAGTGATACGGAACCTAAAGAAGGAGGGGATCAGCGTCCTGCTCACCACGCACTACCTCGAGGAAGCGGAGGAGCTCGCGGACAAGGTCGCCATAATGAACAAGGGGAAGATAATCACCACGGGGACCCCCGCGGAGATCATCTCGGAGTATGGGTCGGGCGAGAAGGTTAGGGTGCGCGGGGGCGAGAAGCTTGCGGAGTACCTGAGAAAGAACACGGGCCTCGACGTCGCTTACTCTGACGGCGTCATCACGATAATCCTCAAGAAGAAGGAGGACACGCTGGCCGTGCTCGAGGCGATAGGCGGGTCGGGAGAGGACTGGAGCGACCTGACGGTGCGTCAAGACAGCCTCGAAGAGGTCTTCGTGAAGCTGGTAGGCTCGAAGATAAGCGAAGAAGGACATGTGGCACAGGCGAGCTAGATTGGGCACCCTGAAGAGAATCCGCGCTGACCTCGTGAGCTTCGCGCACAGCTATACGCGGAGCAGGATAGGCCTCTTCTTCGGCCTGGCGTTTCCGGTCATCCTGATACTGCTCTTTGGCGCCATATTCTCGGGAAACGGTTCCGCCCCGACGGTCTACGTGCAGAACCAGGACAACGGGCAGATTGGCAGCGCGTTCGTGAACACTCTCAACTCGACAGGGAGTCTACAGGTCGTGCTAGTTCCCTACTCTGCGAACCTGTCGCAATATCTGCTTTCGCACTCCGCCTCCGACGGTATATTGATTCCCCCGGGGTTTAGCGCAAGCTACGCCGCAGGCACGCCGGTCAACGTCACGGAGTACTGGAACCCCACATCCTCCACAAGTCAGGGAGTCTTCGGTGTGACGACCGGGGTATTGAACGCGTTCAACCTCCAAAGGGCGAACGCCACGCAGCTGCTGCGGGTGCAGACGCTAACGATAAAATCGCAGTCGTACAAGTACATCGACTTTCTCATTCCGGGCATGATAGGGTTCGCCATACTGGTCAGCCCCATGTTCGCGCTCACCAACATCAGCGCGCAGTACAAGAGAGACAAGATCTTCAAGCAGCTCTCGCTCACGCCGCTGACGAAGACGGACTGGCTCCTCGCCAAGATAGGGTTCTACATCCTCATGACCCTGATCTCCTTCGTCCTCATGACAGCGGTCGGGATCTTTGCGTTCGGCGCACAGATCACATTCACTCTCTGGATAATCCCATTCCTGCTGATCGGACCGTTCCTCTTCGTCTCTCTGGGGATGCTGGTGGGCACCGTCTCGACGAGCGTTGAGTCAGCCGCGGTGGTGGGGAATCTTATCACCTTCCCGATGATGTTCCTGTCAGGGACCTTCTTCCCGGTCAGCACGATGCCGACTTATCTGCAGAACGTCGCGCACATACTGCCGCTATTCTACGTGATCGATGGCCTCAACAACGTGATGATCTACGGGAACAACGGAGCCGCACTTGACGACATAGCCGTTCTCGTCGTCATCTCAGCGGTGATCTTCTTCCTCGCTGTCCGATTCTTCAAGTGGCGCGAAGACTGAAGCCGGCCGAAAATCAACGACCTACCACAGAATAGGTCCAGCAAGGGGTCCTTTCGCAAGTCAAATAAGCACGGACGCGCTAGCGAAAGCGGCTGCGGATCGTGTCTGGGGGAGTCAGGTCCCCTTTCGGGCGCGCCTTGACTGACCGTGACCGCCGGGCTCTGCACCTCGGCAGGTCTAAAGCCCAGAGACATCGCCCTTCTCGACCTTCATCCTCTCTCCCCTCGACGTGAAAGACGAAAAATATCTCTTGAGGGCTGATATAATAACGTGTGTTATAGAATATTCTATTTCCACCAAACGGAACCCTGCCGCGCCGCTGCAAAATTTGCGAAAGCATTATAGTGAATGTTATCGGCGCGGCAGGCAACGCGGGGGTCGCCCAGCCTGGTCAAAGGCGCGGGGCTTAGGACCCCGTCCCTCAGGGGTTCGTGGGTTCGAATCCCACCCCCCGCACCAAAGCTCGCGTCTCATTGCTCGATGTTATGGTCATTCCCCCACCCGACTTTACCAGTAAATTATGATTCGAAGCTCACGGCCCCACTACTCTAATGTCCAAGCAGCCAGCCGACTTTCTGCCCATCCGTCCGGCCTTCCTGACCGAGTTCGTCTAGGAATGTCCGGAAGTTAGCGACCTCGGGTTGTTGAAGAACCATTGCATCTTGGGTGGTTCTATGTCCTCCTGCCAGAGCAAGGCAATCAGTTCGCCCATGTGGTAGAGCTGTTCTGTGAATGACTGGATGATGCATTCCTCCGCCGAGAGGTCGAAGGATCCGGAACGAACCGTGAAGTTCACTCGCCTTGCAAGCTCATTCTCATCTGCCTTTTCCAAATAAGCATTGGTCTTCTTCTCGACGTCATCGAGGCGCTCTCTGATCATCAGCATGTTCTTGTACTCGTCCCAGTCGCGTGCCTTCTTGTAGTCAGGCACCTTGAGAATCTGGCCGCTCACGACCATGTCTTCGTTGTCAATCATGTGAAGCATTATGTCCTTCATGCTGTAGAAGCTGGCTTCACGGTTCTTGGTGACGGCCTCCCATGGAAGGCTCGCCAGCTTCTCGAGGAATGCCCACCTGACCGTTGAGGAGTACTGGTGGAGTTCCCTGACAGTAAACAACTAACGTATCTCCAGGCAGGAGATAAAACTGCTTGCCTTCATTCAAATCATCCCTTGCAGCTCTGGCAGAACCTGTTTTTCGAATTCACCGGTTGCGTGAAGAAAGAGTCCTTGTTTGAGCAGAGGAAGAGCGCCGCGCGGTCGGGGCTGTCGTTCCTGGTCCTCCTGTAGCTCTGCGTCCAGTAGGCCAAGCGGACTATCAGGTCGTCGTTCTCCCTATCTAGCCCCAGGTCCCACGCATAACGCGAGGCGACCCTTATGTCGGTGCTCTCCACGTCCTCCATTCCCTGAACCAACCCGCGCAGAATTCTCTCGAACTGGTCCGCGTTAGTCTGCATCCCGTAGGCGATTATTCTCGAGACGTACCTGCCTGGACAGACCTGGACAATCGTCGAATCGTCCTTGAACTCGAAAGCTGACGGTTCCTTGCAGTGGCCGTAGCAGGTCGGAGTTACCGCAAAGAGCCCATTTACAGCGCTCCTTGCATAATCAGTTGGCATGTGCGTTCACCTTGGCAAATAACGGACTCTTGAGGAGGTTGTTGACTGCGCGCTTAGTCGAGTCTACGCTCTCGGAGTATCCGGTAAGAACGTGCTGAATCTTCCCTTCTCTCGTTTCGATGAACACCTGAGGTACCAGATAGTCTTCGGACCAGTCCCCGAATTTTCGCACCAGTTCATCGCCCTTTGTCGCCTGTTCGGGGATGTCGATATCATACGAGAAGAAGGGTATCCCGAGCTCTTTGGCAATCTTTTCTATCGGCTCTACCGTAGTCGGGTGGCAGTGTGGGCACCACGTCGCGTGCACCACGTGTATCGCTTTGATGTCGGTCATCCTAGGTCTCTTCTGGGAGTTCACAAGCATTTAATCCGTCGGCCTCCGGGCTGACCTCCATGGGTTTGTCTGCCTCTCTGAGGGCTCGAAGCAGGTCCGCATTCTTCGGTCGGTCAGGCGCATTCTTGCCGACGTACCTGTAGCGCAAGGTTCCCGTTGCGTCTATCACAAAAGCCGACGGCTTGGGGAGGCGAGTTATCCCTTTCGCCCTTAGCATCTCGGACACGTTCCTGTCACGCACGCCGTACCTGTCAATCGCTTCGAATGGGGTGTCGCTGAGCAGGACGAACGGGAGGTGTAGCTTCTGAAGGAGGCCCCTACCCTTCTCCGCCTCTTCACCGCTGACAGCTACCACAGTGGCATTCAGTTCTTGGAACTTTTGGTAGTCCATGGTAATCGCAGCCAGCTGCTCGTTGCAGAAGGGACACCACCCGCCACGGTAGAAGAGAAGGAGAGCCTTCTTTCCCTCAATCAGGCTGCTAAGTCGCACCTCTTTCCCGGACAAGTCGCGCGCCAAGAAGTCGGGAGCGGATTGGCCCACCTCGATCTCGTTCAAATTTTCCTGTGCCATGGTATCTTTCGTCATCTAAGTGACAAAAGGAAAGTATTAAAGGGCGCTGTGTCAGATGTGACACTGTCGAAGATTCATTGACAGTCGATGCGTCGGTCTGTCCGATTGTGGCAACCATGAAGATGCTGGGGAACAGATGGAACATGATCGCAATAAGGTATCTGCATGATGAACCCATGAAGTACAACCAACTGAGGAGCGCGATGGGGAACGTGAGTTCCAAGACACTTTCCCGCTCGCTCAAACACCTGACAGAGGAAAAGATCGTAAACAGGAAGGTCCTGGCAACGTCTCCGGTCTCGGTGGAGTATTCGCTAACCGAAAGAGGCCGAGAGTTGAGCGAATCGCTCTGTGGAATGAAGAGCTGGGGTAAGAAGTGGTTGACAACTAAAGAACGGTAAGAGAAGTCTATGGCTTATGGGAAGAACCCGTCCACCGTCGATAATTCAAATCCATCAAACGAAAGTATACTGGCCGAATCTCACCGGCCCATCGACCACCCTACAATTCACACAGGTTGAAGTCTTGGGCGCACGAATCAGATAAAAGCCCGCGGCTGTCCCTCAGCGACATGAGCTTCAAGATGGACATCGGCAAGCAGTCGGCTGGAGGGATAGAAGATCCAGACAAGGGCGAACTCGCTGTTCTTGTGGACGAGTGGTGTGAGGGAGTGGAATCGGCTGCAAGGAATCACTGTGATGATCTGAACGGTTCCAAGATCGAGTTTTATCGGGAAAACATCTCCGTGGCGGTGAAGGCGGAAAACGTGGCGGCGATCGATTGCATCATGCAGGCGATGGTTGAGCGTCGCGACAGGATGGATACTTCTTTGGCTGGAGTCTACGACATGGTTCTTGACAATCTCGAGAGGAGAAGGGAGAAGATGCATCGAACCCACGGGAAATGAATCCGCGGTCGAAACTCACCGGCCCCACCATCATTAGTGGGGCTCAAGACACGGCCGCGCATCGGTTCCTCGGAATTCAGATCCCGTGAATCAAATCCCAGCAGCAACACCCGGTCATAGCGCAATTCGGGCAAGATTCAAGAGAGTTGCTCAGGCTGCACTCATAAGGCGAACAGCCACAGTCGGCACATGCAATGATCATTCGCGTCGGCGAGCCATCACCCCGCATCGGCTTAGTCTCATTCATGAATATTTCTTCCAGAAGAACTCAGGAACGAAGCTCGCGATTAGGATGACGATGAAGACACCCCAAAACAGGTTCCAACTAAACGAAACAACAGACAGAACGTTCAGGACGCCGACGGCGGCCAGCAGAGGAAAGGCAATCCCGTCGATTTTGCAGTGTACCCTTCCGCACGATCTGCCGTTGATTAAGCAACCGACTCCAAACCACCCCACCGAGAACGTCCACAGAGATCCTGCGACAGCGAGCGAGATCAAGTTTGCAGAGAAAGCCACTGAAGTCGCGGTCACCAAGGCGAACGGCACAACCCAGAGGAGGTAGACCCAAGGAGCTCGTTCGTAGTTCCTTCCAATAGACTTGTCGAGAGGGATTTTGGCGCCCATGGTTCATCTCTCCAACGCGTCGCATGTGTATAGACTGGACCCGTACTTCTTGAGATGGGTTTCCACCATGTCCAGCAGAGGAAGCATCGTCTCGCTGTTGAGAGTGTAGATTACAGACTTGCCGTTTCTAGTCGAGGTGACGAGGCCGCAGAAAGCCAAACATCGGAGAGCGTGAGACCCTTGGGTCTGCTCCAGACCTAGCTCATCGCATATCTGGGATACAGACCGACCGCTCTTCGCAGTCTTGAGGTAATGGATGACTCTCATGCGGGCGGGATTGGCGAGTGCCTGGAAGAATAGAGTAAACGGCTTCGAGGGTTCAACTCTCACAACTGACACATCCGTCATATGACATAGATATCATATTAATAAACCATTCTGCGCAACCCGGGTATGGTCGGCAATTCTTTTCTGTTGATTATTCACCAGTAAATTAGGGCTGGAATCCCACCCCCGCGCCAAAATTCGATAGTTTGCTAGTAAATCACAGGTTCAAAAGCACTCCTGGCCCCTATTCTTTCAGAGCGAAGGGACATGAATATACTCGGATGTTTCTAGGTTCAAATCCCGCCGGGCCCGCCAAAATCTTTGCTCGCGAAGCGTAGGGTTCATTGCGCCTCCGACGCACAAGGAGTTAGTCGAACCCACTTTGGCGACCCTGTTCAGGAGAGGGTCCTGCCGGACCCGCAAAATTCCGCGCAGAACAGGTTCAACTCAGACAAAAGGTTGGACACGGTCTCGACAGACGGCAAATACTATCAGGGCCTTCTCGGTACCGTTTTGGGAAAGCATTAAGAGACCTCTTCGACTGACGCTGCGTTAGTGAAACTAGAAGCACAACCGCTCGCCTCGACAAGCCTCTCGGGCGCATGCTTTCTTGTCTCGACCGCAGGCCATGGCAGAGGGCAGACACGTTCGCTGTCGGAGTCGAAACCTCGAATCAGGTGCACAAGCAAGGGCTTGGGTCAGCAAGATTGAGAAAGACATCCCTCTTCGCCGTTTCGATGGCGCTGCTGCTCGTCTTTTCTTTTGCAAGTACCGTGCGCGCCGATGCAGTGATTGCAACCATAAAGCTAGCTCAAGCGCCTGAGACGTCGAACTCTCTCAATATCGGGGGGTCCGTTTTTGACCCCAAGAACGGCTATGTCTATGTTCCATACGGGTCTAACGAGACCGCAGTTATTTCGGGGACCAGCCTGATCGGAAACATCACCATCACGGGTGGGGTTAACAATTATGGTACAAACAACTTCATCGTCGACCCATCAAACGGATATCTGTACGAAACGGTAGATGGAAACCCGAACTATGTAATTGTGGTTTCTGGAATGTCCGTTATCGCCAATCTTACAGTGGGAACCAAGCAAGTCGATTACAGCTGTCCGCTTACCGGCGGAGTGTCCTACGACCCCTTCAACGGGTATGTCTATGCGAGCAGTCCCACTTGCCCGACCGGAACGGTCACCGTTATTAACGGGACCTTGATAATCGGGACTGTGCAGGCCGGCGCTGTTGATTCCTCCTACCAACCTACCGTGGATACTTCTAACGGCTATGTCTACGTAGCGCTAGCTACTGCGCCTGTGGCTGTCTCTGTGATTTCTGGTACGACGTTGGTCGCCACCATAACTCTCGGGACCAACACCACACAGTTCGAAAGCGTCACATACGACTCCTACAATGGGGATGTGTACGTGGTGTGCGATAGGACCCTTTGGGTACTTTCGGGAACATCGATTCTGGGGACGATACCCCTCGACTTCGGTGTCGGCGCGCCGCAAGTAGACCCATCGAATGGGGACCTGTACGTCGCCTCCTACCAGACCACCGCCGCCAATACCTACAGCTCAGTCGCTGTTGTTTCAGGGACTACCGTCATGGCGAACATATCGGTCGGATCCACTCCATTGTATGCCTTTGACTCCAAGAACGGAGATCTGTATGTCTCCAGCACGTACGGGAACTCCGTTGCGGTGATCTCGGGGACGAAGGTGATTGCGAATGTTACCGTCGGTCAGTACCCGTGGCTGCCAGTCGTCGACCCTTCGACCGGGGAAGTCTTCGTGACGAGCACCCAGCCGCCCCCTCCTGACTATGGCGAGATATGGATCATCTCGGGGACCTCGTTACTTGGCACATTGACTGCGGGTTATCACCCAGGAAATCCCTTCTACGATCCTGCCAATGGGTACCTCTACGTCCCCGACCTAACTGGAAATAGCGTCTCCGTAATCTCCACTTCCGCGGCCTTCGCATCGACCACCTCGTCGGGTACCACGACGACCACTCAGCCTACCAGCACCACCAGCCAAGTTCTGACGTCTACTCAGGCATCGACCTCGAGCGCTGCGAGCTCGTCAACTTCCTCGACCTCATCAAGTGGAGGAGGAGTTCCGGTTTTCCCCTACCAATTCGCAGCGGCTGCCGTCTTCACTCTTCTTCTGGCTGCATCCTATCTTCTGGTTAGAAGCCGCATAACAATCAAGGGCCGTGGCGGCCAAGAACCGTCGGCCAGCCCCTGACTGCGGTTCACTTGGCGCAGAATGGCGCCGAGATTAGCATAGACCAAGGACAATCAGAGCTTCGACGAATCGTTGGTCATCGCATTTTCACATCTCCACCCCTTATCCGAAGCAATCAATCTACCCGACATCGGAACTCAGCGGTCTGCTCTCTTGTGGGTTCTGGTCCCTCCATGGTTTTTGCGCGCCCCCTTGGAGGTTGTTTCGATTGACAACTCCGAATCCATCTATCGAACCCAATCGGGGCGAATCATTTCTGACCAGCACCGAATTCTTCGCTGTTCCTATTTACTGGTAAATTAGTGCTGGAATCCCACCCCCCGCACCAAGGCTCGCGTCTCATTGTCTGATGATACGGATTGATTTCCACCTGACTTTGCTGGTAAACTGCAGTTCGAATCTCACTGACCTCACCGCTTATTGCGAAAAAATCCTCTTGTTTTCATGACGGAAGGCATGAAGTACGAGGATTGATTTCGACCATCGAACCAAGATTTCCCTTCAGCATTTGAGCGCGAACCCAATCGGAAGTGAGAATGTCTCCGTGAATGGCGTAAACCTTCGGCCACCTCTACTCCCGGAACGCAGCACCGTAGGCCAGCCGGTCTCATCGCCGTGAGAACTCAACTCAACCATCAACCATCCGGGTGACGGTCGACGCGCCGGGGAGATTCAGCAGCAAAGCCTTCATTTTTGCGTCCCCCTGCTTTGCAGGAAGGTGAAAGACGCCTAAAGCTGGCCCTCAGCCGCCTGGATTGCGGGTTCGTCCCCTCCGGGACCGCGGAGCACATATGCCGCGATGACCGCCAACAACGCGCCGGCGATGGGACCAACAACGTAGACCCAAAAGTGGGCGAAGTTCAGGAGCAGGAGGTCTGGCCCGAACGACCGCGCCGGGTTCATCGACGCGCCGCTGATCGGACTCGCCCATAGGCCAGCTAGCGCGATGTATCCCCCCACGGCTAGCGCGGCCAGCGGACCCACGTTCTGCGCCTTGGACGCCGTCCCGAGGATCACACTCACCAGCCCGAGCGTCAGCACGAGCTCCATCATCAGCGCCTGGAGGTCCGAGATTCCAAGTCCAGGCTCGGTCGCCCCTAGAGTCCCGACTTTGCCAAACATCAGCCAGAGGAACGCGCATGCAATGATTGCGCCGAGCAACTGGGCGCCAATGTACCCAGGAACCCGCTTCCACGGAAAGTCCCCCCGTGCAGCGAAGCCGATTGTCACAGCCGGGTTGAGATGAGCACCCGAGACCGCGCCCATGAACAAGATGATTGCCATCACCATGAGGCCGGGCGCTACTACTGCTGCGACACGACCGACCTCTCCCACGCTCACGACGTTTACCACATCAGCCCCTGCTGCAGCGGCGACGAGGAAGAACGTCCCGAAGACCTCGCCGAACAACCTTCGCCACTCTAGGCGAGGATCGTCGAAGTCATTCCGATTGAGCTTGGGTTCCACCGGAAGGACTCTGGCTTCTGCAGCGTCCATGAGCCAGCAGCCTCGCGATGGGTTTTACGTCTTTCCAGGTCGACGGGACATGCTTCGTCATTACTCAATTCAAATCCATCCATCGAAAGCATACGGGTCGAAGTTCGCCGCCCCCATGTTATTCTATGGTTCAAGATAGACACCTCTGATCCGCGACCTCCCTGAACCCGTCGCCGCCGGCTGGCCTCGATCTGCCTCGCGCAACAGGTCTCCACCACGGATAATACGCCGATTGGAAGTACCCTGACGGTAGAGAATCCATGTCGGAGCGCGAGTCCTATGAGGACTGGGATGAAATGGAGAAAGAGGAGAAGGAGACTGAGAAAGAGGAGGACGAGTCCGACGCGGCTGAGCCGGGGAAGTATGAGCCCGAAGCTGTCGTGGGTAAGCAGCCCCGACCGTTGAGGCGAAAGAGGAAGCAAAAAACAAAAGGAACTCGCGGGAAATAGGCCGTCGCGGGCAGACCGCCTTCGCCGAGCGGATTAAGAGTCACTCTGAACCGCGCGAGTCTCGCCCAGCCCGACAACGTCAGTGCAAGGGCGGTGGATTCGCACACTAAAGTGGTCGAAGCTCACCGGCCCCATCCTATTCATCGTGAACCATTCAAATCCATGCAACGAAAGTATACCAGTCGAAGCCCATCGGCCCACGCGCAGTTCTTCCCTGTTCGCTATTTACCAATAGATCAGTGCGGAAATCCCAAAACAACTCCGACACCATTTCACCAGCAGATATAGAGCTGGTCGAATCCTTGTCGAGCACAAGGGTGTGAACCCCTTGGTCAGCGGTCTTTGACGGGCTTCTTCCGGCCCACTTCTGTTAGTCCATGAAACGTGGCCTCACCCTTTGGAGCCGCGGACTCGGCCTCAGATCCGCAGTCGGCGTTCTGGGCTCATCCCCGGCCCGTTCAGAGGAACGCGGCTAGAGAGACTGAATCTGCTTCTTTATGATCATGAAAAGAACGAGGAAGAGCACCGCGCCAACCACGCCTGCAGTGAGACCCATGATGTCCCAGGCCTTCCACGCGGGCATGGACGTCTCGAGATACTTCAGCGATCCAACCAGCAGGAAGAGTGCAGCGGACCCGAGCAACGAAATCACCAACGCCGTCAAGACGCTGACGATGACGCCCATGATCAGGAGCTTCTGGAGACGCCTCTTGACGGCAATCTCCGTTTCGCGCATATACTCTCTGAGAAAGGCCCTTATCTCATGGAGTATCGCGTCGCTGATCTTCCTTGCGATTGACATCTGAGTCTTGCCCGCTCGCCCGGGGGATTAATCCTTGTTCTTTCGTCCAAATATCAGCCCGATCACGACCCCGGCCGCCAACGCGATGCCGACAGCCATCAATGGTCGCTCCTGGATGGTCGACCTTCCTGTCTCGACCGCGTCGCCGAACGTCTCGCGAGCACTATCGATGGTGTCGCTTATTTCACTGAGCCTGTCCTCAAACCCTTCCTTCAGGTCACCGAGAGACTTTTCGACCGCTTCGGTCGCCTCGGGACCCTTCTCTTTTAGCTCGGTCCTAATATTGTCAATTCTTCTCTCAAAATCCCTTTGCATCTCTTTGATAATTTTCTCAGTGTCGGTTCTAGCATTCCTCGTATTCTTGGCCATATTATTCGTATTTTATCCCGACATTTGTTATTAGTCCTCGCACACAGTCATTCATAGCGATGGTCTAGAACAATCTTCGCTCTCGTCGATGGTGTGACATGGCAACGCGCAAGCAAGCAAGCAAGCAAGCAAGCAAGCTTATTTCTTCGAACGGTCGGAGAAGTCAGAAGTTGAGATCGCCGCAAGGCGCTGAGGCCCAGGTCGAACGGACGGTCCTCAGCTGGCTCATGGGGGCAGAGCAGCCCGCTGCCAAGTACCGAGCGCTGGTGGGACTCTTTGACCGCCGCGAGAGCGCGGGCGACGTGCGACAGGCGCGCGCAGAGATCCCGGAGAGGGGATGGGCCGCAAAGATACTCGCAGATGAGAAGTCCGGAGGATTCTGGGAGTCGAGGAAGAACCTCTATCTGCCGAAGTACACCGCAACGATCTGGAACCTCATAGTGCTTGCCGACCTCGGCATGACCGCGCAGGACGAGAGGGTGCGCAGGCCCTGCGAGCTCTTTCTGAAGGAGTACTCGAGACCGGACGGCGGCTTCGATACTCCCTCCAGCACGTGGTCGAGGAGCGAGGTCTGCTTGACAGGAAACCTGGCCAGGACTCTGGTCCTCTGCGGATATGCGGACGATGCGCGCGTACGGTCGGCGTTCGACTGGCTGGTCGAGAACCAGATGGACGACGGCGGCTGGCACTGCTTCTACGAGAAGGCGTTCGGGAGAGGGACGTTAGACTGCTGGGAGGGCCTGAGCGCTTTTGCAGCCCTGCCAAGGTCGAAGTTGACGCGCAGCTTGAAGCGGTCGGTCGAGCGCGGGGTCGAGTTCTACCTACGGAAGGAGCTTTTCCGGCAGGGGAGGCGCCGTTACCATCCATGGCTCCGCTTCCACTACCCGGTCCACTACTACTATGACGTCCTCGTCGGGTTAGACGTCATCACGAGGCTAGGGTACGGCGACGACGAGAGGCTAGACCCCGCGCTGGCGCTGCTGAAGAAGAAGAGGAGGACCGACGGCACCTGGGCCCTGGAGGCGGTGCATCCCGACCTGGGACCCGGCGCCGGGTACAGGATGAAGGAGCGCGCCACCCCGCTCGTCCTGGAGACCGAGGGACAGCCAAGCAAATGGATAACGCTCACGTGCCTGCAGGTTCTCAAGAGGGTGGAGGAAGCCCGCTGAACCCGCTGCGCAACGCTCATATTCGGTGAGCGCGTAGACCGTCCATGCAATATTATACGGTTCACTACGCGTTCAGCCAGCGTTTCCCCTTCCCCGCGGGCGAAGTCTACGAATGGTCGACAGACTATCGCGAAGATGACATCCCCCTCACTGGCAGGACGGGGACGAGGAAGATCGAGCGGATGGACGAGGCCACGCTCATCCTCACGGACACTCTGACAGAAGGAGGCAAAGCTGAGACGAAGGTTAGGCTCATCCGGCTCTTCCCGGGCATTCTCACCTGGACGAACACGCGCCTCTCCGACGCCGGGAGGCACTCGCAGTTCATCTATCAGGTAGTGCCTGATGGCGTGAACGCGTCACGGCTGGAGTTCACAGGCGCCCAGATCGAGAAGGCCGGTAAGCAGCCGGCCAAGGCCGAACTGGCCGCGGCGGCCAAGGAGTACGCGGAGACCGACGCACTCATCTGGGTCCATCTTGCGGCGGCGATGGAGAAGGACCTTGCTCCGCGACGGTCACGCGGTACATCAAGAAACCGAGCGCGGTAGAGTATCCCTCTATCCTGTTGTGCAGTTTCACGAGGCCGTGCCCCTCGTCGTCGAAGGTCATCAGATGAGCCTCACGACCGAGGTTCTGCATCGTCTGCATTATCTGCGTCGCCTCACCTATCGGGACTCGCGGGTCGTTCGCGCCGTGGATGATGAAGAGCGGCGCCCTGATCAGGTGCGCGTTGTTGTTGGGGGAGATCTTTTCGAGGAACTCGTGGTCCTTGTCGGGGTCCCCGTACTCCGCGATTCTGATCTTCCGCCTCCAGGGGCCCGTCTGCCGGAGGAAGGTGACGAAGTTGGAGATGCCCACGATGTCCACCCCGGCCGCCCAGAGGTCAGGGTTCGAGTAGAGACAGGCGAGGACCATGAAGCCTCCGTAGGAACCGCCCCACGCGACGATCTTCCTCTTGTCTATCTCGAGCATCTTCTGGGCCTCGCCGACCGCCGCTATGGCGTCCTTGACCGTGTCCATCCTGCCATAGACGTCGTCCAGATGCGTAAACCTGCGCCCGTAGCCCGTGCTCCCCCTGAAGTTAGGGGCGAGCACCGCGAAACCCAGTCGAACAAAGTACTGCAGGAGGGGGTTGAATCCGGGGCGGAACTGGCTCTCCGGGCCGCCGTGGAGATAGACCAGGAGCGGAACCGGGTCCGACGCGCGCGGGCGATACAGGAAGGCGGGCACCTCCAGCCCGTCGAAAGACTTGAACCTGAGCAGCTCGGCCTCCACGAAACTCGAGCCCTGGATGCCGCAGGTCGAGCTGTGCGTGACGCGCCTAGGGGCGCCAGCTTGCAGGTCGTATAGCCAGAGGTCGGAGTTCGTCGTCGACGAAGACAGCGAGAAGGCCAGCTTCTTCCCGTCGTTGGACCAAGTGAGGCCGGCTATCACCGAACGCGGGACGTCTATCCGCTCGGGGGCCTCCGTACCCACGCGCCACATCATCAACCTCGAGTACCCG
>Ga0182024_10016235_pt1 | contig 14142 bp, 12 predicted proteins | sample P32metaG_FD_120480 | JGI IMG/M metagenome (GOLD analysis project Ga0182024, IMG submission 120480) | Permafrost microbial communities from Stordalen Mire, Sweden - P3-2 metaG (Illumina Assembly) | ecosystem: Environmental > Terrestrial > Soil > Wetlands > Permafrost | place: Sweden: Stordalen... | reverse complement strand
CGGCGAGTGCTTGTGCGCCGTTTCGAATGACGTCGTTTCGGATTAGGCATTCCAGCTCCTCATGAACAGGCCGCAACTCAACGGCGGCAAACTGCAAAGGAATAGTGTAGCGTGCTATTGCTTTTTGAACCAGTCCTGCTTCAAACGGGCGAACGGGGCAAGTCTTGGGTCGGAACCGTGCTTTTCACAGCGGCATTCCTCATTGTTGAGGTTTGCGCCACAGTGCGGGCAAAGGCCTTGGCAGTCGCTGCGGCAGATAACCTTCATGGGAAGAGCCAGAATCACCTGCTCGGCTAGTACGTCGGCCAGAAACAGGCCATCGCCTTCGAAGAAGGCGATCTCTGTGTCGTCCAGATTCAGGTGAAATTCCTCGTCGTGAGCGATCGAGTTCATCGGGCGGTAGAAAAGATCAAAATCTCGGCTGATTTCCTCGACGACAGTGTCCAGGCATCTTGCGCACACCAATTCGACCCGCGTATGCAAGTTCCCGTAAAGCCGAATCTGCCCTTCGACAAGCTCAGCCGTGGCGCGGACTTCGAGAAGTTCCACCTGCCGGAATTCGCCGGAATGGAAATCGAGCGTCCCCGGCGCATAGCTCTTCCGGATGCGCGTTTTGCGGATGGCCAGTTCGTTTACGTCGAGAAACATTGCCGTTTCCCCGCATTTCCACCTGAAAGTTCATTATATGTCCAAGGCTCGCGTTGTCAAGGAAGCGGTCTGCGCAGGTGCGGCGGTTGACACCAAATGAATAACGATACAAGAGGTCTGAAATTTCTCTCTTCGACGGCTTCCCGGTTTTAGGCAGGGTGCGCGACGGGGATTTTCAGCAGTTCCTGGCATTGGCGGAGGAGGAAGTGGTCCGTCATTCCGGCAATGTAATCGCACACCACGCGATGGCGAGGCTCTTTCTCCGCCAATTCGGCGTAACTCCTCGGCATGTGTGCCGGGTTGTCAAGATAGAAGCGGAAGAGCGCATCAAGCGCCAGGACGGATCGGTCGCGTTCCTCGGCAATGGCCGGATGGGAATATAGCCGGGAATTCAGAAACCGTTTCAACTCGGCATTCCGTTCTGCCACTTCTGCGGAAAATCCCACGAGCCTCCTCGAATAGCGGCGGACGTCGTCGACCGTCTTAACGCCGCTCGCTTCGACCTGCCGGTCGGTATTTTCAATGAGATCGGTCGCGAGTTGATCCAGAACGCGTTTGAGCGCCTCGTTAAATTTCAACACGTCGCGTCCTGTCGGATAACGCCGATCGAAGTCCGCATATGCCTCAGAAAAGATCGGAACTTCCGAGCGCAGCGAATGCAGATCGATTAAATGCGCCTCGAAGCCGTCATCTAAATCGGCCGTGTTGTACGCGATCTCGTCCACCAGATCGATCAGTTGAGATTCCAGCGGAGGGCGCTGATCCAGAGAATACTCAGCAAGCTCTGGAGCCTCCGTCGCGGAATAATCGTGCGAGTGTTTGATAATTCCCTCGCGCACTTCAAAAGTCAGATTCAGGCCCGGAAAATCAAGATAGCGCTGCTCGAAGTGCTCGACGATCCGTAGAGCGTGCAGATTGTGATCGAACCGTTCGCCGTACTCGCGCATAAGGGAATCCAGTCTTTTTTCGCCGGCGTGTCCGAAAGGCGGATGCCCGATGTCGTGGACCAGCGCCAGCGCCTCGGCAAGATCCTGGTTGAGGTGAAGAGCCCACGCCACGGTGCGGGCGATCTGTGCGACTTCCAGGGTATGTGTAAGACGGTCGCGGAAATGGTCGGAAAAACGCGTGGTGAATACTTGCGTCTTGGCCTCCAGCCGGCGGAAGGCTCGAGAATGGATTACGCGGTCGCGGTCGCGCGCGTAGTCATTGCGGTAGCGGTGCTGCGGTTCCGGGCAGCGGCGCCCCCGCGAACGTTGCACGTCCATCGCGTAAGATGCGAGCGGCATATTACACATTGTAGCGGATGGAGCGGTTTGCGAAAGTCCGGGGTGACGGACAACCCCGGCAATCAGAAGTTTCTAGGATTTCCCCGGCAGAAGAGCGAGTTCCTGATCGGCTTGCTCCGCGATCGGCGTGTTCGGATAGTCGGACTTTATTTGCGCATAAAGCTTGGCCGCTTCCGAAGGGTTTTTGGTGCCGTAGTGCTCTGCGAGAGACAGCATCACCATCGGTTTTGGCACAAGCACCGTGGGTTTCGCCATCAATCCCTGGTACAACTTGAGCGCTTCATCGGCTTGCCCAGTTCGGTCGTCAAGCTGTGCGAGTTCGAACTGCGCCGTCGCGGTGAAGTCTTGGTCCTTATTGTCGCCAAGCCCCCGCAGCAATTTTTTAGCGTCATCGTTCTTGTCGATCTTCTCGAGGCTCAAGGCCTCGAAGTAGCTCGCAAGCTGGCCTGGATGTGTTCTCGGATACTGCTTTGCAACTTCAGCCATTTTCTTGGCCGCGTCCGCGAACTTGACTTTCTCATCCGTGTAGGCTGGCGCTCCGGGAACGGGCGGCTGTCCCGGCGGGAGGATGGGAGCCCCGTAAATTTCCATCGCGCTATTGAAAGCCGCTGAGGCTTTCATCGTTTGGCGTTGCGTGTAAGTTCGCCAGCCGAATATCCCAAGAGCGATCACGACCGCAGAGATGAGAAGATACATCGTCAGCTGTTGATGCGAGAGCACCGCTTCCGCGCCGTGTTCGAAAGTCTCGCGGAACTCGTTCTTTTTCAATTCCTTGCGGGGAATATGCGCCAAAGCTTCACTCCAGAAAATGATTCAGGAAACCCGATGCTACCACAAAGCGGCACTTCTTGCCGAATCGCCGTGGGTTTCGACTACTTGAAAGAAAACCTCATCCACTAGCCGCGGCCGATGAAGGGCATCTTTGTCGCCATCACCGTCATGAATTGGACGTTGGCGTCAAGCGGAAGGGAAGCCATATACACGACGGCGCGCGCAACATCGGCGGGATTCATCGTGGGCTCGACCGCGATCGTGCCGTTCGCTTGCAAAATGCCTTTCTGCACTCTTTCCGCCATTTCGGTTGATGCGTTGCCAATGTCGATCTGACCGCAGGCGATGTCGTATTTTCGGCCGTCAAGCGAGGTAATTTTGGTGAGCCCGGTAACGCCGTGTTTCGATGCCGCGTAGGGCGCGGAATCCGGACGAGGGCTGTGCGCCGAAATCGAACCGTTGTTGATGATGCGGCCGCCGCGCGGCGTCTGGCTCTTCATGATTTTAAATGCTTCCCGCGTACAGAGAAACGTGCCGCTCAGGTTCGTATCTATCACGGACTTCCACTGCTCGTATGGCAAGTCCTCAAGTGACATGGCGGGGCCGGAGATGCCTGCATTATTGAACAGCAAATCGAGTCGCCCGAAAGTCTCTTTTGTTTTCGCGAAAAGCTCGCGCACGGAGGCGGGATCGCTGACGTTCGAGGGTACCACGAGCACTTTGGAATCAACCTGCCTCGCTTCAATCGCGGTCTCTTCCAAGGGTTCCGTACGTCGGCCCGCAAGAACCACTGTGTAGCCCTCCCGAGCAAGAGCAACGGCGACGTGCCTACCGATCCCGCTTCCAGCGCCGGTGACGACGGCGATCTTCCGCGATGAGTCCATCCATGTCCTCCGCCACTCCGCCATAAGCGGCTAGGTGATACTCTATCCGTTCTGTGACGGTACGGGGTCAAAAATATGGACGCGATTTCAGGAACATTGTAGACCGGAGATTTGGGACCGGTTGGCAACAAATTGGAAGAGGGGAACATCTCGAATTTCCAATGGATCAAAGCTCAGAGTTGTCCACATCATCAAAAACTGCCCGCCTTCGTGAGACTCTGGCCGACATTTGGATCGCGATAGCCCTCGCGCTCTTTCTGTTCTTGAGAATTCTGGAATCCGGCTTATTTCGGCACCTGTATTCGCGTTGGAAGGCTTTTTAGGGCATGAGCTGGCTGGCCCTTAAAGCGATAGTCGGCCTGAGCATCGTAACAATCGCCGCGTTCGGAGCAGGGGCATGGATCGGAACATCCCTGCCATCCGGATATCGACGGTTCGAGCGCATCGTGTTCGCTTTACTTGGTGGTTTTGGGATTCTGTCATCGGCGCTATTCCTTGTAGGACAGCTTTCCTTTACTCTGCGGTCGATCCACCTGACATTAGCTGTCGCAATCGTACTTGCATTTGTATTGTTCCGTAGAGTCTTGCGGCACGAAATTCCAGTCTCTTCAGCCAGTCCTAAGACCCCCAAGATACCGGCGCTCATCATAGGCTCTGTGTTGGTTTTCACGGCGGTTTCGGGACTCGCCGAGATCACGGGAGACTGGAATAGCGACACTGTTGCTTACCATTTGCTTGGGCCCAAGGTTTGGATTAGGGACGGCATCATCCGTCCCGTGCTTGACGATTCCCACACGGCGTTCCCTCAAATCCCCGAAACTCTCTTCGCAACTCTGTGGAGCGTTGGAGGCAGCAGATCTCCAAATTTCTCAAGTTTCCTGACGTTCGGCCTGTTGCTGGCCGTCGCGGCTTCGTTAGCCGTTCGCTTAGGACTCACTGACGCGGAGGCATGGTGGGTGGCCGCTCTCGTTGCCGCCATGCCGGCCGTATACACAGGCGCTCAAGGATGTTTCGTTGATGCTATTTTCGCAGCCTTCGTGCTTGCCGCCGCGAGAATCGGATTTGACGCTGGGACTCTTCGAGAATGGGCGCTTTGCGGATTATTCTGCGGTTTCGCTATCGGAACCAAGTACACCGGCCTTCTCGCTGTTCCGGCCCTCTTTATTTGCATTCTTCTGGTGGATTGGAAAAGGAACATGGCGAACTCCCGGAGTATGGCGGGAAAACTCGCTCTCGCAATCGCGGTGGCTTGTTTGGTAGGCGCGCCGTATTACATACGAAACGAAATTCTGTTGGGATGCCCGATCTACCCGCCGCCTCCGGGATATGCGCTGTTGTGTTCGCCCAAGTATCTATCCGCGGATGCGATTTCTCAATTTCACGCCTACATTCGGGAACGAGGGATGGGTTTGGGCCGGGGCTTGTTCGCTCTTTTGCTGCTTCCTTTCAATCTGACGTATCACACATCCAATTTTAACGGAGCAGGCGGTATCGGTCTTTGCCCCTTTGCGCTGGGACCGATCGGAATCTTGTGGTGCCGCAAAAACGGCTTCACAAAAATGCTGCTGCTTTTTATGTTCCTGCTCACAACAGCATGGTTTTTCACGGAACAAGAGTCGCGCTTTCTGATTCACGTGTATGTCCTCGGCGCCGTGCTTTCTGTCCTTGGCTGGCACGCAGTTCTCAACGGCCGAAGAAGCATGTCGAAGTACTTGGCCGGCGCGGTGGTTTTTGTTTCATGCGCCTACGGCTTGTGCATGATCGCGAAGGCAAATATCGGTGATGTGAAAGCTGTTTTCTCCTCGAACTACGCCGCCTTCAGGCGACAGAGCACGGTTCCATACCTTCCTAGCTTCGAATATTTGAACGGCCGGCCTTCGGTTAGAAGGGTTCTTATTTTGGATCGGAGCGTGCCGCCTTACTACTCGGACAAAGATTATATTAAACCGATAGGTCAGTGGGGTGAACGAACTCTTCCAGGGGGGCCCAATAGCTTGCAAGCACTCGAACTAGCACGAGAACACCGGCTAAACGTCTCACACGTAATGGACGTTAATTCGGAAGTCTCCCCGTTCCAGATTGACCCTAATCTGCCTGGATTGGCCTTAGTTTTTGAAGCCAAGAACCAGCGAATTTACCGCATCGAATAAATTTCAACCAGTATACGTCCGAGGGTCACACAATCGAGCGTTGTACTTAGAACAATATACCGAGACCTGAGCCGCACTCGCTCGCCCATTCCTCTAACCCGCGCTCTGTTCTTTCCGTCGGCTCACCACATCGCCGTCACCTCTTTTCAATCCACCAAAAACGATCGTGGAAACGAGCGTCATCCCCCCGAGCGCAAAGAAACCCCGGTGGATTCCATGAATGAAGAGCGAAGGGTCAGAGGTATGTCGATTGGGAATAAAGAATGCGGTCACCAGAGACGCCGAAGCAACGCCGAAACTGATAGCCATTTGCTGTGCCGTGCTCGCGATCGAACTGGCGCTGCTCTCCTGTTCCACGCTTACATCCGCATAGACCAGCGTGTTCATACTCGTATATTGCAGTGACGTGAAGAACCCGTAGAGCGACACCTCGATTATCACCAGCCACAGCGGCGTGCTCTTCCCGATGATCGCGAATAGACAGATAAGCAGGCCGATTATCAGCGTGTTGGAGATCAGTACGCTGCGGTACCCAAAGCGCGCCAAAATGCGCGGCATCGTCACCTTCAGGCTCATGGCGGTGATCGCCTGGGGCATCATGAGCAGCCCGGACTGAATCGGCGTGAACCCGAGGCCCACCTGATACAAAAGAGGAAATAGAAATGGGATGCCGCCAATGCCAAGGCGAGTCAGGAAGCTGCCGCTCACTGCCGCGCGAAACGTGCGGATCCGAAATAGCGTGAGACGCAGCATTGGATGCGCGGTCCTCGTCGCGTGAAATCCGTAGCCCGCCAGCAGGAGGATGGAAAGCACCAAAAGCCCCACAATCTCGCGCGCGTTCAGCGTATGTTCGCCGAACACCTCCAACACATATGAAAGCAGCCCTACGCCCGATCCAAAAAGAATCAACCCCGTTACATCGAGGGGATCGGTGTGCTCACGATAATCCGGCATGTGCAAATAGACCATGTACAAACCCGCAAGGCCGATCGGAATGTTCACGAAGAAAATAAGCCTCCAATGAAGGTATCCCACGATCAAACCGCCGGCGATCGGTCCAAGCATGGGTCCGATCAGACCGGGAATGGCGACGAAGCTCATGGCGCGGATTAATTCGGATTTGGCGAACGTCCGGACGACGGTTAGCCGGCCAACCGGTACCATCATGGACCCACCGCAGCCCTGCAGGATGCGGAAGGCCACCAGCAGATGGATGTTATTGGATATTCCGCAGAGAAATGACCCAAGCGTGAAGATGCCGATCGCGGAGGCGAACACCCGGCGCGTTCCGAAGCGGTCCGCCATCCAGCCGCTAATGGGAATGAAGACCGCGAGGCTCAGAGTGTAGCTTGCGAGCACGGATTTCATACTGAGCGGAGCGACGTGGACCGCGGCAGCGATCGTCGGCACGGCGGTATTCAGAATCGTGGTGTCCAGCGATTCCATAAAGAACGCTACTGCGATCAGCCAAGGCAGCAGGCGCTTGCTGGAATCCGCCAAAGATGCGGGCGGGGAAGATCCTTCGATGAGGCCGGGATGACTCAGTTTCGCGGCATTCGGTTCTGTCACGCTCATTGATCTTCGATGATAGAACAACGCCACTCCGGCGGTACAACCGCGTGAACACTGTAGATGCAGAAGTTCGTAAGTTTTCTGTCTTTTTCGACGATCAATAAAGTGGATAGCAGAGCCGAAACGGCACAGTGCGGTCACCGTTATATCAGCGGTCAGCGACAGGCGCTTGCGATGATGCTCTCCTCGTAGTCCGGTGTCTGTGGCGGGGACGAATGGTCAAAATGCGTTAGCTACTCGCGCGTCATTAGCGAAATTCGATAGCGGTTGCATGACGTTTCCCTCGCTTAAGGGCGCGCTGGAGGCGCCGGTGGAGGGAACGCTTGGATGGTCACCGGAGCGTCGCGTTCCATTTCCATGTACGCTCGAATCATTTTCTGCTGTTCCGCGGTCAGAATCGCCTTCGCGGCCAGCATCGCGTCGAGGTAGTGATTTATCAGGTCGGAGGTCGATTTCGAGATTTCGTTTCCTTTGCCCATCACCGCGGCCCTGTCCGGCTTGTCGGCGCGAAGCAGTTCCCTTAGATCAATCGAATCCACCGCGATTACCGCTCCCGTCTTGATCGTGAATGTTTCCGTATCGACTACGATCTTCCGGAGGCCGTCGGCCTGCTGATCCGTGAGTCCGAGCATGGTCCGGACGCGCGCGTCATCAAGCGCCGCCAGCAGCCTGGAAATCCTCTCGAGCGGTCCGCCCGCTTTTGGGCCGCGCACGGTTATGTTCTGCGAGCCTCCCAGCCTCGGTCCCCTCCCCAACACCCCGGGAGTCGGCATACCGGGACCGAATATGCCTGGACCAAATGACCTCTGACCGGGACCGGGAGAATTGCCGGTCTGTTGCTGCTCCTGTGCAGGTGAAGGCGGGGCTGGCGGATTTTGAGCCGGGCCTTGAGCGGAAACGGCGCTTGTGAATACGGAAAGACTCGTTACAAAAATCAAACTGACAAGCATCTTGAATCGCATCACGTTCCTCCAAGCAATACGCGCACGCCGCACCCCGGATTCATCCCCCGGGCCGGCATTCGAGGCCCATGCTGCAAGTATACTCCTTGCGGCTGGCCGAAGAATTTCAGGCCAAAATGACAACCGCGGAAGTTGGAGAAGCGGCGTTGCCGGTTGGACGAGAGCAGCTAAGTCATGACTCACGAATTTGATGTCTTAATTCTCGGTGCCGGGGCTGCGGGGCTCATGTGCGCGGTGGAAGCCGGCAAACGCGGACTCCGCGTCGCAATCATCGAGCGCGCCAAGCGCGCCGGCAAGAAAATTCTCATCTCCGGCGGCGGACGCTGTAATTTCACCAACATTTATTGCCGGCCGGATAATTTCATTTCGGCAAACCCGCACTTCGCCAAATCGGCGCTGGCTCGATACACGCCTTCGGACTTCATCGCACTGGTCGAAAAACATCGCATCCCCTATCACGAGAAAACTCTCGGCCAACTTTTCTGCGACCGCTCGGCAAGCGACATCACGGGAATGCTCGAATCCGAGTGCCGCGTCGCCGGCGTAAAAATGTTCCTCAATAGCAGAATTCGCGAGGTCCAGCGCGCGGCGGAGTTCAAAGTGCATACCGAAACGGCTGAGTTTCGCGCGCCGGCGCTCGTAATTGCGACCGGTGGGCTGTCGATTCCCAAAATGGGTGCCACTGCTTTCGGCTACGATCTAGCCCGTCAATTCGGGCTGAAGATTCGAGAGACGAGACCGGCGCTCGCGCCGCTTGTGCTCGCGTCAAAAGAGGGAAGCCAATATTGCGATTTGACGGGCTTGTCGGCGGAGGTGATTGCTTCCGCCGATTACCATTCATTTCGTGAAAAAATGCTGATCACTCATCGTGGGTTGAGCGGGCCGGCCATCCTCCAGATTTCCTCCTACTGGAACAAAGGCGAGCAAATCCAAATCGACCTGGCGCCCGATCGTGATGTGGGCGCCCCCATGCGCGACGCCACTGTCAGAAATATGGCGGCCGCCCGTTCCGCGTTCCAGCGGTTTCTACCGAAGCGTTTCGCTGCGCGTTGGCTTGATTTGCATGCCCCGCAGGATTGGACGAACCAGTCGTTGGCCGAACTTGAGCGCAAGGCGCATGAATGGACTCTCACACCCGCCAACACGGAAGGCTACGAAAAGGCCGAAGTAACCGCGGGTGGTGTGGATACCGATGAGCTATCGAGCAAGACGATGGAGAGCCGACGAGTGCCGGGATTATTTTTTATCGGCGAAGTTGTCGATGTCACGGGTCACCTGGGCGGCCACAATTTCCAATGGGCCTGGGCCTCTGGTGCCGCGGCGGGGCGCGCCTTATGACTTGTACGCTGACGCCAGTCCAACTCCGCCTGAGCAGCCTTCCCCCACGCCGCAAGGCTCTTCAGTCGATGCGGTAATGGCACCCGCGGCTATCGCGCGACTGTTCGGCGGCCTGCAGGATCAGTAGCGCCGTCAGAATCCCGTTGCGCAGGCCTATGATTGGGTCGCTCACCTCGCATTTCGCATAGAAGCGCCCAATTTCCAAATCGAGTTCCCGCAGAATCCGCTCGGCGCGATTGAGTCTTCTCTCGCTGCGGATCAGCCCGACGTAATTCCACATCGTGTTCTGGATCGTAAGCCAGTCCTGCGCAATCAGCGCGGGATCGGCAGGTTCGCTCTCGTAGCGCCAGCCCGCGATCTCGGGGAAGTAAAAGGAGTCGCCTCGCATGATACATTCCGCAGCCGCTCCGCCGGCGCGCGTTCCCCACACCAGGCATTCAAGCAGCGACGTGCTGGCCAGGCGGTTGGCGCCGTGCAGCCCGGTGCAGGCCACCTCACCCACGGCTCGAAGACGATCCACGGTGGTCTGCCCGAAACCGTCCGTGGCAATTCCGCCGCAACTGTAATGCGCCGCGGGGACCACCGGAATCGGTTCTCGGGTAAGGTCGATACCGTGCTGAAGACAGACCGCATAGATTCCTGGGAATCGCTCGCGAAGTTGGGCGGCGGGCTTGTGCGTGATATCGAGATAAACGCAAGGCTCGCCCGATTCCAGCATCATCTGGTAAATAGCGCGCGCGGCAACGTCGCGCGGAGCAAGCGAACCGGCGGGATGGAACCGCTGCATGAATTCATTCCCGTGACGGTCCACCAGCCGCCCGCCCTCGCCGCGTACCGTCTCTGAAATCAGGAATCGGCCGCCGGGCGCCAGCAGCGCCGTCGGATGAAACTGCACATATTCCATGTTCATGATGCGGGCGCCCACGCGATATGCCATGGCAATCCCGTCGCCCCGCGCTCCCGGCGGATTGGTCGTGTGCAGAAAAATACTGCCGAGACCGCCCGTCGCAAGAATCGTTTCCTTGGCCAGAATGGAAAATATTTTGCCTGTCGATCGGTCAAGAGCGTACGCCCCAACGCAGGTAAGCGGGCGATAGACGTCCGTGGGCTCGAGCGAGTGATGCGACGCAGTCAACAGATCGACCGCGGTGGTGTTCGAGACCGCCCTCACCCTTGGATGAGCGCGGACGCGTTCAAGGAAAGTCCTCTCGATTGCAAAGCCCGTTTGGTCCTTGCAGTGGATGATTCGGGGCAGGGAGTGGCCCGCCTCGGAGGTCAGATCAAGCTCACAGGGATGTTCGGAAGAATGATCGAAGGGCACCTTCAGCTCATCGATCAGGATTTCCTTCGTCAGGCGCGGCCCTTCCCGGCTCAACAGCGCCGCAGCTTCCGGAGAACTCAAGCCCGCTCCTGCGGCTAGAATGTCCGCGGTTAGTTGCTCGGGTGTATCTCCGTCGCCGCGGTAGATAATTCCGCCTTGCGCGCGGCCCGTATTGCTGTCCTCGGGGTTCGATGCACGCGTCAACAACGTAACCTCGCAACCTAGGTTCGCGGCGTTCCAGGCGGCCGCCAGTCCTCCTAGACCGCTACCGATAACGAGAATGTCTGTCTGCATCGTGCGGTTTGCCATCATGGCATTATCGGACAAGTCCGCCGAAACCGGGGGTGTATCGCAGTTTTTTTATTATTCTCATGGCAATCGAACCGACTACGTTCGAAAAGCAGATGGAGGGTATCTAGTGGACGAAAAGTATGCCGATCCAATGTGGTCCGGGTTCTCAGAGCCGACCGTTATCCATGCTGGAACGCAAAAAAAAGAGGACCCCTCGCGGGGCCCTCTCCTGTCTAATTGTTCTCGGTCCTTGAGGCTAGCGCATGAACTGCATGTACTGCATCCACGGGTACCACTTTCTCCAATTCGCCGCGAGACCGTCCCCGTCGATGCGCTTGTACTCCACTCGATAGTAGTGCACTGGTACCGACAAGCCGTTGTGGATCCTGTGCGGACCCTGTGCTGCCGTCGTCCCGCACATGGGGACCGTCAAGTTATAAAGCTTCGGTGGCCCGCTGTGGCCTCCGCCCTGCCCGTTGAGCGGGCTGTTCGGGTCGAGGTAGGTTTCGGTCACTTTCGACGGATCGCCGCTGATCGAGCTGTAGACATACACGGTCGGATACGGATTGCCGTGCATGGGAGTGGTCTCTCCCGGCCGGATCGTCACTTCGATAAACCGCATCTTGCCGTCTTCGAACAGCAGCTTGTAATTGTTCGGCGCGGCCGTGATCGAGTCATACGCGATGGGATAGGGCCACTGCTCCGAGAAGTTTGGTCCCATCCCTTGCGCCGGGTTCAGTTCCTTCACCGGTTTCTCAGGCTCCGCCATCTCGGGATACCATTCCTTCCAATGAGTCTGGAAGTCCGCCCCTTCCTGGTGCAGCACTTCGATCCGGTAGAAGTGGTTCGGAGCGAGGTCGGAATCATAGGGCCCCTGGTGCGGCGCCTGCGGAGCGGAACTGTTGCACGTGGGCCATTTCATACCCGCCGGGGCGGCAGCGTTGCTTCCTGCCATGTTGTTGTACCCGCTGCTGGGATCGAGCAGCGCATTAACTCCAGCGGCCGGCGGGGGCGCGGCATTTGGATCTTTGGGGCCGGTTGTCGAGTCATGAGTGAAAATCGAAGTATACGGATGCCCGTGCATGCGCACATGCAGCCCCGGAGGATTCGCTACCTCCAGAAACATGACATGCGAGTCTTCGTAGTGAACAATGTGGACGTCGGGGTCTGCAATTTCAGCGTCTGTTGAACGCGGAAACGGGTAACCGCAGCACGCAGGCGCGGGCCTTGGCGGAATGTTCTTTTCTGCCGACGATCCGCCCGAAGAGTCCGACGATACCACTTTCGATACTGCTTGAGCGTGTACGCCCATCCATACCGCTCCCACCGCGAAAAGCGCGACAAAAAGAATCGCAGCGCCGCGCATGGACCGTGCACTACCACGTAAAGAAACCTTCGAAGCTTTCATTTTTGTTCCTCCCGACTCCCCTTAGAGTACCGTAATTTCGATCCTTTTGCTTGCTTGCCGCAGATCATCGCTCAATTCGGTTCCAGACTCGCCGTCACACTTCAGTTCTCCGCAAGTACGCTCAGGCCCGCCTTCGCGCATTGTTCGTCCTGCGGGCTCTGGCCGCCGCTCGCGCCAATTGCTCCGATTACTTTTCCGTCCGCAATGATGGGCACGCCCCCCTGAACCGCCGTCACGTGGCCGAGCGAGAGCATGTTCGGCTCCTCCTTATTCACCCGGTCTTGAAAGGCTACCGTGGGGCGTTTGAATTGCAATGCCGTCCGAGCTTTGTCTTGCGCCACTTCGATGCTGCCGAGCTGCGTGCCGTCCATGCGCTCCAGCGCGACGAGGTTCCCTCCGTCATCAAGCACCGCAACCACCATCGTCCAGCCGTTCTTGGCAGCTTCCGTTTCCGCCGCCGCCACCATTTTCTTGGCCGCAGCCAAACCTACCGTTTTTTTTTCGACAAGCTGGGCCGATGCGCTGTCGGCCACGCACAGCGCCACAAGCATTGCGAATAGCAACCACGGATATTTCCGCGTCACAGAGGTCCTCCGGGATCCAGCGGTGACGGAATGTAGCATACACACGCACAACAGGTCAGTTTTTTTCTTGGAGATTCGGGTCCGGCTGCAGCGTGCAGGTATTTGACCACAATTGAAAAATGGGGAAGTCGGCACGCTATCGCTTTGCGCGACTGTGCAAATCGAGTTGACACTTTTCGGATCCGTATGATAGTGATTGAATATACGTGGCACCGGCTAAACGCCGGTTTGCCGAGTTCCGGGTTGACAAACCCCGGGCACACTCGGCAACAAACCCCACCCACCCCGGGAGGTGGGAGACCCTTTACTTCCATCTCCCGTTTAATCTTTCTCTGTTTCCTCCCCGAATGGTTTCAGCCCGGACTTTAAAGAGGATGCGTTACGCGTTTTTCTTGAGGTCGGCGAGGACCAGCTTGGCTACTTCTTTGAGCGTATCAAAAACGCCTTGGCCCGTAACCGCGACAGCCTCGACCGCCGGTTCCGACTTTACATTCAGCTGCTTTTTCAGCTCCTCAACGGAGAGAATGTTAGGAAGGTCTCGTTTGTTGAGCTGCAGAACATACGGAATTGTATCGAAGTCGAGGTTGTGATCTTTTAAGTGCTCTCGCAGGTTATCCAGCGTCTCCAGGTTGGCATCGAGTCTCTCTTCCTGCGAATCAGCCACAAACACGACTCCATCGGCGCCTTTCAAGATCAACCGTCGGCTCGCCTCGTAAAATACTTGACCGGGAACCGTGTACAGATGGAAACGCGTGCGGAACCCCCGAACAGATCCAAGATCGAGGGGAAGGAAATCGAAGAACAGAGTACGGTCGGTTTCCGTGGCGAGCGAAACCATTTTTCCTTTTTGGTTGGAAGTCGTATGGTCGTAGACCCATTGCAAGTTGGCGGTTTTGCCACCGAGCCCCGGTCCATAATAGACAAGCT
>Ga0182024_10016234_pt1 | contig 14142 bp, 10 predicted proteins | sample P32metaG_FD_120480 | JGI IMG/M metagenome (GOLD analysis project Ga0182024, IMG submission 120480) | Permafrost microbial communities from Stordalen Mire, Sweden - P3-2 metaG (Illumina Assembly) | ecosystem: Environmental > Terrestrial > Soil > Wetlands > Permafrost | place: Sweden: Stordalen... | reverse complement strand
TGGGTAGTCATCAAAATCGTCGTCCCTATTTCCTCGCGGAGATCGCGAATGTTCTGCCAGACGGATTGTTTGGCGATCGGATCGAGGCCTACCGTTGGCTCATCAAGGAAGAGGATCGCCGGGCGGTGCAACATGGACTGGGCGATCTCGAGTTTCCGGATCATGCCACCGGAATACTGCTTCACAAGCTTGTTAGCAACCTGCGACAAGTCCATGAATTCGAGCGCATGAGAAACGCGCGACGCTCGCTCGGAACGCGGGACGCCATAGAGTTTTGCGGAAATGGACAGATTCTCGTAGCCGGTGAGGTCGCCGTCCGCCGAAAGCATCTGGGAAACGTAACCAATTCTGCGGCGAACCGCCCGCGGGTCGCGAATAATATCGTAGCCTGCCACCAGCGCCGTTCCCTCCGAGGGAGGCAGCAGCGTGGTAAGCATTTTTATCAGCGTGCTTTTTCCCGCCCCGTTCGGGCCAAGCAATCCAAAGATAGAGCTGCACGCGCATGTAAAATTCAAGTAATTCACTGCGACGAGTGAACCGTACCGGCGGGTGAGCGAGCGCGTTTCAACGGCATAGGCAGCGGCCGTTGCGCCCGACGCAGGCACTTGCGTGGAGTTCACTTTGTCGGTTGTTTCCGCCACCGTCCACATTCCTGAGTTAGAAGTTCGTACCGCTCGTCTCTAGTATCCGGGGTTTCGCATCGTGAGCCAAAGCGATTATGCTATGGAAGCTTCAAAATGCCAGCAAGTAGGAGGGAACCATGACGAAATTGACGAAAAAGGTGACAATCGAAGTGGCTGACGGCACGACGATGAATGCTTACACCGCTCGTCCGTCGGAAGAGGGAAAGTTCCCAGGAATGCTGGTGTTTCAAGAAGCCTTTGGGGTGAACGTGCATATCCGCGACATCACCGAACGAATCGCCCGGGAAGGGTATGTGGCCGTTGCACCCGAGTTGTACCATCGGACGGGGCCCGGTTTTGAGGGCAGTTATACCGATATCCAGAGCGTTATGCCGCATATGCAAGCGATGAAGGAAGAAACGGCAATTCAGGATATTCGCGCCGCGTATGAATGGTTGAAGGGAAACGCGCAGGTCGAGCCGGATCGGATCGCGAGCATCGGGTTCTGCATGGGAGGGCGCATGTCTTTCCTCGCGTGTTCCAGCGTTCCATTGCGCGCCGCGATCTCATTTTACGGCGGAGGCATCGCGCCCGCTTATCTTCCCCGAGCGGCAAATCTTTCGGCGCCGATCCTTTTTTTCTGGGGGGGGCTCGACAAGCATATTCCCCAGGAGCAAATTCGCACAGTTGTGGATGAATTGAAACGCCTCGGGAAGACTTACATCAACGTCGAAATCGCGGACGCCGACCATGGATTTTTCTGCGACGCGCGTGTGAGCTACAATCCCATGGCCGCGACGCTCGCCTGGACGCTATCTCTCAAGTTCCTCGACGTACACGTGAAAGGCAGCGGCCAGAAGGCGCAGGTGGCCTAAGCCACGCTCGCGGCCGGATTAGCGGCCCGCAAAGGGCTACGCCGAAGGAACCGACAATCGCTCGTAATTCTCGCTGGCGCCGTGCCGAAGCAGCACAATCAAGCTGTAGATTCCCAGCGCCGTTCCAAAGGGAAAGCTGATCAACGCGAGGAACGCCGCCACGAGGGCTAACGTGCGCCCGGAACGGTCCCGCCGAAGCAGCGTGACGGCCGCCAAGATGCCCAGAACCCCCGTTACCAGAGACACAATTCCAGAGAACACGAAAATGCCATGCATGAGCCGCATGATTGGATATGGGTCGACGTCACGCGGCCAAGTATGGATCGACATCCGCATCATGGCCCGGCCGAAAAACATTCCCCCAGCCGACATCATCAGCCGGAAAGCACTATAAACAACCCAAAAAAATCCTAGAAGGTGCACTTGATTAGCGAGAAATTGCAGCGGATCTTGCGGCGCTACTACTGCAGCTGTGGGTGTGACGTTCGATGGCAGACGCGAGGCCTGCCGTGTCGACCTGCCACAGCGGCTACAGTATAAGGCCGAATCGTCGATTTGCATGCCGCAATACTGGCAGTACACCCGTCACCTCATATCGTGCCGATCAGTATCAGGCGAAGAACCGGCCCATGCTCCGAAATTTATGGTAACGCCGGTCCACGAGCTGATCGGCTGAAAGATGAGAGAGTTCGTCGAGCGTGCGTGAAAGCACCGGATCAAGTAACTTGGCAGCCGCCGCGTGATCGGTATGAGCACCGCCCTGAGGTTCCTGGACGATTTCATCGATGAGCTTGAGTTCGAGAAGATCAGGAGCAGTGATTTTCAGTGCTTCAGCGGCGATTTCGGCCTTGCTCGAATCGCGCCACATAATCGAAGCGCAGCCTTCGGGCGAGATCACAGAGAAAATTGAATTCTCGAGCATGAATACACGGTCACCGATCGCGATCGCAAGTGCTCCGCCAGAACCACCCTCGCCTGTGATCGTGACGATGACGGGCACAGGTAAGCGCGACATCTCGCGCAAGTTGTGGGCGATGGCTTCGGCTTGGCCACGTTCCTCGGCATCGACGCCCGGATACGCACCAGGCGTGTCGACGAAAACAAAAATCGGGCGGCGATATTTCGCGGCGAGCTGCATGACCCGCAATGCTTTGCGATAACCCTCCGGCTTCGCCTGGCCAAAGTTGCGGGCAACGCGCTGCTTCGTGTCACGGCCCTTCTGACTGCCCACAACCATGACGGGCTTGCCATGAAACCACGCCATCCCCGCGATCAGCGCCGCATCGTCTGCAAAGTTGCGATCGCCATGGATCTCGCTGAAATTTTCAAAAAGCAGGCGGATGTAGTCGTCCGTGTAAGGCCTCTGCGGATGCCTAGCGAGAAGAAGGCGCTGCCAGGAGCCGAGATGGGAATAAAAATCCCGATTCAACTCCTGAATTTCAATCCGGATGCGCTCGATATCGGCGGCAGTCGCGTCGCTTGGATCGCTCACACGGCTTAACTCGGCTACGTCGCGCTCGAGTGCTTCGATTTCGAGATGCTTCTGCCTTTCTATTTCGTTCAAGGCGGGCGAGGCAAACTGCCAACTCACCGCTGCTGGAATATCCTTGGCCGGCAGCGGTGCGGTGTGCGAGCGCGACTGCGCACGTTCGGCTGCGCGCTCCTTTTCTTCCAGAAGCTTGCGTTGCCTGGCGCGCGCGCGCAAACGGCGGAGACGCTTGCGCGCCAGTATGCGCCGATCCCTTTTTCCGTCGTCTGTCACGGGGCCTCGTTCATTGGACGACCGCTACCGAGGAGGCGCCGCAAATCTCGCGTACACGCTCGACGAGCTCTTTGTCGGCACGGACGGCGCTCGAAGCTTCAAGCGTGGCCTCGGTTCCGTCGCCTTTTATAAGCTCGAACGAGACGCGGCAGCGGCCGGGCCGGCTGGAAAACAGCTGTTGCAGGCGATCGATCGCGCTGCTGTCGACCGCGCTCAGATCCAAACGCACGCGAAGCAAACTGGGCGGACGATCGGCAACCTGATCGAGCAGGCGCGCGTCCGACACGATCACGCGCGTACCGACATCTTCCACCGCGACGCGACCTTTCACAAGAAGGGGTGTCGCGGGTTTCAGGATCGGCTCGAGCTTCTGGAAGGCCTCCGGAAACACGAGCGCCTCGACCACACCCGTACGGTCCTGCAAAGTGAGAATTGCCCAACGAGAGCCACGGCGCGAGCGCATGGGGCGCGACTGAACGATGATTCCGGCGACGACAATATCCTGGTTATTCCGGCACGCCTCCATCGACGACAGCTCGACGGCGTTCAGATCCTTCAGGCGACCCGCGTATTTATCGAGCGGATGGCCCGAGATGTAGAAGCCCAGCGTCGAATATTCGGCGGCAAGAACTTCGTGCTCCGCCCATTCGTCGACTTCGGGCAGAGTTTCGGGCGGCGGAGCAACCGCTTGCGAGGATCCACCACCAAACAGTCCATGCTGGCCGCTTTCACGCGCGCGTTGCAATTTTTGAGCGCGTTCCATGGCCCGGTCAATGATCTCGAACATTTGCGCGCGATGCGCGCCAAGACCATCCATGGCACCGGCACGAATCAAGCTTTCAAGCACACGCTTGTTGAGCTGGCGCGTATCCACCGACTCCACGAATTCGAAGAAACTGGTAAACCGGCCAAGTGTCTCGCGAGCGGCGAGGATGCCCTTCACCGTGTTCTCGCCGACATTCTTAATAGCGCGAAGACCGAAGCGGATCTGGTTGCCGATCGGCGTGAAATCGACATCGCTGGAATTTACGTCGGGCGGAAGTACGGTAATGCTCATGCTGCGGGCTTCGTTGATGTACTTGACGACTTTTTCCGTGTTGCCCGTTTCCGACGTGAGCATCGCAGCCATGAATTCGACTGCATAGTGTGCCTTGAGCCACGCCGTCTGGTAAGCAAGGAGAGCGTAGGCGCACGAGTGCGATTTGTTGAACCCGTAACCCGCAAATTCCGCCATGAGATCGAATATCTTCTCGGACTTTTTCTGCGGAACCTTGCGCGCCGCGCAACCGGTTAGGAACTTTTCCCGCTGAGCGGCCATTTCTTCGGGTTTCTTCTTGCCCATCGCGCGGCGAAGCAGGTCGGCATCCCCTAGCGAAAAACCCGCGAGGCGGTTCGCGATCTGCATGACCTGTTCTTGGTAGAGGATGACGCCCCAGGTCTCGGACAAAATCTCCTCGAGTGCCGGGAGATCGTATGTGACTTTCTTTTTGCCGTGTTTGCGTGCGATGAAATCGTCGATCATGCCGCCCTGAATAGGCCCTGGGCGGTAGAGCGCGTTCAAGGCTGTGAGATCTTCGAGGCGCGTCGGCTGATAGCGGCGCAGGATGTCCCGCATGCCGTGAGATTCAAACTGGAAGATGCCGGTTGTTTCACCACGCGAGAAAAGCGCGTAGGTAGCGGCATCGTCGAGCCCCAGAACCGAGAGCTCGATGTCCACGCCGAGATTCTGCTTGATCAGACGCACGGCGTCATCGAGCACGGTGAGCGTGGTAAGGCCGAGAAAATCCATTTTCAGCAGGCCAATGCGCTCGAGCGCGTCCATGTCGTACTGCGTCGTGATTTCGTCCTTGTTCGACTTGTACAGTGGCACGATTTCGGTGAGCGGGCGCGGCGAAATCACAACACCCGCGGCGTGCGTCGAGGCGTGGCGCGCAAGACCTTCGAGACGAAGCGCGACCTCTACCACTTCCTTCACGCGTTCATCTTTCTGGCGCATCGAATCAAGCTGCGAGGACTGCTGCAGAGCTTCTTCCAGCGAGATGTTCAACACATTAGGAACGAGCTTCGCGAGCCGGTCGACCTCGCCGTATGGCATGTCGAGCGCGCGACCCGTATCTTTCAGCGCGGCCTTGGCCGCCATAGTGCCGAACGTAATAATCTGCGCTACGCTCTTCTCGCCATAGGCCTGCCTCACGTAATCAATCACTTCGCCACGGCGCCGCATGCAGAAATCGATATCGATATCGGGCATCGAGATACGTTCGGGATTGAGAAAGCGCTCAAAGAGTAGGTCGTATTGCAATGGATCGACGTCTGTGATTCGCAACGCATAGCTCACAAGACTTCCCGCCGCGGAGCCGCGACCAGGTCCCACCGGCACGCCTTGCGCTCGCGCGTAACGAATGAAATCCCAAACGATTAGGAAGTAGCCCGCAAACCGCATCTTCTTGATCATTTCGATTTCGGCGGAGAGGCGGCTCTCGTAATCCGGGATCGGGTACCGCAGATGATTTTCCTTGGCGAGCCGTTCCAGCTGGAGCGCGCGGGACTGGAACCCTTCGCGCGATACCTTTTCGAAATACGAATCGGTTGTGTAGCCTTCGGGGACCTTAAAATCCGGGAAAGGATTACTGACGCGCTGAATCTTCAGATTGCAGCGATCAGCGATCGCCACCGTGCGCGAGACGGCTTCGGGTATCTCGCGGAATACTTGCATCATTTCGTCGGCGGTCTTGAAATAAAACTGATCGGTCGCGAACTTCATCCGTTGGGCATCGCTCATTGTCTTGCCCGTCTGGATGCACATCAGCACTTCTTGAGCGTGAGCGTCCGAGCGGGTTAGATAGTGGCAATCGTTCGTAGCCACGAGCGGGATGCCCGTTTCCTTCGAGAGCCGCACGAGCTCGCGATTGATCCTCGTCTCAACTTCAAGACCCTGGTCTTGCACCTCGAGAAAGAAATTTCCTTTTCCGAAAATGTCGCGGAGACGATAGGCATTCGTCCGCGCCTGATCGTATTTCTCTGAAAGCAGCGCATCGGCCACCTCGCCCCGAAGGCAGGCGGAAAGCGCGATGAGCCCTTTGCTGTGCCGGGTGAGCAGTTCATGGTCCACGCGCGGCTTGTAGTAGAAGCCCTCGAGAAAACCCGTGGAAACGAGCTGGATTAGATTGTGGTAACCCTCCTCATTCTCGCAAAGAAGAACGAGGTGATTCGACCGCTCGGCCTCGGCGCCGCGATTCTTATGGTTATCGGGAGCGACGTAGACCTCGCAACCGATAATCGGCTTTACGCCGTGCGTCGTCGCTTTGTGATAAAAATTTGCAGCCGCGAAAAGGTTGCCGTGATCGGTAACGGCAACCGCAGGCATGCCGCGGCGGGCCGCTTCCTCGGTGAGCTCACCAATTTCGCACGCGCCGTCAAGAAGGGAATAATCCGTATGCAGATGCAGATGTACAAAGTTCGCGGAAGGCATGAATTTCTATTTTAAACCAGCTTCACCAAATCGGATACGGGCAATACGGAGCCGAAGATCACCCCTCCAAATGTTTTCGTTCTTTCAGACGCGGCGGTCGCATCCAACATGACGAACGTATTACCGACGGCTCGCCTTTTTCGCAGGCTGTGCCTTCAGCTTCGCCGCCGGCTTTTGCTTCTGGGTTGGGTGCAAAGCCGCGTGCTTTGCCTCCGCTTTGGCGCCGATCGCGGCGGCTGCGGAGTGTGATCCCCCTCCCTTTTGAGACTGCTTGGAGGGCAGTGGTGCTGTCCCTGACGGTGCCGCCACCGAGGACGTGGTTTCTTTTTCCGGTTTCTTCTTTTTTTCCTTTTCTTTTTCTGTTTTTTTCTTCAGTTCGTCCCTGATGCCTGCGAGTTGCCGGAGCGCCTTCGCTCGGTCTTCGGGATCTCGGGCCCTTCCGCGCAACTGCATCTCAAAAAGTTGCTCGATAATCTTGTCGAACTTTGGTCCACGCGGGACGCCGAGAGCATCCAGTTCGTTCAAGGGCAAAGCGATTCGCATCGGGCGCCATTTTTGGAGGTAATTGCGAAGCTTCGATAGAACGCTCGGGTTTTGGAATTCGACCTCGATGAATGCGAGCATTTCAGGCGGCAACGACGCAATATACGCATACGCCTCGCGCGGCGCATTTGTCTTCCGGCCTTTGAGCACTTGGACGATTTTCTGCGCTTCAGGCACCAGCGCCGCAACGCTTTCCACTTCCGAGGAGCGGAACTCCATCTTGCGCATGGCTGCGGCGGCGTCTCGAGGCTTCAAACGTCCGAGCGTGTAATACATCACTGGCCGCGACAATCTCGAACGGATACCGGCGGAATATAGATTCACGCGCACGCGTGCGAGTTTGTTCAGGCTGTCGTAATCCGGTTTGCGCCGCTGCAACTGCGGATCGACAGCGGCGAGCAAATCATGAGACTCCCATGCCTTCAACGTTGCGGTAGGAACGTCCTCGCGGGCAAGAGCGCGAAATTCATCGCCAATTTCGGCACCTTGCAGATTTTCGTTTAGCTTGCGCTCCATAGCGAGATCGAACCATTCCTGCGTACGAGATTCGAGCTTGAACCCCATACGCGCGGCGTAGCGCAGAATGCGCATCAAACGAATCGGCTGGTTGGTGAAAGCGTGGATGGAAAGCGCGCGGACTTCCTGCCTTTCGAGGTCCGCAAGACCATTCATGGGATCGAGCAGCAGTCCCCGCGACTGCAGGTTCAGTGAAATGGCGATCGCGTTCACTGAAAAATCACGCCGCCGCAAGTCTTCCATGATGCCGGAAAAACGATACTCCGGCTTGACGCCCGGCCGCTCATACACGTCGTCCCGGGCGGCGGAAATCGAGCCGTCGACATCCCCGGCGAAAACCACTTCGTAGTGCCGCGGCCGCTCATGCTCGGAGACAACACGTGCGCCACCCTTTTCGAGTTCGCGGACCATCCGCACCGGATTGCCCTCGACGGTGAAATCGAGGTCTCGGATCGGCTGCCCCGAAATGAGGTCCCGCACCGCGCCTCCGGTGAGATAAATGTTCAATTCCTGCGATCGAGCCAATTCCTGTACGCGCTCGAGCACCGCCCGCTGCTCCGGCGAAAGCCGGCTTTCCAATAAGAACATGTAGTCGGGCATGAGGTCTCTGCCTCCTCCGTTTCGGGTGCGAATCGTTCAGGCGCGCGGGTGATGCGCCTTGTAAACCTGTTTCAATCTTTCTTCCACCACGTGCGTGTAGATCTGTGTTGTTGATATATCCGAATGGCCTAGCATGATCTGGACGGAACGAAGGTCGGCCCCGCGATCAAGCAGGTGAGTCGCGAAACTGTGACGCAGCATATGAGGCGTCAAGGATTTGCGAAGCCCTGCGTTGCGGCCGTATTGGCCCAGAATCCTCCAGAAAACGATGCGATCTACCTTATGACCCTTTTGATTCAGGAAAAGATACGGCGAGATCTCTTCGCGCTGGAGTTTCGGGCGTGCCTCGCAAAGATATTTCTGCACGGAATCGAGCGCTTGCCGGCCAACGGGAACGAGCCTCTCTTTGTTGCCTTTGCCGATGCAACGTAGGCATCCTGGATCCATCGTGACATCCGAAATTCGCAAGCCGCAAAGCTCGGAAACGCGGAGACCCGTCGAGTACATCAATTCGATCATCGCCCTATCGCGTATACCTATCATATCGTTCGGGTCAGGCTCGCGGAGAAGACGGTCTACTTCCTCGACGCTCAGAAACTCAGGGAGACTTTGGCGAAATTTCGGGGATTCAATCGTCGCCGCCGGATCTTCCATTACCAGACCTTCCATAAGGCTAAATCGGAAAAAGTGCCGGATCGTGACAAGGTGGCGCGCCACCGAGCGGCTGTCGAGCTTCTGGCGATAGAGCGAGCTCAGAAAATCCACGACGTGCTCCCGCAGGACGTTCGCGGTGGACAGGCCACGCTTGCCGGCGAATTCAGTGAACTTCTCCATGTCCCGGCGATACGCCTGGATCGTATTGTCGGACAAGCCCTTTTCGACCCTCAGATAGTTTAGAAACGAGCGAACGTGCGCTTCCAATTCCATGCCCCTAAAACCGTCAGAATCCGATTTCAGCAGCCGGCGTCACACCTGGTTCGGTGCGCCGCAGCAGCAGCAAAAACTCGGTGAGTTCCTCGCATCGCAAAATCCAGGCGAGACCGAAATAAACAGCAACGGACAAACCAATCATCCCACCCAGCAAACTCGCCTGGGCGATTATGTGACGGACTCCCGCGAAATCCGAGAATCTCAAAGTCGCATAGCACATGACCGCCATCGCAAGAGCGCAAACTACCATTTTCCCGATCGATCCGGCGAGACCTCGCGCTCCAAGACAACCATAGCGCTTGCGAAAAAATAAAAAAAGAAGCACAAAGTTGAAATAGGCCGCGATGGAACTCGCTAGCGCCGGGCTTCCATTCGAAAGATGCCGAAAAGCGAACACCAGGAACGCGGCGTTGAGCAGAATGTTTGCGACCAGAGCGTAGGCGCCCACCTTTGCGGGCGTCATCGTGTCCTGATCCGAATAGTACATCGGCGTGATCAGTTTTATTGCCGCGTAGGCGGGAAGGCCGAGCGAGTAGTAAAGAAGTGCGTTTGCCGTGAGCGATGTGGATTCGGCTACAAACCGCCCGTGCTGGAATAATACCTGAATGATGGGACGCCGAAGCAGGATCAAGCCCACGGCGGCCGGAATCGTTATGAACGAGACGATACGCAAGGCGAAGCCAAACGTGCGCTTCATTTCTTCCAGATTGCCCATGGCGAGCTGATGCGACATGGTGGGCAGAATGGCCGTGGACATTGCGATCGCGTAGCCGCCAAGCACGAGTTGCATAACTCGGTCGGCCACGTAAAGTGACGTGATGCTGCCGGAAGGCATTCGGGATGAAGTGGCGAAGATCGTGTCCACAAATAAGTTGATCTGGTATACGCCCATGCCGAAGAAACTGGGAACCATCAGCCGGCCAAACTGGCGCACCTGCGGATCCGCCACCGAGGCACGGACGGGTAAAAACGTCATGCCACGCATTGCTAGCGACGGGACCTGGATCGCAAATTGAAGGAAGGCTCCCACCAAAATCCCAATACCGAGCGCCACCGCCGGATTCCGCAAATGCTCCGGCACGATCGCCAAGACCGGCCGGGAGAACAGCGCGAACGAAAAGGCAATGACGCCGAGGTTGAAGAAAACCGAATTCGCGGCGGGAATGCCGAATACGTGAAAGCTGTTCAAGATCGCTGCGGCCAGTGCCGCAAGCCCCATGAAAAAGATCGAGGGAAAGATGATCCGGTTCAGAGAAACAGCCAGGTTCCACTGCACATGGTTGCCGCCGAACAGAGTATAGATTCCAATGACCTGCCGAGAGAATACGATTCCCAGGAGTGCGACGACTCCCAGCGAGACTGCCATGTCCCAGAAGACTTTCCGAGCGAACTCCCAAACTTCTGCGCGAGGGCGATTCCGAAGGTAGCCGCTGAATAAGGGAATAAAGGAAGCGCCGAGGGATCCTTCGCCAGTCATCCGGCGTACCAATGCCGGGACGCGGAAGGCTAGTACGAACGCATCGGCGGCGGGCGATGTCCCGAGGAGGAGTGCTACCCGTTGGTCGCGTAGGTATCCGCAAATCCGGCTGATAAGGGTAATGACAGCTATAACCGAGGCCGATCTGAGGATCTGTCCTTTAACGGTCAATCGGCGGTAGCTCCGGCGCTAACCCTTTAAGCACCAATAAGTTGACAAAACTGGCGGTAAAGATAACATAACGCGTGGGAATATAGCAATATCCGTTCCCCCAAAAGGGCCTTCTGTAGTGAAAACCCCTGCTCCATCATCCACTCTGAAGAAAGCAGTGATTCTCTTGCTCGACCGGACTTCTCTCAAAGGCTACTTGAATCCTACCCTACTCGGGCACAGCGACCAAGTGGACCTACTAACGGCCGCAGGCGAGCATCGGGCGATCCAACTGACAGATATCAAAAGTGTTTACTTTGTCCGAGAGTTTGCCGAACCATTCGAACTGGAGCGAAAGACGTTCCTGAGCCGACCCAAACTGGATGGTTTGTGGGTGCGGTTGCGGTTCCGGGACGACGACGTGTTGGAAGGCATGGTCGGGAACAACCTCCTTGATCTGCTGGATTCCGGGGCTCAAATCACACCGCCCGATCTCCATGGTAATACCCTGCGCATGTTCGTACCTCGCTCCGCCCTGGTCGAGATGAAGGTCCTCGGCGTAGTAGGGGTTGCGCGACGAACTCCACAAGAGCGGCCAGGAAAGAAGGTGGCACCCGCACAGTCTAAGCTCTTCAAGGAATAAGCCGGCTTGGCGACGCGCCTTTGTAGCAACTACAGCCGCACATAGGTCCTCGAAGCCTTTACAAGGAGCGATGTCCCGCTTACGCTCAACAGTTCCGAATACTGTTAAAGCGAATTAACGAAGGGAATCCGTCATGAAATTGGGAGAAATCGCTGAAAGACTCGGCTGCGAGCTCGAGGGCGACGCAAATATTGAAATTACTGGTGTCGCGGGCATCGAAGAAGCGAAGACCGGCGAGCTGACCTTCCTCGTCAACCGGAAATATCGATCGATGCTCGATACGAGCCGGGCAGCGGCCATTTTGATAGCCCGCGACTCGGGCCCCGCGCCCATGGCGACGCTCTTCTCCTCGAATCCTTACCTCGATTTCGCCCGAGCGATCGAATTGTTCCATCCCGCTCAACAATACGCAACTGAGATTCATCCGACCGCAGTCATCGCTAAATCCGCACGAATAGGCGCTGCGGCCCACATCGGGCCACATTGCTATGTCGATGAAGACGTCGAAATCGGCCGAAATGCGGTCCTGCACAGCTTTGTCACGATTTACCGGGGCGCAAAAATCGGCGATGAATTTTTTGCGCACGCCCACGCATGCGTAAGAGAAGACTGCCGGATTGGCAACCGCGTACTGCTGCAGAACGGAGTGGTAATCGGCAGCGACGGATTCGGATTCGCGCGCCAAGTCGACGGCCGTTGGCACAAGATCCGGCAATCGGGAATCACCGTCATCGAGGACGATGTCGAAATTCAGGCGCACAGCGTGATCGACCGCGCTACCGTAGGCGAAACTCGCATCGGACGCGGAGCGAAGGTCGATAACCTGGTTCAGGTCGGCCATGCTTGCAAGGTGGGAGAAGACACGTTGCTTTGCGGCCAGGTGGGGTTGGCGGGAACCACGATCGTCGGCGACCGCTGCATTCTGGCCGGTCAGGTGGGCGCGGCGGGCCATCTGACAATCGGCGATGGCGCAGTACTTTCCGCACAGAGCGGCGTCCCCACAGACGTACCAGCAGGCGCGGTGTACTCAGGCTACCCTGCGATAAACAATCGCGATTGGCGCAAGTCGGTCGCCGTTTTCAACCGCCTGCCGGAATTGCTACGGGAAGTGCGGGAACTGCGCGCCGAAGTCGCACGCCTGAAAGAAAGAGCCGCAGCAACAACGGACTAAGAAGGACAGTCGCGGCACGCGTTTTACGGAAGCGCGGGAGACGCAACTTCCGCGGAAAGTCTCCGCGCGCGGACACGAAGCACCTTGCGCTGGTTCGCCTCGAGCACCTCGAAACGCAAACCATCGAATTCAACCACCTCGCCCGTGTGAGGCACATGTCCGGCGACTCCATTAAGCAGCCCCGCGATAGTCGTTGCGTTCGAATGTTGCGCGGCCTCGTCAAGTTGCACGCCAAAAAGTTCCGCAATTTTGTCGACTGGCACGCTGCCCCGGAGCACCATCGTGCCGCCCGCTTCCCGAATCACATCCGGTGCCGGTCGCCGATCTTCTTCGCCAATTTCGCCGACAATCTCCTCGACCAGATCTTCGACCGTGACGATTCCCGCCATCAGACCATACTCGTCGATCACGATCGCCATCTGCTGATTCTTGTCCTGCAGCTCCTTTAGCAACTCGGAGCCGAATTTCAATTCGGGCACAAAAAGGGCGGGACGCATCAACGTACGCACCGTGCGGCGTGAGGCATCGCGGTCCGGGACTTCGAGCATATCTCGCGCGAACGCGATTCCAACACTGTCATCGAGCGACTTCTCATAAACGGGCAAGCGCGAAAACTTGGTTTTCACCACGAGTTGCCGAAGTTCTTCCAGGGTGGCCGACGCCTGGATAGCGATGACGTCGGGCCGCGGCGTCATCACATCGCGCACACGCTTTTCGCTGAATTCCACCACCTGCTCGATCAGCCTCGCCTCATCCTGTTCGATGATGCCCTCTTCCGTCGCCGCGTCGACAAGCGCTTCGATCGCCTGCTGGTCGTCGCCCCGAACAACGGATTCCTCTTCCGAGAGGTGGAGGATCGAGACCAGGAGTTCGAGAACAAACTGGATCGGCCAGACAAGCCAAACGAAAACGCGCGCGACAGGAACCAACGGCGCAATCCAATTCCCTGGCAATGCCGCCATGAGAACGGAGGGCCAGAACTGCATGGCGATAACGACTTCTGCCCCGAGAAAAAACGCCATTTCGATGGTCGCTTCCCACGCGCCGGGAACGAAGACGATTACTCCCCGCGCCGTGACGGCGGCAACCAGAACCAGCCATAGCCGCGCCAGCAGATTGAAAACTTGCGCGCCTCGCCGGCGCTCCATCCTGAAACGCGGCTCGATTTCCGACTCAAATATCTCGAGGTGCCTGCGAATACGCCCCGTCGACACGTGCCCAAGCTCGCGATACACGCGATCCAGGTAAGAGAAAATGGTGAGACCCACGGTGAGGGCGAGAACGCCAATCGTGTATAGAAAAATGGGCATGGCTACTCTAGACCCAGCGCCCGGCGCAGGCGCCGCTCCCGGCGATCCATCTGGCCCGTGTCAGTTTCGT
>Ga0182024_10016233_pt1 | contig 14142 bp, 7 predicted proteins | sample P32metaG_FD_120480 | JGI IMG/M metagenome (GOLD analysis project Ga0182024, IMG submission 120480) | Permafrost microbial communities from Stordalen Mire, Sweden - P3-2 metaG (Illumina Assembly) | ecosystem: Environmental > Terrestrial > Soil > Wetlands > Permafrost | place: Sweden: Stordalen... | reverse complement strand
GATAGAGGCAGATTGTGACTTAGGGAGTGCGATTGCGATCGTTCGAGGTGCCGCCGGGCGCAGTTTCGCCGCGCAATCGGCCAGCGCTAATCGCAGGCCTTCAAAGGCCGCGTCCCAGGAGCGCCCCGTCAACGCGGTCAGCGTGAGCGCGAGCATCTCGGCGACGGGCTCTAAACTTTTTTCGGCGTAATGCGCGAAGGCCGAATCGCTTTGTACGACCGGCGCAATCGCACTCGGCGAGACCCGCGCATTAAGAAGCGCGGCGAGCAACCCGGTGACGGCAGCGCGCTGCCGTTCGCCGTCGCCAAGCATTTGCGGCACGATCACGCACAACCGCTCGTAGAGCACGTCGCCCAGCGCGCGATCCATGCGGCGCCGCTCGTCGTACGCCGAGTACAGAAAGAGGCCGGCGCCCAACAGGCGATCTTGAGTCGGGAGAAGACGATCGATCGATCGCGCCCGCCAAGATCGCGCTTCGGCGAACTCGCCGCGAGCCTCCGCCGTCGCATAGAGGACGGCGGCGGAGCGTGCAGCCAGACCTTGGAAATCGCGCAACTCCGAACGTTGCCAGGCCGAGGACGCCACCGTTACGGCCTGCGCGAGCCGATCTTGGCACACCAGTTGGCGCGCGTGCTCGACTTCCTTTGCAATCCGGTTCCAGGAACGAGATGGAAGCATTGGCGGCCGGCCATCAAAGGGCGCGAGTGCCTCGTCCGTTATTCCAAGGCGCAGATTCGCGTCGCCGAGGAACGACCTGGCGAGCGTGGTGGCGTCGGCATCCTCCGCCAAACGTACGAGATTGTTAGAAATGCAGCGCATCTCGAGCGCGTTCCCACGGTCGCGAGCCGCAAGAAATGCGGCGACCTCACGTTTGAAACCCCACGAAGCGCCGCCGTGCGACAAGCAGTTCACGCGCGACGGTCCCAACAGCCCGCCGGCGTACCGAGCGATCGAAGCAACCGCCTCGGCCCTCCGCCGCTGAAAATGGCGCCGGGAGACGCCGCTTCGTCGCGCCAGCTCCGCGTTGGTCGCCGCCCGCTTAAAATCCGCGTCGAAGATCGCTCTGCGGAGTTTTTCCGTCCGCTCGTCGTCGCCGGCGAGCGCTGCTTTGACGATTCGCTCGAGCGCGTAAACGGGATTCGCCATTCCAGTATGCCGGCAGACGGAAGCCATCAACGGCGCAGCCGCCAGAGCGTCGGGTTTCCTGACGCGGTGCAGTAGCGTAAATACTTGTCGTTCCATCGGCGATACTGCCATAGCTAACAGCATACGCAGCCTTTAACGCTGCGTCTTCATGAAATCCCAAAAGGCGCGGACCGTTCGAGGGCTTCTCGATTTGAGATTACTTGAACTTATTGAAAATCGTTGATGCGAAAGTGTCGTGACGCTCGCATTCGTCAACGATGATCAAAAGGTCGCATTCCCGGGATTTCGTAACGCCGATACAGCGCATCGAACACAAATGCGCAATTTCGAAGCTACGACAAAGAGGGAAGAACGCAAACAATGAAACAGCAACGAACGCTCCGTTTTGCGAGCGTGGCCGTTGCGCTTCTGGTCACTTTTCTGTTCCAGGAAACATGGGCACTGGCAGGAGTCACCGGAAACGTGAACGGCACCGTCCGCGATAACGCAGGAGCGCCTCTGGCCGGAGTAGCCGTAAAAGCCGTATCGCCGTCGCAGAGGGCGACGGCAACGACCGATTCCGGCGGCCACTTCGTCCTACTCTCGCTCGCACCGGATAGCTATACGCTCAGCCTGAGCAAACTCGGTTATCAGAGCATATCCGTCGCCGGTACGGTCGTTTTTGCCGATCAAACTCAGCAAGTAAGCTATACGCTGACGAAGACGCTCAAGACCATTGCGTCGGTAACGTCGCAAGCGGGCTCGTCGCTGGTAAAATCCGGCGTCGGAGGCGATCTCTACAGCGTCAACTCAGCGCAAGCCGCCGCTGCGGCTGCGCTCGGTGGCGGCGGAAACCTCAACAGCGCCTACTCGGCAATGGCCTCGGTCCCCGGCATCCAGACGTCGCAGGGCGGCATGGGCTGGGATTTCAACGCGGCCTACATTCGCGGCCAAAACGCGTACTATACGGGCTTCGAGTATGACGGCATCCCAATCAACCGCTCCTTCGACAACTACAACTCCGGAACCGAATCGAGCCTCGGTCTTTCTGAGTTGCAGGTCTACACCGGCGGCGGTCCCTCCTCGGTTGCCTCGGCCGGCACGGCCGGTTTCATCAACCAGGTCATCAAGACCGGTACCTTCCCGGGCTTCGCGACGGCCAACCTGGGGATCGCGACCCCGCAGTTCTACCATCAGGCGAGCGTCGAGATTGGCGGCTCGACCCCCGATCGCACCTTCAGCTACTATGTCGGCCTTTTAGGCTACAACCAAGAGTCCCGTTTCTTCGACAACACCAACGGCGCGGGGTATATGACTCCGGGCGGTTTCTTTTCGGGCGATGTCGACGGTACGTTGCTCGGCTACGGCCTCCTGAGCGGTCAAGTGCTCGATACATCGCCGACCGTAGTCTTCGGCACCGGTCAAGGAGTGAAGCCCATCTGTCAAATGTACGGGCCGAAGTTCAGTTTCCCAGACCAGGGATGCTGGCAGTATTATAGCGGCATCGCCGGCGACCCATCGGTGGTGACGGATCGCGAGGACGTGATCAACCTGCACATGGGTATCCCCAAAGCCAACGGACTGCGCGACGACGTGCAGGTCCTATGGAGCGGATCAGCGCTCAACAACTACAGCTATAACAGCCCGGACGACGAGGGACCGGGCAACAACCAGTTCATCTGGGGGGCGTACGGAACGCGGGCTGCCGCTCCGACCTGTGGTCCTGAGACGGTCGGGCCCGGGCTCACGGTCAACGGATGCTCGGGAATCGGTCAGATCGTCTCCTTTCTGCAGCCCAACCAGTTCTATCTCCAGCGTGCGGGATTGCCGCCCGGTCCGTATCCTTGTCCCTCGAGCATCCTTGGGACGACGCCCTGTGGACCGACCTATCTGGGATACGCCGACGGTGTTGCTTACGACGTTCCGTTCGGCACTCCGATCGGAGCGTACGACTATAAGACCGGTACGGGGACCGTCCGGTCGCCGGGCGTCTATATGGTTCCCGACACGCCGGCCCACGCGTTTAACGGCCCGATCCCGCTCAACGACAACTCGCAAGCGACGATTCGGAACGACGCCGGCATCAGCAAGCTGCAGTACACCTACGCGCTTAGCCAATCGGCGTATCTGCGAGCGTACGGCTACACTTTCTACTCGGATTGGATGGAGAATAACCCGATCGCCGGAGCAACGGGGGACGGCGTCCCGTCGTTGCCGGCCTCCCCACAGTACCAGCTCGTTACGCACACTTCCGGCGGCGCGCTGGACTTCCAAGACCAGCTCAACGACCAGAATCTCCTGACGCTTGACGGCAACTATACGACCGCCGGCGTCATCCGCTGGAACAACAGCTCGGCCGCCGGAAACGATTCGCCGATCGGCTACATGGCGAAAACGGGCGCCGGTTTCAGCTGCTACGGAAATCAAAGCAATCTTCCGAGCGGCGCCTTCGGCTACTCCGTACCGTGTCTGAGCAGCAGCTACTACGACACCACGCTGAGCATCAAAACGTCGTCGGGCAGCATCAATTGCGCCAAGAAATACAGCACCGACTGCATCGTGAATCCCACGTGGACCGGCGTAGCTTCCGGCGGCCCTGCGGGCTACGGTGCCCCGGGCACGCCGGCCGCCAAGGCTGGTGCGCAATGGGCTAGTCTATGGAGCGGCAACGCGAGCGGCTCGTACAACGCGGTTAAACCGGAGTTCGAGAACTTCTCGCTTGCCGATCAGTTCCGCCCCAACGATAAAATCCTGATCAATGCGGCGATCCGCTACGACAACTTCACGTATAAGCTGCCCGACTCGGCGACTCCGGCCGACGAGTTCTACGCGAACATGACGGCAAACTATACCTGCGTCTACGCGCCGACGAACCAAGTGCTGACGCAACTGCTGTCGCCAGGGCAACCGCCGCCGGCAAATGCCCAGTACGTTAACGGAAGCTGCGACACCGCAGCCGCGCTCCTTCACCCGGCGGGTCCCCACACCGGTTGGGTCCATCCCAACGGCACGACGCAGAACGGTGTCGCGTCGCCGAACTTCACCGCGACCTCGCCCAGCTCGTACACGCTCAACTACTGGGAGCCGCGTTTCTCGGGGACCTATACGCAATCGCCGGACGTCGTCTGGCGCGTCTCGGCGGGCCGCTACACGCAGCCGCCGATCTCCGCGTCGGTCCAGTACCTCAGTGCCTCCGGCGACGAACGCTCGGTTTGGAACAACACCATGAACCTCGGGTTCTACTCGCCGTTCCATCCGATTCCGGGAATCTCTTCGGGGCAGTACGATCTCTCGTACGAGCAGCACTTTCGCGGAACGGACATGAGCATGAAGATCACGCCGTTCTACACCTGGGTCTCGAATTGGCAGCAACAAACGTTCATCGGCGCCAACTTCGCGACGCAGGTTCCGGTCGGCGTCAATCGCAACCAAGGCGTGGAGTTTCAGTTCACCAAGGGCGACTTCACCCGCAACGGTCTCTCGGGACAGTTGGCCTTCACCTACACCAATTCGAAAGTCATGTTCCAGAACGTGCCGCTCTCGACGGGCGGCATCATCCCCAATCCGCTCACCGTGCTCAACGGGGTCATCTCGCAGTACAACTTACTGACCAAAGGCGGCGGCGGACATCCCTGCTACCAGGACGGAACGGGCGTTCCGTGCAGCACTCGCAACGGCAAGATCGTGAAGGGTTTCGATACGATCCTCAACCCGTACTACAATCTGCCATCGCAGGGACTCTTGAACCTCGGCGGCTGGTACAATCCCTACTCGACCGCGATCGCGCCGAGTCTCAACGGTTCGTTCGTCAGCTACATCTCTCCGTACGTCTCGTCGCTGATCCTCAATTGGCGCCACGATAAGCTGGCGATCACGCCCAGCTTCTCGTTCCAGAGCGGCGGCTTCTACGGCACTCCGCTGGACAATAACGGTGTCGATCCACGCTCCTGCATCCTGAACTCGGCGACCACCGGAATCACGAAGCTCTCGCCGAAGACCAACCCGCAACAGTGCAACTACCTCTATGCGGGCTCCCCCGGTTTGGGTACTTTCGGCTACTTGTACACGCCGAACTTCCAGACCGGCTCGTTCGCGTTCGATAACATCGAGCAACCCAACTCAGTCGTCGGAAACCTTCAGGTTGCCTACGACGTGACCCCTCGCGTTCGCCTAACGCTGCTCGGCGCCGGCCTCTTTCACGTCTGCTTCGGTGGAACGCAAGAGCCCTGGACCCTGGCAAATCCGCCGAGTAATGTGGCCTGCGCCTACGCGCCGCAGGGCGGAGTGCTCAACAGCACGCTCTATCCCGGCAACTTCTACAACGGCACCGGCATCGGCGACCGGGCGGCCAACAAGGCGAGCACGCCGTGGACGCAGAGCTACCTCCCGTCCGGCGGCGCAAACAACGGATCGATCGGGGCGATAGCGCCTCCGATCAATCTCTACTTCAACGCACAGGTAAAGATCTAACGCAACGATCTCTTGGAAAGGGCGCGGCGGCCTCCGGTCAAACGGAGGCCGCCGCGCACACGGCAACCTTCGCAGCCGCGAGCGTTTCGTCCACGTCCTGCGCGGTGTGAGCGGTGGAAACGAACATCACCTCATTCTGCGAAGGCGCGAGCAACACGCCCCGTTCGAGCATCGCCGCACAATAGCGCGCGAACGCCGTGCGATCGGCGCTGCAAGCGTCGTCATAGTTTTGCGCCGCCCGGCCCGCGCGAAACTTGAAATCTACGATCGACTCGTGCTGGACGACCGTATAGGGCAGTCCGCGCTTGGTAAAGATTTCTCGAAGGCCGCCGGCGAGACGCCGCGCGAGCCCATCCATGTAAGGATAGTATTCCGGATGCGCTTCGAGCACATCGAGAACGCGATGCGCCATTCCGACGCAGAATGGATTGCCGCCATGGGTCCCGCCGGTGAAGGTTTCGCCATCCGGTGCCAGTACCGCCATCACGTCGCGCCGTCCGCCGAAAGCGGCAATCGGGAGACCGCCGCCCATGATCTTTCCCAGCGCCGTCAAATCTGGAACGACGGGCGTGCGGCCTTGCACGCCGCACAACCCGAATCGAAGCCACGTGATGACTTCGTCGAAGATCAAGAGCGCGCCGGCGCGCCGCGCGCGTTGCAGTAAACCCTCCAAGAATCCATCGGCCGGCTGCACCAGACCCATGTTGGCCCCGATGGGTTCGACGATTATCGCGGCAAGCTCCGGTCCCCTGTCTTCGAGCTGCTCGTCAACGGAGGCGAGATCGTTGTATCGCGCGACGAGCACGTCGGCTCGCACGCCTTGGGGAATTCCGCCGGCGCCGGCGCCGGCCGAGGCGCCGGCCTCGATGAGCGCGGGATCGAAGTGGCCGTGATAGTTGCCGGCAAACTTGAGAATGCGCGAGCGTCCCGTGAAGGCGCGTGCCACGCGCACCGCGCTCATCATCGCTTCGGTTCCGGTCGTGACGAAGCGTATGCGCTGCATTGACGGCAGATACGCTCGAATGCGTTCGGCGAGCCGAATCTCCTCGCTATGGGTCGTCCCCCAGACGAGGCCATGCTCGGCCAGCGAGTCGAGACCGGTGACCAGTTCGGGATGCGTGTGCCCGAAGAGCAACGGGCCATAGGCCATAATGTAATCGATATAGCGACGTCGCGATTCGTCGTACGCATACGCGCCGGCGGCCGAAGCTTGCACGAACATCTGCAAGCCGCTGCTCCAACCCGAGCGTACCGGTGAATCGCAACCCCCGGCGAGCACCTCGAGCGCACGCTCGATCGACCCTTGCATACTCTGGCGCGGTTCGAAGGTTCAACGGAGAAGCCATGCCCGAAATCGAGATCGCCCCGCAAACCAATATAAAGGAACTGGTCGCGCAGCTGCCGATTGCCGCGCAGGTTCTGACGGCATTTGGGCTGGGCTGCAGCGGATGCGGCGTGAGCAAGTACGAGAACGTCGAACAGGGCGCGCGGGCGCACGGCCTGCGCGTAGAGCCGATCGTAGACGCACTGAAAGAGGCTCGTCGGTCGGGAAGCGTACCCAAGATTGCCGAGGAATCGCGCCGGCCCGCCGCTCGAGCACCGGGCGCCTTTAGCGGCCGTACGAAGTTCGCGCACACGATTCCGATCATGTCGGGCAAAGGCGGCGTCGGCAAGTCGCTGGTCACCGCGCTGCTCGCCGTCGGGCTCCGCCGCAAGAACTATCGCGTCGGCATCATCGACGCCGATATCACCGGGCCCTCGATCCCGAGACTGTTCGGTCTGCACCAGCCGCTGCGGATCGAAGCCGACCCGGTCAAGACTACGCCGCAGGGTCAACCGCAGCCGCTCATGCATCCGGCGGTTACGCGCAGCGCGATCGAAGTCGTCAGCGCGAACCTCTTTACCGCACAGGAAGACAAAGCGATGATCTGGCGCGGACCGATCGTCGCGAGTGTCATCCGTCAATTTTACGAGCAGGTACTCTGGAGCGAGCTGGACTTTTTACTCGTCGATCTTCCGCCGGGCACGTCCGACGCACCGCTGACCGTTTTGCAATCGCTGAACATCGACGGAGTCGTGCTCGTCACGATGCCGCAAGCTCTGGCGACGATGATCGTGCGCAAGGCGGCCAACTTAATCCACGAACTGAAAAAACCGGTTCTCGGCGTCATCGAAAACATGTCGTACTTCGTCGCGCCCGATACGGGAAAGCAGTACGAGATCTTCGGGCCGTCCTACGCCCAGCAGGTCGCCGAGCTAGCCCAAGCCCCGGTCTTCGCGCGCATTCCGATCGATCCGGTCAAACTGCTCCTTGCCGATGAGGGGCGAATCGAAGAGCTGGACGATCCGATCTGCGACGTCTTGGCCGAGAGCCTGCTTTCCGCGATCGCCGCACGTCCGAAGCCCAAGGAGACGATTTCGATCGTCTGACCGCACGGCAGCGGAGGGGACCGGCTTTCGGCGAAGCGCGGCGCTGATGAACGGTCGCAAAGTGCTGTTGGGCGTGGGAATGGGATTGGGCGCAGGCTATCTCGCGGTGAGAAGCTGCGAAACTTTTCTTCAATGGCGCAATCCCGCGCCACCGGTCCCCAAAGATGCGGCGGCATACGCTCGGGTGAGACGAGCACTCGAAGTGCTAGGAACCGTGAGAGGAACCGCCGGGTTCGTGGCATTTGCCTACGGTCCGCTTGGCGCTCGCGCGGACCGCGCAACGCTGGGGCTGCCGGTTTGGGCCCGTCCCGCTTGCTACCACGCGGCACTTTCGCTTGCGTCGGCAATTACGGAGTTGCCCGTATCGTTTATCGAAGAGTACTCGCTCGAACGGCGTTTTGGGCTTAGCGATCAATCGCGGCGAAGTTGGCTGGGCGACTACGCAAAGGGTGCGACGATTTCGGCCGCATTATCGGCGTTGCTCGCGACGCTCTTCGGCTTTGCGCTGCGGCGCGCGCCTCGGAGATGGCCGATCCTCGCGTCCGTCGGCGTCTTCCCTCTCTTCATAATCGGGAACCTGATCGTTCCGCTCTATGTAATGCCGCTCTTCAATAAGTTCGACCCGGTGACGGGCTCGTTGGAGGAACGCCTGCGCGCGCTGGCGTCGCGGTACGGAGTCGGCGGCGCGGCGATTCTTCGAATGGACATGAGCCGGCAGACGCGCAAGGCGAACGCCTTTGTCACCGGCATCGGAAAGACACACCGAATCGTGCTCGGCGACACACTGATTGAGGCCTTCCCGGAGAACGAAACCGAGTTCGTCGTGGCGCACGAGCTCGGCCACTACGTCAATAAGGACACGTGGCGGCTGATCGCGCTGGGCGAAGCGCTGGCCATCGTGCTTTTTCTGGTCGCAGACTCCGCCGTTTCAAAAAGCGAGCGCGAGGAGCTGCGCGACCGGCCGCTGCTCATCGTTCGGCTCTACGCGGCGATGCTCGTCGCGTCGCAGGCCCTTCGACCGCTGCTCTTCGCCTTTTCGCGCTCGCGCGAATGGGCCGCGGATCGATTTGCCCTCAGCGCTACCGGCGACGCCGCCGGCGGAGCCTCCGCTTTCCGCCGTTTACGCGACCAGAATCTCGCCGACGAAGATCCGCCGGTGTGGTACGAGCTCTTCTTCTCCTCGCATCCTTCGCTGCGAGCGCGCATCGCGACCCTCGAAGGATCGTAAGGTCAGGGCCTATTGCGAATCGACCGGCTCGTACGACGGCGGTTGATGCTCAAAATATTCTCGGGAATACGACGATGGGATGCGCTTGAACGTTCGCGGAGATTGCGCAAAGTCGAAACAATCGGCGATGCTGGTGGCGCGCGAATCGGTCGTTCCAAGCCGTCCCAAGTCCCAGATGTCTTCTACAAACTTCAAAATACTGCCAAACTCGTACTGGGTGTGCGAGACGTAGCCGCGTTGCTTTGAGGTTCCTTCGCGAGAATAAGCCGAAACGATCAGCATAGGAACTCGAAAACCCAGGCCTCCCCATCGATCGAAGAACGGCGGCCTCACATGATCGTAGAATCCGCCCCAATCATCCCACACGACGATGACCGTGGTGGAATGCCAATACTTGCTTTCGCCGACCGCATTAACGATGCTCGCGACCCACGAAGGCCCTGTGTCGGTCCCATTGCCGGGATGATCTGAGTTAACGTCGTCGGGAACGACCCAGGAAACCGCGGGCAGCGTACCGTTGGAGATGTCGCTAAAGATGACCGTTGGCTGGTGGGTAACGTTCGTCTTCCATTCCGTACCGTCGCGCACGGCTTTGATCGCATCGAACGCGTCCCAGAGCGCGCCGGTCCCGTGCGGCTCCGGCGGCGAGTAGTACTTCCAAGTAATAGACTTTGCGTCAAGGAGATCGCGGAGCGTTGCATACTTTAGGCACGGGAACGGACCCGCGCCGGATTCATATTTCGGCGGGGCACCGGCGATTAATAAGGACGTCACGGTACCCGCCGGCGCGTCGCATCCCCACGGAAAATGAGTCGGGAAGTCGACGAGAGCCTCGGTTTTTGTTTCGTCGATCGTCGTGCCGCCGGCAATTAGATCTTGGTGCGCCGTGAAGCTCCCGCTGCCTTGCGTTGTAAATAGGTGATCGGCCAGGACGTATTGATGGGCGATATCCCAGTACGGACGGATTTGCGACGGGCTGACGTATTGATAAGGAGCGGTTCCGGCTTTCCCCGGACATTTTTTGCTGCCGCCTTCTAAATTGAAACCATCCATCAACCCGTGGTTATAGTCGCTGAGGTAGCTTCCGTACGAATGTCCGAAGTCGCAGAGCCCGTCGAGGGGGACGGCCTTGAGCTCGATTCGGACCTCCTTGGAGCCGCTCTCCATCTGGCCGTATCGCGTTCCGTCCGCACCGGGGAACGTCGCAAACAGATTGTCGAAGGTGCGATTTTCTTGAACCACGATCACAACGTGACGGATGTACTTTGCTACGCGCACCAATCGGAGGCGCGGCTGCATGGCGCCCCGCGCCGGTAATGCTCCCGTAGTTGCCGGCACTATCCCCGGCGCAGTCTGCGTTCTTCCGCAACCTGCCAACGCCAGAGCGAGCGCGAAGGAGCAGAAAGCCGGAAGGGATCGACCGATGGCGTTAGTCAAAGTTAAACTCAGACTTCCTCGGCGCTAGTAATTTCGGACGGGCGCGTGCGAAGCCAAGTTGCCAGATCGGTCTTCGATATGTCGTGCGAGCCGCTCCGCAGCTCTGCGCGCAGTTCGCCGAAGAGTCCAAAGCCTTCGGCGAATGCGTCGTGCTTATGGATGGACTCTTCGTTGATTTGGCTTGCGAATACGAACGTGTCGTCGCCGAAATCGGCATACATCTCGAGCGCGCGAAAGAGAATTCCGCGAACGACGTCTTCGACGAACTTCGGATTGTGATGCGCCTTGTTAACGACGAAGAACTCGTCGGGCCGCTTGAGCAGGTCGTACGTTTCGCTCGACATGGAGTTTTCGACGATTTCGACGAGATCTTCGGCGCGGATGACGTCGGCCTGCGTCTCGGGGACGCCGATGAGAATGCTGCCGCGGCCGCGTTGGTTGTGCGTCGCGACGGGCAGCACGTCAAGCGCGCGCCGCGCGTCGGTCTCGGTGAAGCCGGCCTCGATCAACTGGTGCATGGAATGCTCGCGCACCATGGCCTGCGCGCACGGGCAGGCGGTCATGCCTTCGGCCTCGACTCCGACGATACGTCGCGTTCCGCTTTCATCGGCGTGCGCGATGCCGACGAGCGTGTACGTCTCTTCCCCGCGCTTTCCGCTGACCGGCGTCCATCGCTCCAAACCGAACCGGGCACGTAGGCGCACGTCGGCCCGAATAGCACGCTGACTCTGCACGATCTCGCGAGCAATCGCTTCGGCGAGCCGTTCGATCCGTGCGGGTTTGTTCGCCCCGGCCAGCACGTCGAGCGTCGCTTCCTCAAGAATTTCGGCAAAGCGCGACATATGAACGCCGGATCGGTCCGCAGCGAGATCGGCAACCATCGAAAACTCGGCGTTGTAGACCGCGGGACGGCCGTCGATTTCCAAATGAACGACCCGCCGCACCCGCGAAACACCGGCGCGACTGAGCGAAAGCCGAACTTCGGGCTCCTCCGACTGACGATCGGTATCGAACCGCAGGCCGCGCTCCCGCCGCCGCACAAGCCCGTTAGCCGCCACGTCGACGAGCTGCGGCGCTATCTCAGCGAGCGGCACGGCGTTATACGGACGAGCCTCGAGCTGCGGCTGCACGATCTGCCCATCGAAAACCAAAAGGTCGAGGTCGATCGGACGCGCCTCGAGGCGGCGCGTTCCACGCGCTCGGCCGACCGCAAGCTCTACGTCGCGCGCAAAGCTCGCAAAGGCTTGCGCATCGAGCTCGGTGCGCAGCGCTGCCGCAACGTTCAAGTAGGCCGGGCCTTGCGCCCCACCTGCGGCCTCGGATTCGTAAAACGCCGAAACGGTTAGGATTTGCGCGCGCGCCCGCAAGCGCTGCAGCGCAGCTAGTATGTTTGCCTGTCGATCGCCGCGGTTCGAGCCGATGCCGACGTAAAGGTCATGCACGGTAAGCTCTCTTCTAGCCTCTGGCGGAATTCCCACCGAACCCATCGTATCGTAGTCGGACCATGCAAAGCCTCCCCCTTTATCCGTACGTCCTCGATCCAAAGCTAACGACGCAGGTCTGGGGCGGCGACGAACTCGTGCGAGTCTACGGCAAACATGGCGATCCGCAGGCTCGCCTGGGCGAATCGTGGGAATGCTGGGATACCGATCGAGTTGTCAACGGCCCGTTGGCCGGTTGTATGGTCGCCGATCTACGCATGCGCTTGGGCCCCCAGCTCCTCGGGGACATCAATCCCAAGCGAATCTTTCCGGTGCTTACGAAAATTATCACGGCGCACGATTGGCTCTCGGTGCAGGTTCATCCCGACGACGCGTACGCGCAGCGCGTCGAACATCAGCCGTTTGGAAAGACCGAGTGCTGGTACGTTTTGGATGCCCAGCCGCAAGCCCAAATCATCTACGGATGGACGCGCGACACCTCTCGAGAGGAATACTTGCAGCGCGTCGCCGACGGGACGCTCGGCGAGATTCTGCGCAAGATCGATCTCAAAGCCGGCGACACCGTCTACATCCCGCACGGAGTCGTCCACGCAATCGGGCCCGGCGTGACAATTTTCGAAACTCAGCAGGCCTCCGATCTCACGTATCGGATGTTCGACTACAACCGCGTCGGTCTCGACGGTAAGCCGCGCGAGCTTAACGTGCAAAAGGCCGCCGACGTGCTGAGCTATAAGGCCTTGACGACCGGGACGCTTCTGCAAATTCCTTATCATTTCGAGGGCCTCGACCGGACGGCGCTCATTGCCGACGAACATTTCGTCGTCGAGCGGATCGTGGCGACCGGCGAACCGGCGTCAATGCGGACCAACGGACGCCCGCTGATCCTTATGTCCCTCAACGAGCCGCTCGAAGTGGCAAGCGAAAAATCCACCGTTACGCTATCTCGCTATCAAACGGCGCTGATCCCAGCGTCCGCGGAGTGGTGCACGGTCGGCGCCGCCGGCAGCGATACTTCATCGTTTATGTTCGTGACGCCGCCGCACGACCGGGAAGGCCTGGCGGTGCGGCTGGTCGCGGCGGGCATCCCGCAAGATTCGATCGATCGCTTCTTGGAGCAGTTCTGAATCCGTCTCCCGAGACGCTCGCAACGCTTTACGGCACGCCGCTGCTCGTCATCGATCTTGACGCCGTCGATGCCACCGTAAGCAAACTCGTACGGTGCGCGACGGATTTTGGGGTCGAAGTCTCCTACGCCGCTAAGGCGTTTGCAACCGTCGAGTTCTTACGCCACTTAGCCCGCTACCCGATCGGCGTCGACGTTTGTTCGTTGGGCGAGCTCGTGACCGCCCAGCGAGCCGGATTCGAATCGGAGCGCATTACGCTGCACGGTGCGGGAAAGTCCGACGAGGAACTGATGGCCGCATGCACCGGACGGATCGGCTGCATCGCGGTCGACGGCATCGCGGAGCTCCAGCGGCTTGCGGACATTTCGCGAAACGGACATACGGCGACCGTGATGCTTCGCCTGAACGTCGGCGTCGATGCGAGCACACACGCCTTCGTGCGCACCGGCGGCAAGGATAGCAAGTTTGGAATCCATCCGCGGGACGAGCGCGCCGCAGCGTCGCTGCTCTCGGCCAATCGGCAGCTGCACTTCGCCGGCGTCCACGCTCATATCGGCTCGCAGATCTACGATGAGTCGGCCTATTTGGAAAACGCGTCGGCCCTCGTCGCGGCGGCCGAGCGGTTTGCAACCTTCGGGCTGCAAAGCGAACGGATCGTGATCGGCGGCGGTTTCGGTGTGCCGTCCGATCCCGGCGGCGATCATGAAAGACTCGACGTTACCGCGACCGTCGCCGCCGCAGCGGCGCGCGTTCGCAGCGCGGCGCAGGAACGTGGCCTCGGCACGGTTGTGGTAGGGATCGAACCCGGACGTGCGATCGTCGCCGACGCCGGAACGACGCTCTATCGTGTCCTAGCCGTGAAGCGCCAATCGCATCGCACCTTCGT
>Ga0182024_10016232_pt1 | contig 14143 bp, 13 predicted proteins | sample P32metaG_FD_120480 | JGI IMG/M metagenome (GOLD analysis project Ga0182024, IMG submission 120480) | Permafrost microbial communities from Stordalen Mire, Sweden - P3-2 metaG (Illumina Assembly) | ecosystem: Environmental > Terrestrial > Soil > Wetlands > Permafrost | place: Sweden: Stordalen... | reverse complement strand
TGCTGATTCATGGGGAGAGCGGAACGGGCAAGGAATTGATTGCCAAGGCGATTCATTCGGCATCCACGCGCGCGGACAAGCCGTTCGTTCCGATCAACACGGGCTCCATCCCCGTGGACCTGCTCGAATCGCAACTGTTCGGCCACGTGAAGGGCGCGTTTACGAGCGCCGTGGCATCGAAGAAGGGGCTTTTTGAAGTCGCCGATCAGGGGACGATTTTTTTCGATGAAATTTCCACGATCGGGCCGGAGACGCAGGCCAAGCTCCTGCGCGTGATACAGGAGCGCGAATTCATGCGCCTTGGCGGCACGGAAACGATCAAGGTAGACGTCCGCATCATCGCCGCGTGCAATGTGCAACTGCTCAATCTTGTTCGCGAAGGCCGTTTCCGCGAGGACCTTTATCATCGCTTGAACGTGATTGCCGTTCCCCTGCCGCCACTTCGCGAGCGGAAGGAAGATGTTCATCTCCTCCTTGACCATTTTCTGCGCATCTTTGCGAAGGAGAATGGCCGCCCGTTGGGGCGTTTTACGCCGGCGTCGCTGCGGCTGCTCGTGGATTACGATTGGCCCGGGAATGTGCGGGAACTTGAAAACGTCGTCGAGCGGGCGGTGGTCCTCTCATCGCAGGAACTGCTGGACGTCGATCTCTTGCCTGAAAGCGTCCGGACGAGGGAACTGCTGGGCGGTGTGCGGTTGCAGCTTTCCGAGTTCATGCCGCCGCTGCCGGGGGAACATGGCTCGCGTGCGGGGGCCGACAGCGCGAAGGCTTCGTTGTTTGCAATCATGGATGAGATTGAGCGGCGCGTGATCTGCGACATGCTGGAACGCACGGAATGGAATCAGACTGAGGCGGCGGAAAATTTTCAGATTCCGCTTTCTACTTTGAATCAGAAGATTAAGCGGCTTGGGATTGATGTACGGCGCCGGGGGATTGCGCGGGCTGGGGCGACCGAATCTTCTGCTACTGCATCCGGGAAGTAGAACTACTTTTTAGTAGCACAGGCTTCAGCTTTTTCGATTGTCTCTGACCACGGCGTCCTTTAGGTCTGCGCCGTCGAGCTTGACGTCGGTCAGGTCGATTTCGCGGAAGCTGGCGAGGGCCAGGTCCGAGCCTGTAAAATCGGCGCCGCGAAGGTTGGCCTGACGCAAGACCGTTCCCCGCAAAATCGTTTTGTGCAATTTTGCGGAGCGCAAATCTCCGCGAAACAGTTCCGTGCCGCTCAGGTCGGCCTCGCTCAGATCCGCGCCTTCGAGCCGCGTTTCCGTAAAATCGCAATTTCGCAAATCCGCATGGCGAAGGTCCGCGCGGCTCAGATCCGCGTGGCTGAGTTTCGCTCCGCGCAAGTCGGCTTTCCGCAGGTTGCTTCCCGAGAGGTCTGCGCCGGTCAAATCGCGCTTCTTCAAATCGGCGCCGGATAGGTCTGCGCCGGAAAGATCGGCGCGCTCCCCGCCCGGATATCCCTTATGGAATTTCTCGTGCGCGTCCAGAATGTCCTTCAGCTTCTTGCCTTTGTGTCGAATGATCTCCGCCTTCCCAGCCCGCAGGGGCCCGTGGACAATTTTGCCCCTGGCTTCATTGCCTTGCGCCGAATCGTTTCGGATGAGCCTCCATTCTACAGAAATTGGAGGGGCGCGCAAACTGCCAGGTTTGTCACTCGGGAATGCCCACCTACCGAGTGGCGGGTTCCAGGACGCCAATCGGGAGATTGGCGATCCCGGGAGACCAGGGGCTAACCACATCGGCAAAGATCCCTCAACCGCCCTCTCGGCTCTCGTTGGCACACTAGTATAATTTTAGAAGTCATGCCTTCGGAATCGCGTGTTACTCCCGATCGGGTTGTCCTCGTCGGCTCACTCCTGGCGGCTCTTGCCTACCTCCAGGATCTCCGGTACGACTTCATCCTGGACGATGTCCCGCTGATCCTGATGAATGAGCGTATTACGTCCTGGCGGAATTGGAAGTCGCTATTCGTGACGGATTTATTCGAGGTAAAACACGCCCAGCCGACCCAGGAATTGGGCGGACTGCTCTATCGGCCCATCTACAGGCTCTGGCAAATGGCGAACGCGCAAGTGTTCGGATTCGTGCTGCCCTGGTGGCACATCGCGTCGATCATGCTGCATCTCTGCGCGACCTTCCTGGTGTACCAGCTTGGGATCAAACTCCTGAAGGAGCGCTGGACCGCCGCGGTGGCGGCGCTTCTGTTTGCCTTCCACCCTATCCACGCGGAATCCGTAGCTTATGTCACCGCTTCGACGGATCTTCTGGTTACGGTGTTTGCCCTGATTTCGTTCTTGGCCTATTTCCGGTTTCGCGAAGAAGGCGGCTCTTCTATCTATTTTCTCGCTTCCATCCTGGCGGCGGCTCTGGCGATGCTGTCAAAGGAAACGTCCGCCATGTTTCCGTGGATGCTGGTCGCCTATGAGGCGCTGCGTGAAAACACGGAAAACGCAGAAAACACAGACCAGGGCTGGAGACGATATGCATGGACCGCGCCGTTTTTCGCGATCGTCGGAATTTACGTTGTCGTGCGGTCGATGCTATTTGGGCTCAGCAGCGGGCCCGGACCCGGCGGAAACCGTCTGGCGACGCTCCTGGACATCCCTCTTGTCCTGATGGTGTACCTGCGCAATCTCCTCTGGCCGTTCCGATTGAGCTTTTTTTATCCTGCGGAGTGGGTCTCGCAATGGACTCTCTTACGGGGCGTCGCGATCGCGGTCGTGATGGCGGCCGCGGTTTATCTGTGGAATCGTTATCGAGATCGGAGCGGCGTGCGATTGCTGCTTTTGTGGGGAGCGATCCTCCCGATCCCGGCGGCGCTCGTTGTGTACACATTCGTGCCGGAAAACTGGGTTCATGATCGGCACATGTACTTCGTGTCGGTTCCAGTCTGCCTGGTTGCGGCGGCGCTGCTGACGCATCGCAAATGGCCCCTAAAGTGGTCCGTCGGTGTTTCCTCGACGGTGCTGGCGGCCCTTCTGGTCAGCCTGGCTGTCCAGCTTCCCAGATTCAGCGATAACGCAACGATTTATGCGAGTGCCCTGAAAGTAGCTCCCGGCAGCCTTCTCGCCCGTAGTTACTATGCCCAGGCGCTTTGGGATTATGGACGGCACGAGGAGAGTCTTCGTGAATTCAGAATCCTCACCGAAATGTCTCCGCAATCGCCCGGCATACATGAACGCTACGGGGAAGCGCTCGCTGAAATCGGCCGCGAAAAAGAAGCCATGGCGGAATATCAGAGCGGATTATCTGTTTCTTCTTCACGCCCGGCGCCGTTGCGCGCCCGTTTATTGTCCGAGATGGGCGAGCTCGAAATGAAGCATTCGGAATTGCCGGAAGCCGAAGCCCATTTGCGGGAGGCGGTCAACCTCGCGCCACAGACCTTGAACTATCATGGATTACTCGCCCAAGCGCTGAGCCAGCAGGGCGAGAAAGAAGAAGCTGACGAAGAAATGCGGCTGGAGACGAGCATTCGGCAACGAGTCTTCGCGGAACACCGCGCCTCCAGGGATTAAGGTTAAGTAGCGCAGGCTTCAGCCTGCGGGATCTTGTCAGTCCGTGCAAAGAATAAAACCCACAGGCTGAAGCCTTTGCCACTTGTACATCCTCCATCAAACCTGTGATAACTTGAGCTAGTCATGACACTGGTCGAGAAAATCAAGGCCCGCGCCAGTTCCTACGTCCAGCGCATCGTGCTGCCGGAGGGCGAAGATCCGCGCATTGTAGCCGCCGCGGCGGCAATCACACGGGAGGGTTTTGCGAAAGTCACGCTGCTCGGCCGGAAGCAAATCATCGGATCGGTCGCCTCGGATTTGCGTGTGGGGCTGGGCGACGTCGCGATTGTGGACCCTGCGGCGAGTCCGCGGGTGGAGGGATACGCTCAGATGTATTACGAGCGGCGGCGTGCGCGTGGAGTGTCGCTCGAAGAAGCGCGGGAGATCGCCCGGCGCCCCTTGTACTTTGCGGCGCTGAGTGTTGCCGCCGGAGATGCCGACGGGAGCGTGGGAGGCGCGGCGAATACGACCGGCGAAACGGTGCGCGCGGCTTTGCATGCGATCGGGCTTGCGCCGGAGTCGAAGCTGGTCTCCAGTTTTTTTGTCATGATAGTTCCGGCGCGCCCGGGATTGGACTTGGGCCCCGGCGGCGCGCTGTTCTTCGCCGATTGCGCGGTCGTGCCGGATCCGAACCCCGAAGAACTCGCCGAAATCGCGCGTGCCACCGCTGAGAATGCGCGCGCGATGCTCGATACGGAGCCCTACGTCGCATTTCTTTCCTATTCCACCAAAGCTTCGGCGAACCATGCGCGCGTCGAAAAAGTCAGGGAGGCGCTGCGCATCCTGAAGGCGCGCGCGCCGGAGCTTGCCGCGGACGGCGAGCTTCAAGCCGACGCGGCTCTCGTGCCGCGCGTGGCAAATTCAAAGGCTCCGGGCTCTCCTGTCGCCGGACATGCGAACGTGTTGATTTTCCCGGACCTCGACGCCGGGAACATCGCGTACAAGCTGGTCGAGAGGCTGGGAGGCGCGCAGGCGCTTGGCCCGATTCTGCAAGGGCTGGACCGGCCGGCAAACGATCTTTCGCGCGGCTGCTCGGCGGAGGATATTGCAAACGTCGTGGCATTCACGGCTCTGCAGGCCATTGCGCGGAAAGAAAAGGCTTTGGAACCACAGATGAACACAGATAAACGCTGATAAAGATTGGGAAAAACATTTCCGTTTGCGGAATTGCAACGATGGTGACAGCACAGCACAATCGCAGGTCTTCTCTCCCTTTGTTTGTTTTGGTTTTATCTGTGTTCATCTGTGTTCATCTGTGGATTCTCCCTCCGTCTGTGTCCGCGCAGGAGGCGAGCGATCAGGAAGTCGCTGTGAATCTGGCCGAGGGGCGGGTTGTAATTTGCGCGACGAAAGATGGAATCATTTTAGGAGCGATGGACGCGCACGGCGAGGCCGGTTCGCTGCCACCATCCATTGAGATCCTTTCCGCGCTTCGCATCGGCGTGATGCTTGGTGCGGTCGAATGGGTGCTGCCGGATTCCAAGGACAAGCCGATTCGGCTCGATGAGGAATTCCACTCTCTCATCGCCGCGGCTTTGAATGACGGCGGCCAGAAGGACAAGGGTTTTCAGGCAAGCGATCTCGAGTCCATCGGCATCGCCGTACTCGAACGCGTTCGCGTTCTCGCCGGCCAGCTGCACCACAAAGTGAATCTGGGCGAGGACGAACCGTTGATCCGCATCGTCCTCGCTGGCTTCGTTCGGGATTACGGCCCTGAGGCCTGGACGATCGACTACCACATTCAGCAAGACGCTCTCGGGAACGACATCTGGCGGACTCGCGTTCTGCGGCCGAGCTACAACCAGCTCTATCCTCCGGAAAAGGGCAAGCCGAAAACGTTCATGGAGGCCCGCTACCCCCCGGAGAACCGCGCCACCGGCGAGCCCGAACTTCTCGACCTGCTTCAGCAGAACGATTCGCGGCTGGTGAAAATCCGCGCGGTGAATGAAATCCAGGCCAAGTCCGTGACGTTTGTGGTGGAAGGGCAGAGCCAGAAATCCGACGAGGCAAGCATTATCAATTTTATGAAAGCGGCGCTTCCATCCATAGCCCCGCCAGAGACAAAGCTGACGATGGCGATGGTTGACTATGAGCGAGGGTTCCAGTGGATCATCGAGCCGCCGAAAGCGCCACCTCCTCCGCCGGGCGAAAAACCGAAGGAGCAGACGCCGGAGGAGCCCGAAAGGCCCACGCTGCGCCGCAAGTCCGGAAACTGAGCGCTGGAAAACTGTGAAATGAGTTCATCAACTTCATCGTCGATGCAAAAACAGCCGGAGATCACGATTCGCCCGGTTCGTGAGGGAGAACTCCCCGAGGCGGACCGGATTGTCCGGCTGGCCTTCGGCACGTTTCTTGGCTTGCCTGACCCGATGAAATTCATGGGTGACGCGTCTTATGTGCGGACGCGATGGCTGGCCGATCCCGGTGCGGTATTCGGCGCGGAAATGGCGGGAGAACTCGTCGGAGCAAATTTCGCGACGCGATGGGGGAGCGTCGGCTTTTTCGGCCCGCTCACGATCCGCCCGGACCTGTGGAATCGCGGGATCGCTCAACTACTGCTTCGTCCCACGATGGAATTATTCGAGAAATGGAAAATTCGCCACGCGGGGCTTTTTACATTTGCGAACAGCACGAAGCACGTGAGTCTCTACCAGAAATTTGGTTTCTGGCCCCGCTTTCTTACTTCTGTCATGGAGATGCCGATTGATGCCGAGCCAGCCTCCGGTTCCACGCGATGGGCGCGATTCAGCGATCTTTCCATCGGCGACAAGCAGCTTTGCTTGCTGGCTTGCAGGAAATTGACGAACTCGATTTACGAAGGCCTCGACGTGGAAAGAGAAATTCGCGCTGTGGATCATCAGCATTTGGGAGATACCCTGCTGACCTGGGCCGGGGGAGAGCTTGCCGGATTCGGAGTGTGCCACGCCGGGGCGGGTACGGAGGCGGGAAGCGGAAAATGCTATATCAAATTTGGCGCCGTGCGGAGCGGTCCCAATGCGGCGCGGGAATTTCGCCGCCTGCTCGACGCGTGCCGCGAATTCGCACGGACGCGCGGGGCCAGGACGCTTGATGCCGGAGTGAATCTCGCGCGGCTCGAAGCCTATCGCGAGATGCTACAGGCAGGGTTTCGCACAAGCATGCAGGGCGTGGCCATGCAACGGAATAACGATCCCGGTTACAACCGGCCCGACGTTTTCTTGATTGACGACTGGCGGTAATTCGATAGCGTTGTACTGGATCTAGGGCGTTCCCTTGCTGTCGGGAGGCTTCGCCGTAGCGGGTGTATCCGTCGCAGGCACGCTCGTCTGCGGGGTGAATTCGCTCCACTTGACGATGACGCGGATCGGGACATGGGCGTCGCCTGCCTCGATGGTTTCGTCCGATCGCGAGTAAGAGGGGAACCACAAATCCTTGCCAACCTGCTGGCGGTAGGTCTCGAAGACTGAGAATGGAAGGTCGGAGGCAGTGACATCTCCGGTCTCGGTGACCCACTTGCCCATGGTCTTCACGATGACCAGATCTTGCGCATCCACCCACACGACTCCGGAAAAATAAGCGTGGGCGCGTTCCAGGGCGCGCGGTTTTATGGTGAAGAAGTAGGCGCTCAGCTCGTCGAGCGGCTGCTTTCCTCCATACTTGATGTCGTATTTCGGAAGCATTGCAGTGGTGAGCGGAAACATTGGCGTCGGGGCGAGGAGATCGGAATCTCCCCTCTGTAGATCCAGATTGTGCAGCGTCGACGGCTGCCTGCTGACCGGCTTCTCATACATCTTGCCGTCCGGTGCAATCCTAAGCTGCGTAACGAATTCCAACTGGCCGGTGGGCTTGCTATCGGGGCCGATCTCCTGGATGCGCACTTCTTTCTGAAAAGTGTAGCCCTTGATCGCGCGAACCATTTCGTCTTCTTTGGCGGCGAACCGGCGGATGATTTCGTCGGGGGGCAGCGGGGGCGGCTCGGGTTTCGCGGCGGGCGGAGGCGTCGGGAACTTAGTCGATTCGGGCGGCTGCATCGGACCAGCAACCTGGGCGCGCAGAAGAGCAGGCGCGGGGGCCAAGCCCAGGGCGAGCGCGCAACATGCGGCCAGGACATTTGATCTTTGAATCATGGAATCTGCTTCCAGCTGTTGGATGCCATTTGCGGATATTGTGCAGCACGAATACGCGAAAAATCCAGTGTGACGCTTTCCAGTCCCCGCAGTCGTGTATCTCGGCGGGCGCCCGTAGCGCGGGCTTCTGCCCGTGGGTTCTTTGAAGATCTCAAGAGTCAAGATCCACAAGCTGAAGCATGCGCTACTTAACCGCAGTTTCCAACCCGCGGGCCCCGTAGCTTTGCTACAATCGCGCGGCTGCAAAAACATCTCGGTGCGTGAGGTGTTGCCGTGGAAAGGCAGGCCAAGCGATTTTTCGTGTCCGGCACGGTGCAGGGAGTGGGGTTCCGCTTTTTCGCGGAGCGAACAGCATCGAGCTTGGGCGTGGGCGGATATGTGAAAAATCTATTCGACGGGCGTGTGGAAGTCTATGCCATCGGCAGCGCGGAGGAGATGGAGGCGCTGAAAAACGCATTGCAACACGGCCCGCGCATGGCTGCCGTAGAGCGGGTGGACGAAGAGGATGCGGACATCCTGCGGGATTATGCGAATGTGTTCTCCATCGAACGGGACGCATGGTGACGCGCTGATGGATGTGTCGAGGCCATCGCGATCCATTTTGAAATAGCGGTTCATTTGGAAAGGCGGAGCAAGCGGTATGAACTATTTGAAGGAATTCATACGAGAGGTTCCCGATTACCCGAAGCCGGGAATCCTGTTTTACGATCTCACGACGCTGCTGCAGAATCCTGCCGCATTCCACGGTCTTGTCGATGAACTTTGCGAACACTATGCGGGCCAGAAAGTTGACGCGGTCGTCGGCATCGAGGCGCGCGGATTTATTTTGGCCCCGGCGCTGGCCTACCGCCTGGAAGCGGGATTTGTTCCCGTCCGTAAACCCAGGAAGCTTCCGTCGAAAACCGCCTCCGTTACCTATCAGCTCGAATACGGCACGGACACGCTCGAGATCCATGAGGACGCGATCAAGCCCGGCCAGAGCGTGCTCATCAGCGATGACCTGCTGGCCACGGGCGGAACGGCCGCGGCTACCGTGGAACTCGTGCGCAAGTTGGGCGGAAAAGTAGTCGGCGCATCCTTTGCCGTCGAATTGACGTTCCTAAACGGCCGCGCGAAGCTGCCGGGAATCGACGTATTTACAATGATCCAGTACGACAAGTAAGAGGAAAAAGCAGCGCAACCACAGATGAACACAGATAAACACTGATAAAGAAGATGATTTCTTGCACCGGAAATAAAACTAGAGCAGCACGACATCTCAATTGAACGGCTTGTTTGTCTTGAGTTTTTGTTTTTATCAGTGTTTATCTGTGTTCATCTGTGGTTGCTTTGCTCGTTGGCGGACGACCTCGAATAGGACCACTCCCGCGGCGACGGATACGTTTAGCGCGCGCACGGGGCCGGTGGTTGGAATCGAAACCAGAAAATCACAGCGCTCGCGCACCAACGCGTGCAATCCCTTGCCTTCGCCGCCCAGTACGATTCCTACCGGAACTTTGAAATCCACTTCGGTATGGAGCTTTTCAGCGCGCTCATCAAGCCCGACGAGCCAATAGCCCGCTTCCTTCATTTCCTCCATGGCGCGAGAGAGATTTGTGACGCGCGCCACCGGCAGGTGCGCAAGCGCACCGGCGGACGCGCGCGCCACCGTTTCCGTGAGCCCGACTGCGCGACGTTCGGGAATGATGACCCCCTGCGCGCCGGCCGCGAGCGACGTGCGAACGACGGCGCCGAGATTTTGCGGATCTTCGACGCCGTCCAGCAGAACCAGCAATCCGGGAGCGCTCCCCTCAGAGCGTGGTTTTAGCAGGTCGTAAAAATTCATGGCCGGAGAGGAAGAAACGAACGCAACGACGCCCTGATGCTCGCGAGTTCCAGCGGCTCGGTCGACCTGAATGCGCTCCTCAAAGCGCACTGGCACGTCCTGCTTTCGCGCGAGACGCACCAGTTCTTCGATCCGGTTGCCGTGCGTGCCTTTGGCAACCAGCAGGGAATCGAGCGGGCGGTTTGCTTCCAGCGCTTCGCGAACCGCGTGGATTCCGGTGAGGCGGTCCATATCGAGCGGTGTCTCCTCAATGTAGCGCCCGCCTTCAGGCGGGCGCTACATAATTTAAGAATGAGTTCTCACGCAGATTCTTTTGCCCGTTAAGTCCCAACGAGATCGGCGCGTATTTTTCTCAGCGATCGAGCGTGGCGATGGCCTGCGCGGCAATTGCTTCGCCGCGGCCGATCGCGTCGACGGATTCGTTTGTTTTCGCTTTCAAATTAATCATGGATGGGGCGATGCCCAGTGACTTGGAGAGCGCCTCCCGCATGGCCGGAAAGTGCGGGCCCAGTTTCGGTTTTTCAGTGATGACGGTCGCATCGATATGCACGATGCGAAACCGGTGTTCGGCAAGCAGATCGCGGATGTGCTCCAGAAACCGCAGGCTTGACGCATCCTTCCATCGTGGATCCGTGTCGGGAAAATGCGTGCCGATGTCGCCGAGCCCCGCCGCGCCCAGGAGGGCGTCGCAGAGAGCATGCGCCAGCGCGTCGCCGTCTGAATGGCCGACGGAGCCTTTGTGAAATGCGAGTTCAATGCCGCCGAGGATGAGTTTGCGGCCTTCGGCGAGGCGATGCAGGTCGTATCCGATCCCCGCGCGGGTCATTGGCCAGCGCGCTCCTGGCGGAGATAAAATTCGGCAAGCTCCATGTCGCCCGGGCGAGTGATCTTCAGGTTCCGCTCGGATCCGACGACGACGTGGACGTCGCGCCCCATGCGTTCGATAAGGCCCGCTTCGTCCGAAGCCGTCACTCCGTCCTGGCGCGCGCGCGCAAAGGCTTCGAGGAGCAAGAAGGCGCGGAACACCTGCGGAGTCTGCGCCAGCACTACTCGTTCGCGCGGAATCGTGGCAGTGACGAGCGCCACGTCGGTCGGCAAGCTCGCGCGCTTCACTTCCTTCACCGTGTCCATCGCCGGAATTCCGAGGATGGCCGCGTCGCAGGCGTCCGCCTCCGCGATCACACGTTCAATCTGGCTGAGTGTAACCAGCGGCCGAACCGCGTCATGCACCAGAATCAAGTCGGCCTCGGCCGGGACTTCAGTGAGGGCGTTGGCCACGGAATCCTGGCGCGTATCGCCGCCGCGAACCACGCGAACGGACCGGCCAAGATTTTCCGATGCGACACTGGCCGCCACGGACTCGATCTCCTCGGCCCGCGTCGCGATGACGAACTCCGTGATCGCAGGGCAGGCCGCGAGGCGACGCAACGTGAAGAGAAGCACGGGCACGCCGTCGAGCGAGAGAAACTGTTTCGGCGTGTCGGCGCCCATTCGGGTCCCCAGCCCTGCCGCAGGGAGAATGGCTGTTACACGATTCATCATGGCCTCGGTAGTTGAGCCAAAAAGCTTACACTAATTGGAAGCACATATAAACAGCGCCTATCCACACCTCAAGTGGCGCAGGATTCAGCCTGTGGGGTTTGGTTTTCCAAAGACTAACCCCACGCAGGCTGAAGTCTGTGCCACCTCTTTGCCAACACATCACAAAAAGAGAACCAACCGAGAGATTTCTTGAATTTGACGGAACTGATCTCACAGGTTACTCTGCCCGTTCACCGATTTGCGTGTTGTTCGGACTTACGTTGTCCAAGCGTTTCATCTTTATCTTTTATTTATTAAGGAGATCCATCGAAGACTATGACGAAATACAAACTCGAATACATTTGGCTTGACGGCAAAAAGCCTGTTCCTGATTTGCGCGGCAAGACTCTGATCAAGTCGTTTGAGAAGCCGCCCACGCTTGCGGATCTGCCCAAATGGGGATTTGACGGCAGCTCTACCATGCAGGCCGAAGGGCATAGCTCTGACTGCGTTTTGAAACCAGTGGCTCTGTATCCGGATGGCAGCCGCAATAACGCCTATGTCGTTATGAACGAGGTTTATCACGCGGATGGGACCCCGCATTCGACGAACGCGCGCGCAACGATCGAGAACGACCCGGACCTGTGGATTGGTCTTGAGCAGGAATATTTCCTCTATCAAGGTGGGCGTCCACTCGGCTTCCCGGAAAACGGCTACCCGACGACTCCACAGGGCCCGTACTACTGCGGCGTCGGCTACAAATACATGGGCAGCTTGGCCCGCAAAATCGTCGAGGAACATCTGGAATTGTGCCACGCCGCGGGAATCAACCATGAGGGCATCAACGCGGAAGTCGCCAAGGGCCAGTGGGAATTCCAGATCTTCGCCAAGGGCTCGGCCAAAGCCGCGGATGATACCTGGACCGCGCGCTATCTGATGCTGCGGCTCTGCGAGAAATACGAAGTGGATATGGTACTGCATTGTAAACCAATCAAGGGCGACTGGAACGGATCGGGCATGCACTGCAACTTCTCCACGAAATACATGCGCGAAACGGGCGGCAAGGAATATTTTGAAAGCCTCATGAAGGCGTTCGAGAAACACATCCCGGAACACATCGCCGTATACGGTCCGGACAACCATCTGCGCCTGACCGGTCTGCACGAAACGCAGGCCATCGACAAGTTCAGCTACGGCCTCTCCGATCGCGGCGCTTCGATCCGCATGCCCATTAACTTCATCAAGGACGGTTACAAGGGCTATCTGGAGGACCGCCGACCGAACTCCGAGGGCGATCCTTATCAGATCGTTTCACGCATTCTGAAGACGATCAATAGCGTTCCGAAGCCGGCCATGGCCAGCGCTTAGCATCAGGAAGAGCGAGCAAGACGAAAGATAGGGCGCCGCAGTCCGGCAAACTGCGGCGCCGGTGTTTCTTTGCCCTCCCCGTAGAGACGCAAAATAGCTCCCAGTCCGCTGTACCAGAAGAATCTCCATCGAATCTCGAAACTTTAAAAAAGCGCAGCTCGAAAGCGGGGGAAATGAAATCCCAAAAAAAGGCCGGGAAAGAGAAACCGGAAATTAAAGTAAAGAGGATGAAAAGTCCCACTAAGGTTCTGGCTGCGACTTTCCCCATGGTTAAGTTGATTGACGAACAGGTACGGACTCGCATTCCGGAAGAACTGGTTGCGACGGAGGAAGCGGCCGGAAAGCGGGAAAAGAAAAAGAAGAAAGCCAAAAAGGAAGCCGAAAAAAAGACTCTGAAAGAGGAATTGAAGGAGAAGAAAAAATCCGCCAAAAAGCTCGCCAGCTCTTTCCCCATGGTCGAACTAATTGCCGAGCAGGTGCGAACCAGCATTCCCGAAGAACTTGTGGCCAAGGTAAAGAAGGCAAAAAGCAAGAAGGACATTATCAGCGCCACCTATCCCTATAAGAAACAAATGAAGAATACGGAATATCTGGAAGAGATCGAACTACTGCAAATTCAACTGGTCAAAATGCAGGCCTGGGCCAAGGAAGTCGGCGAACGCATCGTACTGCTTTTTGAAGGACGAGACGCCGCAGGCAAGGGGGGAACGATCCAGCGGTTCACGGAGAACCTCAATCCTCGCGGCGCCAAGGTCGTGGCCCTGGCCAAACCCTCGGACACGGAGCGGGGCCAGTGGTACTTCCAGCGCTACATCGAAAGGCTTCCCACGAAAGGTGAAATCGTCTTCTTTGACAGGTCCTGGTACAACCGCGCGGGTGTCGAGCATGTGATGGGATTTTGCACCCCGCACGAATATCTCGAATTCATGCGCCAGACACCGGAGTTCGAACGAATGATGGTGCGCAGCGGAATTCGCTTATTCAAATTCTGGTTCTCCGTCAGCCGCGAGGAACAGCTCCGCCGGTTTCTCGGTCGAGCGAAAGATCCCCTCAAACAATGGAAGCTGAGCCCGATGGACGTCGAATCCCTGGGCCGCTGGGAATCCTATACGAAGGCCAAGGAAGCGATGCTTTTCTACACCGACACCGCGGATGCGCCCTGGACCATCGTGCGCTCCGACGACAAAAAGCGCGCCCGTCTGAACGCCATCAAATACATCCTGCATAGCATTCCCTACGAGGGCAAGGACACCGACATCGTCACGGCTCCCGATCCGCGTATCGTCGGGTCGGCCAAGGCGATCTACGAACACGGGGAAAATCCCCATCCCCATGCGCACCCACCTGCCCATGCCGCGCACGCTTGAAGCGGGCGGGTGGCTCGGACGCAAACGACTGCAAGGCTGCTACACTTGTTTCCCGGCGGGTCGCGCGGGCATTTAGGAAGGAGCCGCCGCGTTCCAGGAAGCCGTGGAATTTTGCCTCGCGACATGCGCCGCAGCCGAAGGACGGTCGCGAGGGGAATCCAGCGCTCAGGGCGCTCGATCTTGGGAATGGGCTGGCCCCGGCATTCCCCGATTCCTAGCGCTAAAGCGCTGAATTAGGGCGAAGCTTTTCCCGAGACGCTAGAGCGCTCCTCCCGCGCATAAATGCGAGGTTTCCCTCCTGAATGCGGGGGCTTCCTCGGGCGACAGCGACTTGGAGAGGGATGAACTTATGAAGATTGTCAGTCAAACAGACAATGAACTGGTGCTGAAAGAAGGTAG
>Ga0182024_10016231_pt1 | contig 14143 bp, 11 predicted proteins | sample P32metaG_FD_120480 | JGI IMG/M metagenome (GOLD analysis project Ga0182024, IMG submission 120480) | Permafrost microbial communities from Stordalen Mire, Sweden - P3-2 metaG (Illumina Assembly) | ecosystem: Environmental > Terrestrial > Soil > Wetlands > Permafrost | place: Sweden: Stordalen... | reverse complement strand
TCTACCGCGTCCTCAAGCCGGGCGGCAAAGTCCTGGCCCTGACGCCGGCGCGTTACGGCGTCGATTACTGGGCGGCCTGCTGCTTCCCCTGGCACGGCTGGCTTCGCCGCCGCTCGGCGCCGCCGGTCGGAGGCTTTAGCCGCCGCGGCCTGCGCCGCCTGTTCGTCCGCTTCACCGAACACCGCGTCTATAAACGGCACCTGCGCCGGTCGGAGACGCCGCACCTGCTGCGCTGGGTTCCGCCGCCGCTGCTGGAACGCCTGATGGGCCGCTTCCTGGTTCTCAAGGCGTTCAAGCCGCTGAGCGCGGCCACCAGTCTACAGGCGGCGGCATAGGAAAGGATGGGGCGGAAAAAGCGACAGGCCCGCGAACCGAGGTTCGCGGGCCTGCGTGCTTGGCAAAGGCGGGACGGCGACTCCCAGCGCGAGGCGGCCGCTCAACGCAAGCGCCGCCCAGTCGCCGCCCCGATTGCTTCCGAGGCGTGGATCCGACAATCGAAACCTAGCCGACTCCGCGAAGCCCCGCAAGGAGCGCCGGCCGTCGCCGACGGCTTTTCCCGGCCGCGGCCTTCCGACCGTGCCGATTGCGCCGTCTGGCGCGGACGGGAGGGCGGCGCGGCGCGGCGAATCCGGTCCTTCCCGCCGGCCCGGCCGCTACAATGGACCTATATTGCGCGGCCGGCGCCGCCCTCCCATCCCCTCACAACGTCATGCCTCGTTACGCGATCCTGGAACACGACCATCCGACGCGCCACTGGGACTTGCTGCTGGAAAGCGGCGACGTGCTGCTGACGTGGCGGCTGTCGGCGCCGCCGGGGTGCGACGCCGTGGACGCGGAGAAGGCGCCCGATCACCGCCCGCTTTATCTGGACTACGAGGGCGCGATCGGCGGCGGCCGCGGCCGGGTGACGCGCTGGGACGGCGGGACGTTTGAATGGGAAAGGAAGGAATCGGAGCGGGTATGGGTGCGCGTCGCCGGCGCTCGGCTCCGGGGCGTCTTACGGCTGGAATGCGTGGACGGGGCGTGGCGCGGCCACTTTACGACCGACGCGGGGTGCTGAAGCGGCCGGTTCAGTTGGCGGTCGGGTTCAGCGCGCCGGCGGGAAGGTGCAGCAGGGTGCGAACCGGGGCGGCGTCCGGGGAGGCGCCGCGAATGGTGAGCAAGCCCTGCTGGAGCTGCACCGCCTGCAACAGCAGCGTCGGGTGCGGCTGGTCGGACTGGAAGCGCACCAGGGCGACGGGGTGGCCGTCGTGGCGGAACCAACTGACGTCCACGCTGCCGCCGTTGTCCCGGCCGACCTTGGTGAACTCCTCTAAAAGCCAGTGGCCGGAGATGGGCAGCGCCCCGGCCCGCAGGCCTTCCAGTTCCAGGGCGACGGCGTTCGGCTCCGCCTTGGCCAGCCAGACTTTCAGGTCGATGGAGATGACGGTGTTCCAGGCGCCGGAGCCGTAGCGGAAGGCCAAGCGGATATGGTCCTTGTCGAAGACGACGTGCGGGCGGCTGATGCCGTCGGGCAGGAGGCGCTGGGCCAAACCTTCCTTGATAAAGCCCTCGTCGAGGTAGCCGTTGACCTCCTCGTCGGTGAACTGGACGCCCCAGTTCTGGTCGCCGGATTCGGCGCTGTGGAGCAGACCGAAGAACTCCTTGAGGAAATCCTTGCTACATCGAGCGCGAACTTCCGGCGTCGGCGGCACGGCCTTGCCGTAGACGGCCGGTTCATAGCCGACGACGAGGAAAAGGACGAGAGCGCTGCCGCCGAAGAGCAGAAGGACGAGAGCCAGCGCCACCAGGAAGGATCGGCGACTCATCGCAAAAGCCCCGTGCATGGGGGAAAGGTGCGGTCGTCGCGGGGCCGAACCGAGTGGTGAGGGCGCTATACCTGATTGCGGGAGATGAGGTCAACGCCGAAGCGGGTGTGCCTCTCGATTTTAGGCGAGCGGCGCGGCGTCAGCCCGCCGGTATGGCATTGGTTGCGCGACATGATGCCATACCGGCGGGCTGACGCCGCGCCGCTCGCCTGGCATTGCTTCGGGGGCCGTCGGCCGCTATAGGTGATCCCCCAAACGCGAAAGCACGATCCGTCGGCCCGGGTGCCGGGTTCATGGACGAGTCAGGGAGAGCTTCATGGTCGCCGTCGTCTGGCTGGTCTGCGCCGCCGCCCTCGCGCAGCCGGCGGCGCCGACCGACCCGGATTCCGCCCCGCCGACGGCGGTCATCGACTTGGATCTGGCCCCGGAGCAGGCCGCCGCCACGAATCCCACGCCGGAACAGCCCCCGGCCGCGCCCCAGCCGCTGATCCCTGGTCTAACCGCCGGCCAGCCGCTGAATTTCCTCTACCTGCCACCGGCGCCGCCGCAGTCCGGCAAGAAGAACCCCTCGCCCGACCTGCTGGCGCCGCCAGAAAATCAGCAGCAGCCAAAGGCCGAAGAGCAACCGGCCAGCCTTCTCGCGGAGTATTCCGCGGCCAGGCCGTGGTACAGCATCCACGCGCAGAGCACCTTCATTTACCAGGGGAATTTCCCCTTCCACGACCCCTACGACGGGCCGAACAGCGCCACGGGGCGGGTCCAGAACCAGCAGACGGCGACTGGCACCCTCTATTTCGACGTGCGGCCCTGGCAGGGCGGCGAGATCATCTTCAACCCCGAATTCTCCGGCGGCACCGGCCTCGACGGAACCACCGGCTTCGCCGGCTTCCCCAACGGCGAGGCCACGCGCACCGGCACCATCGAGCCGACCGGCTACATCGCCCGTCTCCTGTTCCGGCAGACGTTCGACCTGGACGGCGAGTGGGAGAAGGTCGAGGACGGCCCCAACCAGATCGCCGGCGTCCGCTCGCGCAACCGCTTCAGTATCAGCGTCGGCAAAATGTCCTCCGAGGACGTGCTCGACGACAACGTTTACAGCCACGACCCGCGGACGCAATTCCTCAACTGGTCGCTCATGTACACCGGCGCCTGGGACTACCCGGCCAACACGCGCGGCTACACCTACGGCGTCCTGCTCGACTACACCACGATGTTCTACGGCGTGCGCTACGGCATTTTCGGCGAGCCGAGCACGGCCAACGGCCCGGAAATCGACTCCCATTTCCTTCAGGCGCACGGGCAGATCGTGGAGTTTCAGGAGAACTGGGTCCTCGGCGATCACCCCGCCCACCTCCGCGAATGGGCCTACCTCAACACGGCCCACATGGGCAACTACCGGGAGGCCCTGGCGGAGATGCCCGTCAACCCGGACGTGACGGCGACGGAAGCCTACCGGAGCAAGTACGGCTTCGGCCTCAGTTTCGACAAGGAAATCACCACCGACCTCGGTTTCTTCGCGCGGGCCGGCTGGAACGACGGCCAGTCGGAGACCTGGGCGTTCACCGAGATCGACTCCACGGCGGCAATGGGCTTGCTGCTCAAGGGCCGGTCGTGGGGCCGGCCCAACGACGAGGTCGGCTTGGCGGGCGTCGTCAACGGCCTGTCCGACGCGCACAAGGACTACCTCGCGGCCGGCGGCATCGGCTTCATCATCGGCGACGGCCGGCTGAATTATTCGCCCGAACAGATCCTGGAAACATACTACAATTGGCAGGCGATGAAGGGCATTAACATCACGCTCGACTTCCAGGGCTTCGACAACCCCGCCTACAATGCGGATCGGGGGCCGGTCGGCGTCATGGCCCTGCGCGTGCATTTGGAGTATTGAGGGTCCGTTCCAAAAGGGCGGGGAGGCGCCGCCCCTACTCGAAGAATCGCCGGACGGGGACGCGGAAATCGGCGAGCACCTCGGGCAGCGTTAGTTCCTGCTCCCTGGTCACGACGCGCGGCGCCTGGTCGGAGTGGAAGACGTGGGCGGTTTCTGTTTGCTGGTCCAGGACGCAGACGAGAGCGACGCCGGCCGCCAAGTATTCGCCGACCTTGACGTGGACCTCCCGCCAACGGTCGCCGGTCGAACGCACCTCGAAAACGAGTTCGGGCGGAACGGGAAGGTAGCTCAATGGGAGGCGACCTCGCGGAACCCGGGCGTAGCTGTAATAGGAGACGTCGGGGCCGCGCACGCTGTCGGGATCGCGTCGGGTGATGACGCCGGAGCGGTTGCAAACCGCGCGGCCGGTAGGACGAGTTTCGAGATACCGCATGAGGAGAAAACTAACCCGGACGCAAGTTTCGCCGTGCCTCGGATCGGGGAATGTAGCGGGTACGACGACTCCTCGCACCAGTTCCGTCGGCCGGCCGTCGTCGGGCAGCGCCGCGTACTCCTCGGCGGTCAGCAGGGCAACGGCGGTCGTCATGGCGATGTCCCCTTGCGTCGGAGCGATTCAGCCGCCACCATATCCCACGGCCGCGCCGCTCACAAGGTAAGCTTCCCGTCGGGGGCGAAACATGGAAGTCCGCAGCATCGAAGCCGTGATTCGGGCGCTGAACGACGCCGGCGTTCGTTACCTGATCGCGGGCGGCGTGGCCGTGGTGGCGCATGGGTATGTTCGCTACACGGCGGACCTGGACCTGATCCTCGAACTGGCTGAGGAAAATCTGCGTCCGGCGGTGGCGGCGTTGACGGGCCTCGGATATCGGCCGACGGCGCCCGTGCCGCTGGAGGCGTTCGCGGACGGGCCGACGCGGGCGGAATGGATTCGCTCCAAAGGGTTGACCGTGCTCTCCCTTTTCAGCCCGCAACACCCGAAGACCGTTGTCGATTTGTTCGTCGAAGAACCGTTCGACTTCTCCAAGGCGTTCGCTTCGGCCGCGCGCATCGAGGTGGCCGCCGGCCTGCCGGCGACCTTCGTGGGGTTGGACGACCTGTTAGAATTGAAGCGACGGGCCGGACGCCCCAAAGATCACGTTGACATCGACCACCTGAACAAGATTCGGGAGGGGCGCTCCAATGCCTGAGAACGGAACGCAGTTGGAAGGAACGTGGGACGTCGGCTGGGAAGGCCACGAGCGGGCGCAGTTGCTCCGGATGGCCGCCCAGCCGCTGCCCTTGAAGCTCCGCTGGCTGGAAGAAGCCCAGGTCGTGGTAGAGTACCTCCAGAGTCAGCGGAAGCGCCGCCAAGCCGTTGCGAACAGCGACGAGGCTGCGCCGGAGGGCGATCATGAGTGAACCTGCCATCGCCGTCACGCCCGACCAGCGCCGACGCATCCAGGACGCCCTGCGCAACAGCCCCAGTCAGATGACGCTGCAACTGGCTCGCCAACTCGGCGTGCCGGAAGTCGAGGTCATCCGCGCCCTGCCGGACGGCCGCGCCGTCGAGCTGGACGCCGGACGCTGGGAGGAACTGCTGCGTTCCCTGGAAGAACTGGGTCAGGTCCACGTCATCGTCTCCAACGGCTGCGTCACCAGCGAGGCCACGGGACAGTTCGGCGGCTTTAGCACCTGGGGCGAGTTCTTCAACGTGCAGAGCAAGTCGCTGGACATGCACATCCGTTGGGAGCGGCTGGCGGCCGTCTTCGCCGTGGTCAAGCCCGGCCACATGGACGGCGTCGATACGCTGAGCTTCCAGTTCTACGACCGCGACGGGGCGGCGGCGTTCAAGGTGTTCGTCACGTTCGGCGGACAAAAGGCGCCGCCGGAACGGCTGGCCCTGTTCGCCGCGCTGCGCGAGCGTTTCCGCGCTTGCACTTCCCGGATCGATCCCTAATGTAAACGCACTCCATCCCCCATCGGACCTGCGGCGCCGCCCCGCGTCCGGCGGCGAACCGTCGCCCGGCCGGCTGCGTAGGACCGATGCGTGTGGTCCGCCGGCACGACTGGACGAGGCGCCTCATGGCCGAAGATGTGATCGTCGAAACCCGCAAGCTCACCAAGGTCTACCGCGACTTCTGGGGCCGGCGCAAGAAGGACGCCCTCCGCGCCCTCAGCGTCGAGATTCGCCGCGGCGAGATCTTCGGCCTGCTCGGCCCCAACGGTTCCGGCAAGACCACCACCATCAAGCTGCTGCTCGGCCTGCTCTTTCCCACCGACGGCGAAGCCTTCGTCTTCGGCAAGCCGGCCGCCGACGTGCGCAAGAACGAGCGCATCGGCTACCTGCCGGAGGAGTCGTACCTCTACCGCTTCCTCAACGCCGAGGAGACGCTCGACTTCTACGGCCGACTCTTCAACATGCCGGCCGGCGTCCGCCGTTCCAAGGCGCAGGAACTCATCGAGAAGGTCGGCCTACGGGCGGATCGCAAGCGCATCCTCCGCGAATACTCCAAGGGCATGCGCCAGCGCATCGGCCTGGCCCAGGCGCTCATCAACGATCCCGATTTGGTCATTCTCGACGAGCCGACCTCCGGCCTCGACCCGCTCGGCGCCCGCTGGATGAAGGACCTCATCCGCGAGCTGCGCGCCCAGGGCAAGACGGTCATCATGTGCAGCCACCGCCTGGAAGACGTGCAGGACGTGTGCGACCGCATCGCCATCCTCAGCGAGGGCGACTTGCAAGCCTACGGCGAGGTCAAAACGCTATTGCAGGACGTGAACCGCGTCGAGATGCGGGCCAGCGGTTTGCAGCTGACCGACCAGCTGCGGGCCGACCTGGAGGACGTGCTGCGGAAGCACGGCGGCAAGCTCGACGCCGTCGGCCACCCGACCACCACGCTGGAAGACTACTTCCTGCACATCGTCGAGCAGAGCAAGGCGCACCCCGGCCGACGGTTCCTACCCGGCAAGGACGACAGCAAGGTCATAAAGTCTTAGCCACAGAGAACACAGAGAATTAAGAAAACAGCGTCGCTTTGCCCCCGAATTCTCCTCTTCTTTCTCCGTGTTCTCTGTGACCTCTGTGGCTAGTTTTTTGAGCGATACATCAGGGATTCGTTCATGTTTGCCGTCCTGTTCCTGGAACGCGACCCGCTCCGCCTGCAAGACCTGCCCGCCGGCGTCTGGGACTGGGTCCAGACCGTCGGCGGCTTCGCCATGATCGGCCTGCTCGCCTGGCTGGCCTTCGGCTGGTATCGGCGCCGGCCGGCCGACCGCGCCCGCGTCCCGCGCTGGCAGGTCCATTTCGTCCAGGTCTGCGTCGCCCTCGCCCTGATCGCCTACGCCCTCATCCTGCCGCTCCGCGTCTATGAGTTCGTGCAATTCCTTTGGGGCAACGCCCTGCTCGACGAGCGCTTTCACACCCCCAACGCCGGGGCCATTGAGGTCGTCTGGAAGCCGGGCGTCCTCCTCTTCGAGAGCGCCTGCCTTTTCGCCGGCGGCCTGTTCGCGCTGATCGTGGTGCTGACGCCGTTTGTCATGAACATTTTCGCCCTCCGTTGGCGGCGTATCTTCGCCCTGGCCGGCCTCAGCTTTAAGGAAGCCCTGCGCAGCCGCGTCCTGTGGGCCTTCTCCGCCCTGCTGCTCGTCTTCCTCTTCGGCAGCTGGTTCGTCTCCGGTCGCGCCAAGCCGGAAGACCAACTCCGCACCTACGTGCAGCTCGTCTTCTGGGCCATGACGCCGCTGCTGCTGTTCACCAGCGTGATCCTGGCCGCCTTCAGCATCCCCGCCGACATCCGCCAGCAGACCATCCATACCGTCCTCACCAAGCCGGTCCAGCGCTTCGAGGTCTTCCTCGGCCGCGTCCTCGGCTTCGGGGCGCTGATGTCGCTGGTGCTGCTGTTCATGACCGGCCTCAGCCTGCTCTACGTCCTCCGCGGCGTCGATCCCGACGCCGCCGCCGAGAGCCTCAAGGCCCGCGCCCCGGTGTTCGGCACGCTCAGCTACGAAAACACCGAGAAGGCCGACCAGGGCGTCAACGTCGGCGAGGAGTGGAATTACCGCGGCTACATCACCGCCCCGGATCGCGGCGAACCGCCGCAGACGGCCGTCTTCCACTTCGCCGACCTGCCCGGCGACTTCGCCGGCCGCAAGCAGGTCCGCTGCGAGTTTAATTTCGCCATTTACCGAGCCTTCAAGGGTCTAAACCAGAACCGCGGCATCAGCTGCTCCTTCACGTTCCAGACCTGGCGCTTCGACCGCAACCGCCTCGACGACTACCGCAAGAAGCGCAAGGAAGGCCGCGGCAACCTCCAGGGCCGCCCCGAGGCCGACCTCGACAACGACCTGGCCAAGGAGTTCGGTTACTACGAAATCGACAGCTTCCCCGTCGAAAACTTCCACACCATGTCGCGCGAGCTGCCCGGCGGCCTGTTCGAGAACGCCGCCCAGCCCGACCCGGAACGGCGGCGTGAGTTGCAGGCGCGCGGCCTCAGCCCCTCGCCGGTCGAGGTCCACGTCCGCTGCCTGGATCACCAGGAGTACGTCGGCATGGCCCGCTACGACCTGTACCTGCGCCAGGACGACGACACGGCCGGCCAGGCCCGATGGTTTGCCGTCAACTTCCTCAAGGGCGCCACCGGCCTGTGGATGCGCATCGTCCTGGTCATCGGCGTGGCCACGGCCCTAAGCACCTATTTGAGCAATGTCATCAGCCTGCTGGTGGCGCTGATGCTGTACGTCGGCGGCCTGTTCCGCGACTTCATCTCCTCCGTCGTCATCGGCAAGAACGTCGGCGGCGGCCCGCTGCAGTCATTCTTCGCCGTGGTGGGCCGGCAGGTCGGCGTCGGGGCGCAGGAACAACCGCCCCATCACGTGGGCGCATTCGACGGCAAGTGGTGCGACCTGTTCCAGCACGACACCTCGCACCTGGAACAGACGACTTCGCGGTACATCTTCGGCGTCTTCGACCCGGTCTTCCGCTGGACGATGGGCCGCGTGTTCGACCTGATCCCCGACGTGGACCGTTTCGACCTGACGCTGTTTGTGGCGGAGGGTTTTAACGTGTCTCTCGGCCAACTGGCCGTCACGCTGGTGTTGCTCATCGGCTACCTGCTGCCGTGGGCCGTGCTGGCGTTTTACCTGCTCAAGTGGCGCGAGGTGGCGTCGAATACATAAGCGGCAGTAGTCAGTAGTCAGTAGTCAGTAGCGGACAGAGGACGGTCGTGAACGTACCCATCAATCGTTGACGGTGCATCGTCTGCTACTGACTACTGACTACTGACTACTGCGAGCGGAGCGAGCCATGACAATCGTTCTCATATCGCTCTTGTTCCTGTTGATCGCGGCCGTGCTGGGGGCGGTCCTCCTGTCCGACGCTCTGCTGCAACGGCTGGCGACGGCGTTGCGCGGCGCCCCGCTGGAGCCGCGGCCGCTGCTGACCGTCCGCAAGGTCGGCTACATGGTCCTCATCGTCTACCTGTTCACCTGGACGCTGGCCTGGCGGCGTTACGTCGTGGACGCGGCGGCCGCCCAGCTGGCCGTGCGCGAGCAGAGTCGCGGCGACGTCCACCTCACCGGGTCGCTGGTGCGCCTCGGCCTGGGCGGATTCCGCGGCGTCACCACCTGCTACCTGTGGAACCTCGCCATGGACAAGCAGATGAAAAATCAGCTCAACGAGCTGGAAGTCATCGTCGGCTGGCTCACCGAGCTGCAACCGCATTTCAATACGCCTTGGCTTTTTCAGAGCTGGAACCTCGCTTATAACGTCTCCAACAAGACCGACCGCATCAGCGACAAGTACTTCTACATCACACGCGGCATTCGCCTGCTGGCCGACGGCGAACGCCAGAACCACGACGACCCCGATTTGCGCTTTGAACTCGGCACCACCTACCAGCACAAAATCTGCCAGAGCGATGAGACCAACGTGCATCGGTCGCTGTTCCAGCTGAGCCTGATCCCGCCCAACGAGCGCGACCCGGCCCGCTTCCGCACCAAGCCGGGGTCGCGGCAGACGATCGACCTCAAGGAGTTCCGGAAGTTCGCCGAGAAGCACCCGCAGCTGGTCCGCCGGCTGCGCGAGGGCATCCACAAGGACACGGCCTCCGAACAGCGCTACGAGTTCACCTGTTCCACGCCGGCGGCCGTGGTGCAGTTCCTGGCCGACAACTACCGCGTGCCGTCGCTCTACCCGGAGGGCCGGCCGACGCCGCCGGGCGACAAGTGGGCGGAGAATCCCAACGAGAAGCCGGACCCCGACCCGCTGGAACGCTTCCCCGTCCTACCGCCGTACCGGGAACGCCCGTCGCCGTCGCAACACTTCTTCGAGCCGTATGACCAATTCCAGGCGTATGACGGCAGCCCCGGCGGCGACCTCACGGACGTGGCGCCGTTTAAGGGAATGGAACTCGACTCCTGGAACGGCTACGTGGCCGCACGGGCCTGGTACAGTTATTCGCAGGAGCCGATCCCGGACGCCGACGAACTGCCGGGGTCGATGAAGGCCATTACCGACCCGGTTCACCAGAAAAGGCCGCGGCGCATGACGACGCTGATCTTCCGCCAATACCCGGCGCGGGCGCAGAGTTTCGTCGCCGAGCGTCTGGAGGAGGAGGGCTGGTACGACGACGAGGGCTGGTCGCTCAAGGGGCCGGAGTGGTACCCGCACGACTTCTTCGTCGGCGCGGGCCGCAAGTGGGCGCAAGACGCCTGGACCGAGGCCTTCAAGATGTGGGACGCGCACGGCCGCCGGAACCACCTGATGCTGTCGCCCGAAGACGAACAACAACGCAAGGACTTGGCCGAAAAGTACTGGAAGGATAAGCGAATGCCCAAGGGACTGGCGCCCGAGAGGGAGGATTCGCCGGACGCGGCGATCCGGGACGAATGGCAGGCCGCCCGCTACATGAGGGACTATGACTTTTTCCGCAACGTCAGCAACTTCGCCAGCCACTATGACCGCTCCTTCGTGGAGCGGAACCCGGAGACCGTGACGGCCCGGAAGCTGTTTTACCAGGCGCAGGCGCTGGCCTCGACCGGCTCGATGATCCTGGCCCTCCAGAAATACCAGGACCCCGGCGCGATCCGAGCCTGGGTGGAGATCTTGGCCAAGTACAAGGACTTCCGCAAGCAAGATCTGATCCAGGAAGACTCCTATGAGGTCCAGCTGAACTACCTGAATGTGCTGCCGGCCGGCGAACTCAAGGCGCTGCTGGGGGCGGAGGCGCTGGCCGGCTCCGCCGCCGCGGGGTGGTACGACCGCCTGGCGCTGCTGGAGTTGGCGTTGCCCGGCCGGCGGCCCGCGTTCACGGTCGCCAAGGGGCCGTTCGACCGCGAGGACGCGGACGGGACGCCGTGGCTCAAGCCGGACGTGGTCAAGAGGGTGACGGATCGTCTCCGGCACTTCCAGCCGCGCAAGAAGGAAGCGGAGGAAGGCGACCAGCCCGCGCAGGCGCAACCGCAGGCGCAGCCCGTCGCGCCGGCGCCGGGTTTGGGCGTCCCCAAATGAGCGCCGGCCGTCCCGCCCCTTCGCCCACAAGGGCGAGGTAGAAAAGGAGTGAAGGCGGCATGGCCGACGCCGTGCTGAGCGTGTTGGCCCACCCGGACGACGCGGAATTTCTCTGCGCCGGCGCCCTGATCCGGCTGACGCGGGAGCTTGGCTGGCGGGTCCACGTCGCCAGCATGACGCCCGGCGACTGCGGTTCGGCCGAATTGCCCCCGGAAGAGATCGCCACAATCCGTCGGGCCGAGAGCGCCCGCGCCGCCGGCCTGGTGGGGGCGATGTATCATTGCGTCGAGGAGCGCGACCTGCGCATCTTCTACGAGGAACGGCCGCTGGAGCGGGTGACGCGGTTGCTGCGTGCGGTGCGGCCGCGGCTGGTGCTGACGCACGGCCCGGCCGACTACGTGCTGGACCACGAAATCACCTCCACCCTCGTCCGCGCCGCCGTTTTCGGCGCCCCGGTCCCGAACTTCTTCCGCGACCGCGGCCACGAACCGCCGTTGGAGCACATTCCCCATCTCTATTATTGCGATCCGATCGAGGGCAAGGACGCCCTGGGCCGCGACGTGGCGCCGCAGTTTTGCGTGGACGTGAGCGGCGTGATCGACGACAAGGCCGCCATGCTGGCCGCCCATGCCAGCCAGCGCGACTGGCTGCTCAAGCACCACGGCATGGACCAGTACGTCGAGTCGATGCGCGAGTGGTGCGGCCGCCGCGGCCGGGAATCCGGCGTGGCCTACGCCGAGGGCTACCGGCAGCACCTTGGGCATGGCTATCCGCGGGACAATTTGCTGGGGGAATTGCTGGGGGCGTTACACTAACCCGAAGCGCGAGCGAGGGAGAAGGTTCCTCGACCTCATCCCTCGCTCGCGCTTCGGGTTGGTATATACGGCGACCTCCTCACGGCACCGGCTTGAGCACCACGCAGTCCAGCCCCCACATGGTGCGCAGGCCGACCGCCTTCTCGTTGGTCCCCACCACCTCGACGCGCAGCACCGCGTTGCCCTTCTTCAGCTCCGCCGTGCTGAGGTCGATCGGCCCCGTGGCCAGCACCTTCTCCGGCTCGAAACAGTCAGTTGGCTTGCCCAGCGGCTTGCCGTCCACAGAGAACTGCACCACGCCGTAATCGCGGGCCTTCGTCAGATAGACGACGACCTGATACTTGCCGTCGGCCGACACGGGCAATTCCAGATCGGCCCACTCGCCGACCTTCGGCGGCTGCGCCCACAGCTGGGCGCCGCCGCTCCATTTGTTCTCCCCGTACTCCCGCACCTCCTGCCTACCGAGCGGGAAGTCGCTGCTCTTGCCTAGCACCTTCAGCGACTCGCCCTCCAGCGCCCCGTTGATCTTGAACGGCGGCGGCGGCGACGGGATGTTTTGCAACACCTTGGCGTCCACCGGCTCGAAGTCGTCGGTGGCGCCGGGCCGGGCGTACCAGTAACTCGTCGCCGCGTAGTTGACCGTCACGTTCGGGTCCCAGTGCCAGCATTCCATGTCGAAGCGGAACGACTTCTCGAACGGGATGGCGTCGAGGATGTGGAAGCGGTTGACGCTGGTGTGGCCGAACGTGGCGCCGGTCCCCTTGCCGTCGCAGCGCGTCTGATTGTGGTAGGCGTGCTGAAACGGCGTCGGATCGCTCCAGGCGTAGGCGTAATAGTCCTCGCTCCCGGTGCCGAACCACGACGGAAACTTTTCGCCGTCCACGAAGATCTTTTCGTCGCCCTCGCCCCACCAGGCGCCGACCGGGTTCATCACGCTCAGCATGTCGCCGACGAAGACGCCCTTGCCCTTGAGGTCGCAATAGGTCCAGTCGTGGAACGGCCGCGTTTTCATATCGGCGGTGCGCCATTTGGCGTGGAAGTGCATGGAGCGGTCGGTCCACTTGTATGGGGTTGCGGAAATCGCCATCCTGACGGACACCGGATCCTTGCCCAGGTTGAGGAGTTCAAACGTGGCCGACTTCTCGAATGGCATAAGCCACCTGGCGACCATCTCGGCGTTCTCATTGTTCCGGGTCACGCGGAATGGAAGGGAGTGGTAAGGGTTGAGGCCGGGAGCGCTGCCGAAAAAGTCGCCGATAGGGCACCAGATCTGAGGAGCCTCCGCGTTGTCGAAAGTCGCGATCAAAACCAGGCCGCGCAGCGCCGCGGCATCGTCCGGCTTCTCGAGAATCAGGTGCGTGATGGCCGCCGGCCCGTCGAAGGCGCACGCTTTCCAGCGCTCCCCCGGCTTGATCGTGCGAACCAGGAAGGGGTAGTCCTCAAGACTGATGCTGGCGCCAATTACCAGTTGCTCGGCGACGCCGGCGATCTTCTTGGCCTTCTCGGCCAGCAACCCCGGCGTGAACGTCTCCACCTCCGTCCCCTTCGGATACGTCCGGTAATCGACATGGTAATAGAGATCCGGTTTGTCCACCGTGATCTTGCAGTGCTTGGCGTAGGCGATGGGGAAATACAAATTGAAGCCGCGCGACCGTTCGCAGGCGATGGGGTCGGGAAACGGCGTCGTCTCCTTGCCGTCGATCGTGGTCTTCCACTTGCCGCCGAGCAGTTGCGTCAACGGCGCCTCGATCACGGGGTCTTTCGCCTCATCCAGATAGATGTGGATTTTGCCGGCGTCGCCGGGGTCGGCCGACCAGATGTTCACCACGCAGCCGGGGCCGTCCATTTCCGCCAGGACGTGGCCCTGCGGGTCAAGGGTCACGGCGTCTTTGTCGATGTAGCCCTGCGGGATTTTGCCGTCGATGGCGCGGCCGTCCGCGGCGGTGGCGTAGACCCAAACGAAATTGCCGATCCGCTTGTGCGTGGGCGAGAAGCCGACCTTCGTGCCGGCCGCGAAGGAACCGTCTTCCGGACCTTCCCGCATTGGCGCGGTTTTGAAGTAGGCCGTCTTCTCCTTGACGATGCCGTCGTAGAGCATGAAGCCGCGGTCGGCGTTGGCGAACCAGCTTTCCTTGCCGGGCGCCTC
>Ga0182024_10016230_pt1 | contig 14144 bp, 15 predicted proteins | sample P32metaG_FD_120480 | JGI IMG/M metagenome (GOLD analysis project Ga0182024, IMG submission 120480) | Permafrost microbial communities from Stordalen Mire, Sweden - P3-2 metaG (Illumina Assembly) | ecosystem: Environmental > Terrestrial > Soil > Wetlands > Permafrost | place: Sweden: Stordalen... | reverse complement strand
GACGACTCCAATTTATCGGATAGCTTCTAGGCTAGCGCGCGTTCCCCCGATGAAAACCCGAAAACGCCGTCGCCGCGTCAGGCCCGCGCCCGCATTTTCCCGCGCCACGCGACCACGACCCCGGCGAGACCCACCACGAAAATGGCGTAAGAGGGTTCGGGCACCTCGGCAATGTAGCTTTGAATGCCCGGTGTGCCCGGCGTGGAGTAAATGCCCATGGCGGTCTGTTCGTAGACTGAGTCGCCCGTGCTGAGGTTACTATCCGGGTACGAAATGGACGTCCAGGTGGCGTTGCCAAACGAGCCGTCGGGATTCGTGTCCACGGTGGCGAAGGCCGCGCCGCTATCGGTGGTGGCCACCAGGTCGAAGCCGCCGGCGACGGCGGTAATGCCCTCGAAGTGGGTGATGATGCCCGGGGTGCCGTTGAAGCTGTAGTAGGCCAGGTGCGTAAACAGGCCGGTTTGCGAATTAAAGTCCACCAGGAAGCCATCGTTGATGCCCAGGCCCGCGCCGCTGCCGCCGGCGATGGTGTAGGAATTGCTGCCGATGCCGTTTTGCCAAATCCCGTAGGCGGTCGTGTCGTTGGTGGTGTTGCCGAAATCAAAGAGGGTCCAGTCCTGGGTGGCGATGTCGTAGATGAAGGCGTTGGCCGAATTGGGCACGCCCTGGAGGTCATAGTCGCCCACGACCAGGTTGCCCATCGTGCTGTGGGGGATGGTGTCGAGCACGGTGGCGTTGCCGACGGCGCTGCTGGGCACGTCAATCTGCGTCCACGTTCCGCCGCCGGTGAGGGGGCCTTCATAAAGCAGGCCGTGATTGAGCACGGTGCTTTCGGAATATTGGTAGCTGCCCACGACGGCAATGTTGCCGGCGCCCAGGCTGGGATCGAAGACCGAAGTGTCGGGGCCGTAGAAAACCGAGGTCGTCACGTTTTCCGCGGCAAATGTCGGCGCCAGATAGGAATAGCCGGCGGGGTTGGTGGGCGAGAGCGGCCCCTCGTAAAGCAGACCCTGGGTGGTCTGGTTGGAATCCTGATAGCTGCCGGTGAGCAGGACATTGCCGCCGGTGTCGCCGCGCACGCCCGTGACGGAGTAATTGGATGCAAGGATGGTCGAATAGGTGACTTGGCCCGGGCAAGGGGAAGCGGTCAGCAGGCCCAGAGCCAGTGCGGAAAAGATAGTTGATTTTGGATGCATGAAAGAACTTTTGTTCGGGTCGTTAACGGGCGCGCCCCGTTTGGTTTTTAACCAGCCGGACGCGGCCTATCAAGTCCTATTTGTCGTTATTTTTCGATAGTGACGGTAATGAACGATTCACTGCGCCGCGCCGAAGCTGCATGGCCAAAATGTTTGCACCCTGTAGACCTGTCCCCAAGGGGCAAAGGCCCTTGTCGTCAGCGGCCGGTTAAAGCTGCTGACGATGCCCGGGCGAAACTGGAACCCACCGCTATTTATCGCCGGAGCCGTTCATGCAATCACCCCAATGCTGTAGAAAGAACTTTTTCTCGGTGGGCAAAAACGTCTTGGACGTGCCGACGAGGGGCCGCAGCGCGGTGGTCATTTGAATGGTGACGAGCATGAAAATCACCACCCAAGTCTTAAAACCGGCATCGGTGCGGGCCTCAAATTCGGCGAAGCCTCCATGCAGAAAACGCAAGCCAAAGGCCGTCGCAATGATCCAAAACATCAGGTGCAAGGCACCCATCCAAGCCGCGGAGGAGGTGGATTGGGAAAACAGCCAGGCCACCGGCGCAAAACCCACCAGCAGCGCGGCCGTCAACAACAGCAGGCCCGCCACCAAGCCGGCCACCTGGCCAAAGCAGGCGCGCGAGCCGCTCAAGCAGACAAAGATGTACAAACTCGGCAGGCAGATGATCGCGGAGAGCACCATGCCCGCGGCAATTTTCACCGGCGCGGCCCATAATTGCACGCCGCCGGAAAAGGTTCCGACCACCACGCCGTAAATGACTCCTCCCAGCAGGGCCATGAGCACCATGGCGGCGACCAATTTCTCCGCGCCGGGCTGGCGCAATTGATTCATCAGGCGGCGCGGCTGGCGCAGGATGGCTTCGACGGCGGCGAAGGGGCCGGCAATCGGATCGCGTTCGGCGGGATCGCTGGCAGGCGCGGGCGGGTTGGCCGCGGCCGGAAGGGGCGGAGGGGTTGTATTGGCGGGCGGGAGGGGATCGTTCATGGTAGGGTTGGGTTAAAATGGATTGTTTTTAGGAATGAAATATTTGCAACAACGCCTGGGCGGCATTCTCGAAAAAATTGCCCTGCAACGCAGTGTCGCGCACAAACTCCACCGGCAGCAGCGGGGATCCGATAAAGGGGCGCAAAATCCAGGCGAGCTGGCTGCCCAGCAGCAGGTTACCCGCCAGCCAAGCAAACAAAACGCGTCCCGCCACGGCGGTGTCGCCGCCCCACCGCACCAGCAATTGCCAAAGACGCAGGTTGGCCACCGTGCCGGCAAAACCGATGACAACCACGATCAGCAGCCGCAGCGCGCTGTACGTCACCCCGTCCAACTGCGCGGCCGCCGTCAAAGGCGGGGCGTTCCAAATCAAAAACGCCACCACCGGACTGAATGAACCGAGGATGGCCGACTCAATGGAAAAACTCATGACCATGGCGAGGAAGGACTGGCGGAATGTGATGCTTAACCCGAGCAAAGGGGCGAGCATGGCGTTCAAAAGGGCGTTGCCGGTGGCGGTGAGCAACATGATCAGCGGCAGCTTGACGGCCGTGTACCAGGCCTGCAGGGGCGCGCGCGCCCAGCCCATGGCTGCGCCGTACAGGCCGGCGCCCAGCACGATGATGAGAGCGTGCAGTCCAAGCCGCCCGGGTTGCGTGCTCTCGGTCCACGCGGCAATCGAGTCAACCTCGCCGCGCAGCAGAACGGCGAACTCCTCGGCGGGGGAAGCGGGTGCGGCAGCGGGCATGGGCGGGGCGGGCGAAGGGTGAAACGGGCGGTAGAAGACGATAACTTTGCATTGCAAAGTTAACTTGTCAAGCCTGGCTTCATTGCTCCGGCGGGGACCGGAATTCTTCCCGGAAAGGCCTGGACGGCGTTGACGGAGTTTACTCCTCGACCGCGAATTTGCCGCTTTGTTCGAGAAAATTTTTCGGGTTCCGAAACAGCACGCGGTCCACTTCCTCCCGCGATTGTCCGCGCGCGTGCAATTCGAGACCGAGTTTCGGCGGCGCGAGCGGGTCGCTCGGACCCCAATCGCAGGCGGAATTCGCCCACAGGCGCGCGGGGCCGCAGGCTTCGAGAATGTCGGCCGCGCGCGCGGGCGTGCATTTGGAAACCGGATACAGCGTCAGGCCGGCCCAATGCCCGCGATCCAGCACCAGCCGCACCGTGTGCTCCTCGACGTGGTCTATTAAAACTCGCTCCGGCGCCAGCCGCGGAAAGTTGCGCACGGCGTCGAGGATGAGGCGCGTGCCCTTGAGCTTGTCCTCGAGGTGGGGCGTGTGCACGAGCACGAGATCGCCGCGCCGCTCGGCCAGCGCGAGATGCTCCTCGAACACCGCCAACTCGTGGCGCGAATTTTTATTCAGCCCGATTTCCCCGATGCCGAGCACGTTCGGATGATCGAGATACTCCGGGAGCAAAGCGAGCACCTCGCGGGCGAGCGCGAGGTCCTCCGCTTCCTTCGGATTCAGGCACAACCAGCAGTAATGGCGCAGGCCGTGGCGCGCGGCGCGGCGCGGCTCGTATTCGGTGAGCTGGCGGAAATAATCGCGGAAGGACGCGGCCGAACCGCGGTCGAAGCCCGCCCAAAACGCCGGCTCGCACACCGCCCGGCAACCGGCCAGCGCGAGGCGCTCGTAGTCGTCGCTCACGCGGCTGACCATGTGGGCGTGCGGCTCGATGTAACGCATGGCGAAAAAAAATTGCGGATCAATTTCCAGCGACCAACAAAAAAAATCTATTTTCGTTTTTCGCCGCGCTGGCTTCGGGACGAAGAACCGGGGCGCGGCACGGGCGCGCCGGCGGCCGGCGGGCCGGCCTGGGGCACGGGCGCGCGAGTGCGGTCGCTCAGCGCGCGCAACACCGAACCGGCGCGCGCGGCGGGAGCGTCGGGCCGGGTCAGCTTCGCCAGCGCGGCGCGCAACGCGCGCACACGGTAATCGCCGGCGCGGCCGCGGCGTTCCGCGCGGTCAAAAAACGCGGCGACCTCGATCAGCTTGCCGCGCGCTTCCAAATAACCCGCCTCGACCGGATCGTAGACGGGCGCAGACCGCGGAGTAGACCTGGGCATGGGAAACGCCGCGGCTAAGATTCCTTGCGCGGCGGCCAGACAAAGGTGTGCGTGCCCATCAAGGGCTTGCCGTTGCGGTCGCCGGCGATCTGCCGCTTGCCGTCCTGCTCGATGATGAGGTTTTGCGCGGCCGTGACAGTGATCTCCACGCTGCCGTCGGGCGCGCTGAGCGTCGCCTCTTGGCCGCGCGGCAACGGGGCGTCGTAAAGGATGCTGCGGTCGGACGTCTGCAGGACCGTGAGATGGCTGATGTCGTCACGCGCGGTCAACACCAGGCGCAGCGCGCTCGACGGCGCGGCGGTCTCCGTCCCGTTGCCGGTGTCCGCTGCGCCCGCGTCGGGCGTGGTATTGCTGGACGCCACCGGCGCGCCGGCGGTCGGGCTTTCCGTCCCGGAATTTTTTTCCAGGAGCCACTGGCCGGCAAAGAACAACAGCACGATGCCCACAAACAGCACCCCGACCACCACCACGATCCGCAGAAATTGGGAGCGATCCAACGGCTCGGAGACGAGTTCGCGGCCGCCCACCGACCCGCCCGCGACCGGCTCCTTGTCGCCGGCCTCGGCCGTGGCGACCGCGGAGCCTTCGCGCCCGGCAAATTCCACCCGCCCGAGGTGGTCGCGCCCGTCGCGCTTGCTTTGCCGCGCCGCGCCCAGGTGCAGGGCGTTGAAGTCGGCCGCGATCTTCTCCGGGTCGAGCTTGACGTGCCGCGCGTAGATTTTCAGGAAGCCGCGCTTGTACACCTCGGGTAGCGGAAAATCGAAGTTCCCGTTTTCCAAGTGCTGCAAATAATCGAGGCGAATCTTGGTCGCCTCGGACGCTTCGCGCAGGGACATGCCCAGACGCTTGCGCGCTTCTTCCAATCTTTCCCCGATGGATTGCATGGACACGTAAAAAAATGAACCAACTCCCGGTGGCCTAGGCCAAAGCGCGCGGGTAGGCAACCCCTTTTCCAACATCGCGCCAAAAGGGTCCCACCCGGCCGTCCGCCCCGCCTCGTCACCCCCGCGTGGAAAGGTGTTTTCCCCATTGAAACGCGGTCCTTTCGGCGCAAACTGAACCAACCATGGAAATCGGCCTGCGCGTCTTTGCCCTCATTATTGATTTGGGTATCGCCATGGGCACTTTCCCCCTGGTCGCAGACGGTTTGGGTTGGATTTTGGGCCGGCTGGGCGGGTTTGCCGGGGTGCTGGCGCCGGCCTTTACGGTTCTCCCATATGTGTGGGTCATCTTGTATTTCGCGATTCCCACTGGCATTTGGGGCAAAACTTTGGGCAAATGGATTTGCCGGCTCTCGGTCGCCGACCACCTCGGCGGGCCGCCCGGCTTCTGGCGCGCCCTCGGCCGCGAGACCCTCAAGCTGCTTATGGTCGGTTCCACCCTCGGCGCCCTTTTGACCTTCGTGATCCTCCTTTACCAAGGCACCACTTGGTACGACTCCCTTTGCGGCACCGGCGTGAGCTTCAATCCCTCCGTGCGGCTGAGCGAAACGCAGAAGAACTGGCGTCGGACGATGGGAAAGCCCGATTCCTGAAGCACTACTCCTTCCCGCCCTCGAGCAATCGCACGCGGCGATCTTTGAGCGGAAACTGCAACGTCACGGTCGTGCCCCGCCCGCGCCGGCTCTCCAGGCTGATATGGCCGCCGTGGGCGCGCAGGATGCGTTGCACGATCATCATGCCCAGGCCGTGGCCGCCGCGCTTGGTCGAAAAATAGGGTTGGAACACGCGCGGCAAATCCTCCGGCGAAATACCCACTCCCGTGTCGGCAAAGGTCAGCGTCACCCCCTGGTCGTCGGCGCGTACCTCGACGCGCAGGCGCCCGCCGCGCTCCATCGCCTCCATCGCGTTTTTAACCAAATTGAAATAAACCTGCTTGATCTGGTTGTGATCGCCCAGCACCGGCGGCGGCGGGTTGATGACATCCACCTCGACGCGGATGCCGAGGTTTTCCAACTCCTGCTGTTGCAATTCGAGCACCTCGGCCAGCGGCGCGAGCAAATCCAGCTCCGACAAATCGGGCGGCTGCGGCCGGATCGCTTCGAGAAAATGCCGGATGATGCCGTCGAGCCGGCGCACTTCGGTGGCGCAGGCGTCGGCCGAACTTTTGATTTTCGGGCCCGCCGCCCCAAGGTTGAGCTTTTCCAACTGCCGGCGGATGAGCTGCAGGTGAATGTTGATGGAATTGAGCGGATTGCCCAGCTCGTGCGCCACGCCGGCCGCGAGCATGACCACCGAATCGAAGCGCTCGCTCTCGATCAACTCCTGCGTCGAACGCTGCTCCTCGGTGATGTCGCTCAAAATAAGCGCGATATGCTCTCCCAGCCGGCGGTCGTGCGGAACTTCCAGCGGCACCGCATGCAACCGCACCAGCCGCCGCTCCGGGTAGGTGATTTCGATTTCGCGCGAGGTCGCCGGCAGCGGGCGCGCCGCGCCTTCGCCCGGCCTCCATGCCAGCGATTGCGCCAGCCCCGGAATCGCCTTCCACAACTGCGCCTGGCCCACGTCCTTGGCGCGCAGGCCGACCAGCGCGCGCGCGGCGGCGTTGGCGTACTGCACCACCCCTTCGCGATCCACCACCAAAATCCCCTCCTTGATCGTGTTGCACACCGTCTCCAGCAACGCGCGCTCGCGCGCCAGCCGCTGCACCAGGATGGCCAGATTGCCCGGGTCGAGGTCGTCGAGCCGGCCGAGGATGCGTTCCAAAGGATTGCCGCGCCGGGCCATGGGATGGTTCTAAGGGGAATTATCAGGATGGACAGTAGGAAAATTGGCCTCTCGCGGTCGTCCATGACTCCGCCATTTCGATTCAACCCACCAAACCGCTCTCAAACCAGCAGCGCCTTGAATCCGGCCTGTTCAAAATGCCGGTCGCCGGTCAGTGCTTCGCCGATGCCCTCGTCTTCCATGACAACGAAGGAGATGCAGTCGGTGAGCGGCCAATGCTTGTCGCGACGACGTTCAAATAAGTGCATGCCCTGCGCAAACAAATCCGCCGATGCCGGCACAATGGCCACCGCCGGATCGTCCCGCAGCAGACGAAAGAAGTCCGACACGGCATCGCGGTGTCGCGGATGGGACAGCGCATCCGCCACTTCGGTCAAAACCCACTCGGTCGTGACCATCCGGCAACGCAGCGACTGGGTCAGCCGCCCCACGCGCGCGTGCGCCGGATCCTCGCGGTTGAGCCGGGCCAGAAAATAATACGTGTCGGCGAAAACCAGATTCGTGCGCGGGGATGGCCGTGCAGGTAATGGTCATGGTTCTTCGCCAAATCCGGCGGCAAACCGGTAAGTTCCGCCGCGATTTTATCGAGGCCGTCATTGAATTTTTCCCACCGCGCCACCGAAAAGGCCTTGCCTGGTCGGGCCCGTCCCAACCACCGGCCCACACGCGGCCGCTGTTTCCGGGCCCCATGCAGATAATAATCGAGGTTCACGGAAAGATCATCGGGCAGGTATTGAGCCTTGTCCTTGAATGAAAGTGTCAATTCCCGCCAAGCGGAGCCATTTTTTCCTCCTCTCGGCTTGACTCGGGCGCGCACCCACTTCGGTTGCTTTTTTCGGTCAACAGCGGCTTTCATGGCTGGAATATGCAATTTCCTCCAAGGCCGCGCAATTCCTTTTCGGGGCCGCTAAAAACGCAGGCGCCGATGATGCGCCAAGTCCGGGCCGAAGGATAATTGAAGCAAAGGCGATTAGAAGTCGCTTCGTTTCACTACCACGCATAACCGCGCGATCAACTCCCGCGCCACGGCCGTCTTGGGCGCGGGGCCGTATTCGGCGCGCGAGCCGTCGCGCCCGAGCAGGACGACCGCGTTGTCGTCGGCCTCGAAGCCCGAGCCCGGCCGGCCGACCAGGTTGGCCACGATGAAATCGAGGTTTTTCTCGGCCAGCTTGCGGCGGGCGTAGGCTTCGACATCCTGCGTCTCCGCCGCGAAGCCGACCACCAGTTGGTCGGGGCGCTTGCGCGCGGCCACCGTCTTGAGGATGTCCACCGTCGGCTCGAATTCGACTACCAGCGCCACATCGCCCTTTTTCACTTTGTGGTCGGTGTATTCTTTCGGGCGGAAATCTCCCACCGCGGCGGTTTTCAGCAGCACGTCGCAACCGTCGAACAGTTCCTGCACCTTGGCCAGCATCTCGGCGGCGGAAACCACCCGGTGCACCGTCACGCCCGGCGGTGCAGCGAGGGCCACCGGCCCGCTGACCAAATCCACCCGCCAGCCCACGGCGGCGGCGGCGGCGGCCAGGGCGTAGCCCATTTTGCCGCTCGAGGGATTGCTCAGGAAGCGAACCGGGTCGAGGTGCTCGCGCGTCGGACCGGCGGTCACCAGGCAGCGAATCGGGCTTGCGTTCATCCAAAAGGGCGGAAGCTTCGTCAAGCTACATGGACGCCTCCGTTCCGCCAAGCGCAAAGGCCGCCGCCCCGCGCCCGACCCCGCCGGCCCGTGAAAACCTCTGGGCCAACCTCGGCTGCAACATCGTCATCCCCTCGCTGCTGATGACCAAAGGGCCGCACTGGTTCGGCCTGGCGCCGCTGTCGGCGCTGGTGATCGCGCTGGCCTTCCCGTTCGCTTACGGCGTGTACGACCTGTGGAAACGGCGCATTTGGAACCTCTTTTCCATCATCGGCCTGGGGGCGCTGCTGATTACCGGCGGCATCGGGCTCCTCCAATTGCAGCCGAAGTGGGTGGCGGTGAAGGACGGCGCCGTGCCGCTGGTGCTCGGCCTGATTGTCGTCGGCTCGCTGGCCACCCGCCGGCCGCTGGTGCAAGCGCTCCTGCTCAACCCGACCGTCATTGACGTCGAGCGGGTGGAAACGGCCCTGTCGGCCCGCGGCGGGCAGGCGGCTTTTCGCGCGTTGTTGCGGCGCGCGACCGCCTTGGTGGCGGCGTCCTTCCTGCTCCATTCGGCGCTCAACTACGCGCTCGCCCGCTACCTTGTGAAATCGCCGCCCGGCACGCCGGAATTCACCGCTGAAATCGGCCGCATGACCCTGCTGAGCTGGCCCATGATCATCCTGCCCAGCGGTGTCATCATGGCAGTCGCGATGTTCTACCTGCTGCACGGCCTCAAAAAACTCACCGGCCTGGAACTCGAGGACATGTTCCACGAAGAAGCAATCAATCCACCAAAAAAGCAATGACGCGTGACGACAAACGCCGTGCCGCCCGAAAATTGCGGCTTTGTTTCCGGGCGTTTCTCACGCCGCGCCGGTTGTTCACTTCTTCTTGAAGTAATTTTTCGCCGCCGTGCAGTCGCGTGCGATTTGCGCCCGCAGCGCCTCGAGGGACGGGAATTTCCGTTCGCGTCGCAGGAAACTCAGCCATTCCACGCGCACCCGGGCGCCCTCCGCCGGCGCCGCGCCGCGGCCCAGCAGGTGCGTTTCCAACCGCGGCCGCACCTGGCCGCGCCCGCTGGTGATGGTCGGCCGCAAACCGTAATTGGCCACGCCCGGACGCCAGCCGCGCCGGCCCGCCTCGCGCAGCCGCACCGCATAAACGCCGTAGGCCGGACTCGCCTCGGGTTCCCACGATAAATTCAGCGTCGGAAAACCCAGCGTGCGGCCGAGCCGGCAGCCGGGCTCGATTTCGCCCTCGCAAAAATAGGAATAGCCGAGCAGACGGCCTGCTTCGGCCACATCGCCTTTCGCCAGCACGCCGCGGATGCGCGTGCTCGAAATCGCGCGGCCGTTGCGCCGCAAACGCGGCACGCTCACCACCGCCACGCCCGCTGGTTTGCCCGCCGCCACCAATGTCGCCACGTTGCCCAAACGCCCGCGCCCGAACCGGAAGTTTTCGCCGACATACACCGCCGCCAACGCCGGCAGCCGCTGCTTCAAGTAGCCGAGAAAATCCTCCGCCTCGATGCGCGCAAACGTCCGCGTGAATGGCTGGATGATCACCAAATCCACGCCGAGTTGGTGCAGGAATTCCGTCTTCTGCGCCAGCGGCATCAGCAACAGCGTAGGCGCGTCGGGCCGGAACAACCGGCTCGGGTGTGGATGAAACGTCAGCACCGCCGCCACGCCCCCGCCCGGCCGCGCCGAGTGGATGGCCGTCTCGACCACCGCCTGGTGGCCCAGGTGCACGCCGTCAAACATCCCAATGGCCAAGTGTAACGGCCCCGGCGGCGGCGCAGCCTGGTCGAGTGACGGAGCGGTGAGCGGGGCGACCATGGCGACTCAAGCGTCGGCGAGATTGAACTCACAGCACGTGGCTGGGCACCGCCTGGTACACGGGAATCAGCCGGCGGCGGACGTCGGCCAGGGTCAGGGTGTCAAACTGGTCGAGCGCGGTGGCGTCGGCCACGCGAAAGCGGCCCGAGGCCGTGCGCCGCAGCGCCGCCAGCATCGCGCCGCACCCGAGCTTTTTGCCGAGGTCGTGCACCACCGTGCGCACGTAGGTGCCCTTCGAGCAGCGCAGCCGGAAGGTCGCGGATGGCGGGGTGAATTCCAGCAAGTCGAACGCATGCACGTGGATGAAGCGCGGCTCGCGCTCGACCTCGCGGCCCTGCCGCGCCAGCTTGTACAAGGGCACGCCCTTCAGCTTCTTCGCCGAAAACATCGGTGGAATCTGGTACTGGTCGCCCACAAACCCCTGCGCGGCCGCGCGCAATTCCTCGACCGTCAACGGCGGCACGGGATGCGTCTCCATCACTTTGCCGTCGGCGTCGTGCGAATCCGTCACCTTGCCCAGCTCGAAGGTTCCTTCGTATTCCTTGTCCTCGCTGGTCAGATATTGCGAGATTTTAGTGGCCCGTCCGACCAGCGTCACCAGCAATCCCGTGGCCAGTGGATCGAGCGTGCCGGCATGGCCGATCTGGCGCAGGCGGAGCCGGTGGCGCAGGCGCGCCACGACATCGTGCGAAGTCAGGCCCGCCGGCTTGTCCACCAGCAGCACGCCTTCCAGTTGGTTCAAATCGGGTGCGGACATGAAAGGAGGAATGGAAGGAATCAAAACAAAAAGCGAACCATCCCTACGGATTTTTTGCCGTACCCGCGTCGGCCGCGCGCAAGTGCTCGGCCAGCGCGGCCAGGAAACGCGGGTAAAACGCGGCCACCGATTCGGGCAGGTTGAACCCGGCGGCGCAGGCGTGCCCGCCGCCCTGAAAACGCTGGGCCAGCCGGTGCAGGGCGAAGCGCTCGTCCTTCGCGCGCAGGCTGCCTTTGAGCGTGCCTTTGCGCTCCTCCAGCAGCACGCCCACGTCCACGCCATCCATCGCGCGGGCGTAGTCCACGATGCCTTCGGTGTCCTCGCGCAAGGCGCCGGTGGACGCAAAGTCGGCGTCGTGCAAAAAGCCGACGCACACCCGCCCGGCAAACTCGCGCTGCAGCGACGCCAGAAAAACCTGCAGCAGCCGCAGCTTGGCGTAACTCTCGCGCTCGTAGAGCAGGTGCGCCGCCGCGCCGGGATTGGCCCCCGCCGCGATCAGCGCCGAGCAGAGTTGGAATACCTGCGGCGTCGTGGACGGAAAGCGGAATTGCCCGGTGTCCGTGGCGATGCCGACATACAGCGCCTGCGCCGCGACCGAATCGGGCGTCAGGCCGGCGTCGAAAAACAACCCTGCCAGCACCTCGGCCGTCGCCGCGCTATCGGGAAACACGAAATTGTGCTCGGCAAAGGAATTGTTCGACGCGTGGTGATCCACCGCCAGGAACGGCCGCGGAAACTGCGCGCGCAATCGCGGGCCCAGTCGCGTGTGGTCGGCGCAATCCACGCACGCGGCCACGGTGCCGGGCGCGGGCTCGTATTCGGCGGCCAAATGCCAGGGCGTGTCGCCGACAAAATCCGTCAACAAGCGTGTCGTGTGGTCGTGATTCACCGCCACGGCGTCCACGCCTAGCGCGCGCAGCCCGCGCGTCAGCCCAACCTGCGAGCCGATGCAATCGCCGTCGGGGCGCATGTGCCCGAGCACGGCCACCGGCCGGCCACGCAGGCTTTCGAGCAGACGCCGGAAATCCGCCGCATGGGAGGGAAAATACATGCCGGTGTGTTCGCGTGAAAGGGGTTAGTGGGCGGTGCGCTCGTCGGACGCGGCCGGCGGGGGCGGCGGGTCGGCGTTTGGTTCCGCTTCTGCGGGTGCCGCCGGCGGTTCGACAAATTCGCCGCGGGCCGCCAAATCGTCCAGGATGGAGAGGATGCGGTTGCCCCGTTCGTGCGTGGTGTCGTAGGTGAATTCAAGCGTGGGGGTGTACTTGAGCACCACGCGTTTGCCGAGGTGCTGGCGCAGCTCGGACTTGATTTCCGCGAGCAGTTCCTGCGCCTGCTCGCGCGCCTGCGGGCCGCCGAAGACCGAGTAGTAAATCCGCGCCGTACGCAGGTCGGGCGCCACGTCCGCCTCCGTGAACGTGATGCCCACGGCGCGGTCGCGAAAGCGCGTGTGCAGCTGGGAACTCAACTCCCGCAAGACCAACTCATTGACCCGGACGGAGCGAGACATGGGGGAAAGAATGAAGGAAAAATCAGGAACAATGAAGACGAAAGGAGCAAAGCGCCGGCCGGTCTCACCCCTTCTCCCGCGCGCGCCGCGGTCGTTTTACAGCTCGGGCCGGATTTGCAGGATTTCAAAACACTCGATGACATCGCCGACCTGGTAATCGTTGCAGCCCTCCAGGCGGATGCCGCACTCGAAGCCGGCGCGCACCTCGCCGGCGTCGTCCTTGAAGCGCTTGAGCGTGCCGATGCGGCCGGTATGCACGGGCGCGCCCGCGCGCAGCAGGCGCGCATGGCCGTCGCGCGCGATCCGCCCTTCGGTAACCATGCAGCCGGCGACAAACCCCTTCGCCACCGGGAAGACCTGCCGCACCTCGGCCGCGCCGATCTTGCTTTCCCGCAGTTCCGGGTCGAGCAATTCCGCCATCGCGGCGCGCACCTGGTTGAGCAATTCGTAAATGATATCGTGCTGGATCAGCCGCACGCCCTTGTGCTTGGCCAGTGGCGCGACGCCGTTTTCCAGCTTCACGTTGAAACCCACCACCGCCGCCTCGGCCGCGCTGGCCATGATGACGTCGTTCTTGCTGATCGGCCCGACATCCGCCGCCACGACCTCGAGCTTCACCTTGTCGCTCTTGATGTCGGCCAGGCAAGCTTCGAGCGCCTCCTTGGTGCCGTGCACGTCGCCTTTGACGACGCAGCGGAAGACTTTCTGCTTGGTTTCGTGGATCGCCTTGAGCAACGCCTCGAGATCGCCCGCGCGCAGGCTCGGGCTGCCCACGCCCAGGCTCTCCAGCCGCGCGGCCCGGGCGGCAGTCTCGGCCTCGGCTTTGGCTTCGCGGTCGTGCTTGTAAACGCGGAACTTCGCCCCGGCTTCGGGTGCGCCCGACCAGCCCAGCAGCCGCACCGGCGTGCCCGGCGGCGCCGCCTTCATCGGCTGGTCGCGGTCGTCCACCATCGCCCGCACCTTGCAATATTCGGTCCCGCACACCATCGCCTCGCCCGGCTTGAGCGTGCCCTTCAAAACAATGACCGTCGCGGTCGCGCCGCGCCCGATTTCCACCTGCGAATCCACCACCACACCCTCCGCCGGCGCTTTCGGGTTGGCCTTCAATTCCATGATCTCCGCCTGCAACAGCAGCGCGTCGAGCAATTCGGGAATATGTTCGCGCTTGAGCGCGGACACCGGCACGCACAGCGTCTCGCCGCCCCAATCCTCCGAAGTGATGCCGCGCTGTTGCATCGCCTGCTTGACCCGGTCCAAATTCGCGCCCTTGGCGTCAATTTTGTTGATCGCCACGACCACCGGCACGCCCGCCTTTTGGGCGAAGAGCAGCGCCTCGTCGGTCTGCGGCATAAACCCGTCGTCGGCCGCGACCACCAGCACCGCGATGTCGGTCAGGTTCGCACCCCGCTCGCGCATCTTGGCGAAGGCGGCGTG
>Ga0182024_10016229_pt1 | contig 14146 bp, 7 predicted proteins | sample P32metaG_FD_120480 | JGI IMG/M metagenome (GOLD analysis project Ga0182024, IMG submission 120480) | Permafrost microbial communities from Stordalen Mire, Sweden - P3-2 metaG (Illumina Assembly) | ecosystem: Environmental > Terrestrial > Soil > Wetlands > Permafrost | place: Sweden: Stordalen... | reverse complement strand
GGTCACGACGTAGAAAGTGTCTCCAGGCCGCCAGTCGGCTCGGCGAAGAGAGACATTGCGACGCACGAGCTCTTCGTCGGCGGCCCGGCTCGGCAGGAGCGGCGGCTGATTGGAGAATGCGTCGGCGTCGTCGAGGGGGAAGCTGAGCCGGACCGCGTCACCCCGAACGTGAAAGACGCAGGAATCTCCCAGAGCTGCAGCCCTCCACGACCCTTGTCCTTCGTTGTCCCTGCTCACATCGAGAACAATCACAGTACTGAAGGCACCCTTGGCGAGGCCCGGCTCCTCGTACCATTGGATAGGGGTACCACGCTGGTCGCGCTCCTCGACGTACCGCTCGACCTCAAAGGCCCATTGCTCGGTCGCGGCTCGGTAGGCGGCGAGGAAGCCTGGTTTCGATCGAGTGGCAGTCCCTGTCGCGCCGAAGTTGACTGTCAGCCATCTCGCCCATTTGCCAGCAAGCAGCGACTCACTCGCTCCGTCGGCGACGACAATGCGGAGAGAACGTTCATTGACATCGCCGACCCTGTCCCCGCTCGGGCTCACCCAGGCGGCATCTTCACATTCGCTGGGAGCCGAGCCTCGCTTCGGAACCGAGAAGGTGCTGACATGAGCCCACATGGGGGGCCTCAGCGCAGATCGGAGGCCCTAGTACCGATATCGAGGAACTGGACAACGGAGGTCATATCGGCGTTGAAGACGAAGCCGCGACTTCCCTCGGAAGCCGGCATTCCCTGCTGCTGTGCGTAGCTCCGCATTCCGGGCGGCAACATGCTGGAAAGGTTGAAAAGGCTCCGCGCGTAGTCATTGGGTAGGGAGGTCTCGCTATCGGGAAACGTGATCGGCGTGCCGACGTCGTCCGAAACATGCAGGTTGAAGAAAAGGACGCTTCCATCGGTGCTCGCCAGTTGTCTTATGGATTCTCCGGCGAAGCTGGGGTCTCCGTCAGTCGACTCTCCGTCACTGAGATTCAGGACTACAGGGGGAAAGCACTCAGGATGCGCAACGAGCCAACTTGACAGGATGGACTGAGCCTGTGTCAAGGCCGCGGACATGGGAGTGCCGTTGCTGGCGACCGGATCGACCCAGACCGGAAACTTGATGTCCTGATCGACGAGCCCACCGGCGCCGTCATGCACCTTCTTCGTTCGTGTCTCAAGTCGAGCAGGCGCCGCGGCGACCTCGCTCAGCGGGACAAGCTCTCGACCTGCGAGTTGGCCAGAGAGAGCTGGGCCGACGCTGGCCCCGTAGCCGATGACGGAGATGTAGAAGTAATCGCGAACTCCCTCCTCCTTCGCGCACTTGATGGCGAGCTCAGAAAGCAGTCGATTCAGCGCGTCCGCGACCGCGTCACACTTTCGCTGGGCTGCCGCACCACCAATGCGATCCTGCATCGACGCCGACTGATCGAGCAGGAAGACGAAACAAGTCGGGTTCGCCCGACTGATCTCCGCGGAGTACATGTCCAACTCCCTTCCATCCAACAGGGCGGCCCAGTCTTGCACGCGCGCGGCTGGGACTGCCGGGTCGACCAGGTACCAGGAGCAGTTCAGGCGCTCCGGGTGACCCGCTACCCTTTGGCGCCGCGGCGAGCAGGCGCCGAATGCATCGATGAGAAACGCGGACGCCCCGTGGCCCGGCCGAGGCCAGATCGGCCTCGTAGGGCCGTCAGCGGGCGGCCTGACCCTATCTGCGGCTTACAGCGGTCGGGCTTAGCCCCGGCTTAGCCCGCGCCGGCGGTCCTGAACTCCAAGAGGCGCCCAGATCGCCTCGTGCGGCCGCCGTCCACCTCCCGGTGGAGAGTGGCCACGAGCGCAGTCGTGCCGGCGAGCGCGGCACGTGCACCCGCCTCCCGCCGAGGCGAGGCGAACGAGAACAGCACCCGGCGGCAACGTCCCAGGGCATTCTCGAGACCACCAGGATCCGACTTCCGACAACGAGGCGGTTCTGGTACTTGAGAGGCGCGCCTTGGTGCGGCGTTGGAGTCGAGCATGGGTCAAGATGGCTGCCATGGCTTTTCCGCAGCTCGAAGGCGATGCGCTATCGGCGGTCAAGCATCGCGGAAGCCATGTGCAGATCATCGCGGCGGCGGGATCGGGCAAGACCGAAGTGGTCGCACAGCGCGCAGCCGATCTACTTGCAGACGGAGCGCCCGCTGGCTCGATCGTGGCGTTCACCTTCACGGAGCGCGCGGCTGACGAGCTGAAGAATCGGATCGTCCACCGGGTCGAGGATCGGTTGGGCACGGCGGCGGTGGACAGGCTGGGCGGCTGCTTTGTTGGCACGATCCACGCCTTCTGTTTCCGGCTCTTGCAACAGCGTGTCCCTCGCTATGAGACCTACGATGTGCTCGACGACAACCAGCTCACGGCCTTTTTGTCTCGGGAGGCCTCCCGTCTGGAACTTCGTCAACTCGATCGGGACAACCGGTTGTTCGCTTCCATCGCGGCGTTCCTGAAGAGCGTCGACGTCGTGGAGAACGAGCTACTGGAACTGGCGACCATTCCCGACCCATTCGGCTCAGTGCTCGGCGCCTACTACGCCACCCTCGACCGCTACCGCCTGCTCACCTACGGGCAACAGGTCGTGCGGGCAGTTCGGGAGTTGGAGCGTCCCGAGCTGGCAGCTGAGATCCACGCCGGGCTCCGCCACCTGATTGTCGACGAATATCAGGACGTCAACCCGGCCCAGGAGCGGCTAATCCGGCTGCTGACCGGCCCGCAGGTGGAGCTCTGCGTGGTCGGGGACGACCAACAAGCGATCTATCAGTGGCGTGGATCGGACGTCTCGAACATCGTGACCTTTCCGAACCGCTACTCACCGGTGACCACCTTCGAGATCATGACTAATCGGCGAAGCCGGCCGAGCATGATCGACGTGGCGAACGACTTCGCCCGAAGCATTCCGGAGCGTATCGACAAGACGATGGGCCACCATCGGCCGTCGGCCAGCTCGGAGGCTGAGGTCGTCGTCTGGAATGCTTCGAGCGAGATCGAGGAGGCGGGATGGGTCGCGAACCTCGTCCTCGATCTCATCGACGCTGGAGCTCGCTATCGGGACATCGCCGTGCTCGTCCGAAGCCGGGCTGCCTACGCAAGGCTCGTCGAGCAGTTCGCCACCTTCGACATCCCGGTGCAGCCAGGTGGGCGCTCGGGTCTGTTCGACCAAGCCGAGGCGGTCGTCCTGGGCCACACCATCACGTGGCTCACCGACATCGAATGGAGAGACCGCTACGGTCCCGGCCGGCTGATCGTCGATGACGTCCTGCTCGATGAGTACCAGCGGATCTTCGAGCTCTCCGACGCTGCTCGGACCAGGCTCGGACGGTTCCTTCGCCAGTGGAAAGCGGCCGTACCGAGGACTGATCGGACGTCAGACCTAGTCGGGGAGCTCTATGAGCTGCTCGATGAGCTGGCGGTCCGCTCCTGGGATCTCTCGACTCCTCAAGCCCTCAACCGTCTTGGCACCCTGGCTCGGTTCTCCTCGCTGCTCGCCGACTATGAGTCGGTGCGCCGCCGTGCGCGCCCTGATCCGGATGTCTCCGGCGAGCAGGTGGGCGGCGAGGACCGAGGCACCTGGTACTACCGCAACCTCGGGCTTCACATCATCAACTACGCACAAGGAGCGTACGAGGGCTTCGATGGCGAGGTCGACTTCGTCCTGGACGCCGTCGATCTGACTACCGTCCACAGGGCCAAAGGCCTCGAATGGCCAGCCGTTTTCGTTCCTTCAGTCACCGCCAACCGGTTCCCCACCACCAGGACGGGCGAAACCCAGGCATGGCTAGTGCCGCGTGATTACTTCGACGCTGCCCGCTACGAGGGCAGCGATGCCGACGAACGCCGCCTGTTCTACGTGGCCATGACGCGTGCTCGGGACTGGTTGTCGGTATCCCGTCACAGCCGAGTCAACACTCGAACGGTGGCGGCGAGCCCTTATTACCGGGAACTGGCCCATCTGGAGGTCAAACCCGAGGACATTGCGCTTCCCGCGATCGAGATCGACGACAGCGATAGCGACGATCCGATCTCGATCACCTACAGCGAGCTCGCTGCGTTCATCGAGTGCGGCTACGCCTTCCGACTGCGCGACCTGATCGGATTCCAGCCCCGCCTAGCCCCGGAACTCGGCTACGGGAAAGCGGTGCACCACGTGATGCGGGCTGTGGCGGAGGTCACCAAGGCTTCGGGACGCGTTCCGACGCCTACCGAGATCGACGAGATCCTCGATGTCAGCTTCTTTCTGCCCACCGCCAACAAGCCGGCTCATCGTCAATTGAAGGAAGCCGCGAGAAGGCTGGTGACTACCTACACCGAGAAGCATGAGGCCGATTTGCATCGGGTTTGGGAGACCGAGCGTCCTTTCGAACTCCACCTCGAGGGCGTGACGGTCAGCGGCCGAGCGGACGTCATCCTCGATCAGGAGGGAGGCATTCCTACGGCATTGGCTATCGTTGACTACAAGACGTCCACTAGCGGCGACGTTCAGGATCATGCGCTTCAGCTGCAGGTCTACGCGGACGCAGGTCGACGAGAAGGCCTCGACGTGCGAGGCGCCTACGTCCACGACCTGAAACTGGCAGCCCGGGAGGCGGTAGCTGTTGATCCGGACTCGATCTCTCGAGCCGAATCGAAGGTCGCAGCGGCAGCGGTGCAGATCCGGGCAAGGGACTATCGGGCCAATCCGGGACTGAGGTGCCGCCGTTGCGAGGTTCGTACCGTCTGCCCCTCAGCCCGACGATGAAGCGGAGGTCGGGCTTTAGACGGTGAAGACCTTCATTACCTCGTCGCCATAGTCGTTGATCACCTTCACGGCAATCTTTCCCGACTCAGGACGGGGGAAGGGCCGTGACTCCGTGCGATACAGGCTGGCCCAGGCTTCCTCGTCGATATCAGCCTTGAGCGCCCGCTTCAGGCGGGCGTACGGGTCTTGGCCCCCGGTGAAGTAGCAGTGCCGAACAAAGAATGACTCCTCGTTGTACGCCGTGTCGATCATCCACAGAGCAACCTGGTCGGTGTCGTTGCTGCGAATCTGGCCAGTGTTGGGATCGTAGACGTCGACGCCATGGAGCAGGACCCGAAGCTCGTCGTCCTCAGCCTTGATCTCGATGTCCGGCTCGCCGAACACGGTGAAGAGGTTGCCGGCGCCTGTCTTCTTCAACTCCTCGCCCATGACGAGATCAGCGTTCATTCGAACCAGCAAGACAGGAACGCGACCGAGACGTCGTTCGGCAGCGACGTTTGCGAACCCTTCGTCCGAGGTCACGTACTCAGCCCCTGTGCCGAGGACGGACGGGTCGAAAGCGAAGGCGAGCACACACAACAAGTCGAGATCGCCAGAACGGTTCGCCTCGCGAGCTGCATCCTTGATGAACGACGGGCCGACCGTGCCGTACTGCGGGCCGACGGTGAGACCCACCCGTTTGGCAGATCCATCGGTCACTTCGGAGCGCTCGCCGATGGCCTGGATATACGACGCCGCATACGGCTCGACGGTATCGAAGCTCAGGCGCTCACCTTTCCGGCCGTTCTGGATCCCCGCTGTCCGCAGGTTGGCGAGGATCGTCTGTTCGAAGAATGCGTCCCCGCGAGAAGCATCTTCGGTATGGTCCACATTTCTCGAACCCGTGCCATCGACGGCGCTCCCAGCGAACGCTAGTGACCGGTGAGGCGAGAGGCTCTCGACAGTAAACGGCCCGGCGACACGAACCTTCTTCGGATCTTGGCAGGGCTCGTCATACAACAACTCGAACTCGGCGTGACGCTCGATCGCTCGATCGATCTCGGCTGAAGTCAGGCCAGACTTGATGTCTGGATTGTTTGCGATAGCTCCGAGCGTCACATGCGGCACCCGCTCGTACAGAAAACCGTGACGGATGTCCCTTGTGGTCTCAGCGAAAGGAAGCCGCGTGCCCAAACGTTCCCCTTCTTTGATCCGGCCCTCCGGGGAGTCGGCCAGTACATAGTAAGGAAAGGCAGCCGACATTAGCCGCTGTCGAGCGAGCGCCAACGCGACACGAGATGTATCGACAGTTATCCAGCGCCTTCCCCAGTGCTCCGCGACGTACGCCGTCGTGCCCGAACCGCAAGTAGGGTCGAGTACAAGATCGCCCGGGTCCGTCGTCATCAGGAGGCAACGCTGAACGATCTTCGTTGCCGTCTGGACGACGTACACTTTGTCGGACGCGCCCTGCGTGTCCAGCCAAACGTTTTCGATCTCCTGCACCGGGTAGTCATCGAGCAGAAGGGCGTATCGTGGCGTCTTTCCGAGGACGACTATTCGTCCGGCATACTGCAGGCGCTCCACACCTGCTCGGTTTGTCTTCCAGCTGCGGTTTCGGCCGGGGGAATAGGTTTCACCACCGAGCTCGAAATCGAACACACAGCTCTCGGTCCTTCCGGCGGCAACCAGGTCGAGCGATTGGAACAGCTTCGCTCCGGCCGGCAGCGCGTCGGGATCCATCGCCTCTTCTTCTGTCGCCCGACGAGCAGATCGATCCTGCTCCAATACATAGTTGAATGCCGAGTCGGAGCCAAGGGACCGCCGCCTATAAAGTCGATGAAACTTGGTCTGCGCACGGTCCACGCCATACCAAAGGATATAGTCATACGCGGTGAAGATGAATGTCTCACCGAGCGGCATCTTCTTCGACTTGTAGGCGATTGTTGCGATGAAGTTCTCAGCGCCAAATATTTCATCCATTAGGGACCGCACAAGGTGAACATTTTCGTCACCTATCTGGACGAAACACGAACCGCTCTCAGCGAGGAGCTCTCTCGCTGCCATCAGCCGATCGCGGAGGTATGTGAGGTAGGAGTGAATACCCAGCTCCCACGTATCCCGAAACGCTTTGATCTGCTCGACTTCACGAGATGCGTGCTCAATCTTGCCGTCCTTCACTTCCCTACGTCGGGCCGATGCCTGCCAGTTGCTCGCAAACTTAATGCCGTAAGGCGGATCGACATAGATCATTTGAACCCTGCCGCGCAGCGCCTCCCGCTCGGCAAGACTTGCCATGACGTTGAGCGAGTCGCCAAGGATCATTCGGTTAGACCAGTTCGCGTCGTGCTGGTAGAAATCGACGAGATGGAGCTCCGGCAATCCGTCGAATCTGTCGAACAACGTCAGCTCCGACTCTGCGCTTGGCCTTGATGCCGTCCTTCGAAGGTGTTCGACCAGAACCCTCGGGTCTACTTTCTCTTGAATGTAAATGGGTGGCGCATCTGCGACGAGATCCTCATCAGCAAGAGCGTCCTTCCCTCTCCATACGAGTTGCGGATCCAATGTCGGGTCCCGCGGGTACCGAACAGCGAGCGCCTGTTCGACTTCTGGGCTCACGAAGACTTGCGCGTCGGCGGTCGGAATGTTTCTTCGCTTATCTCCGTGGACAATCGCCTCAACCGGACGAGGCTCAGAATTTCTTGCCACTATTGAGCACTTCCTATCTGTTCGGTACAACTGAACCAAAGTGGTCAGATGAATTTTGCGAGCATGCGCGCCACCAGTTCGAACTCATTATTTCCGCCACCGCCGCCGGTACGCGTCCCGCAGTAGTGCGGCGTGAGGTAACCACAGAGCGTGTCGTAGTTGTAACCGAAGCGGCTTTGTCCGTAGGTGCCGGACCTAGCGTTGAACCAGTCGCACCACGCTCCCAGTTCGTTCGCATCGAATGCGTACGGCTCATACGCTGGTGCCGTCCTCGCGTCAGCGGCGATTCCGGAGTGATCGCTGTAGAAGTTCTGGAGGGCGCCGACGGCTTGAAACACGTGTCCGCGTGTCGACTCGGATCGTTTGAGGCCAAGGTCAAGCAGCCTTGTAGCGATAAGCGACTCGGAGGTGCGCGCGCGCTCCTCGTCAAGGCATCGCCCCAGAAACCACAGATGTCCCTTCAGTGCCATTTTGGATTCTCCTTGCTCTACCGCTCAGACTGAAACTCAGCCATGGTCGGGTTCATGCCGGAAGCCCAATGATCGCGGCGTCCGTGTACAGACTCTTGAATGCGTCATCGAGCAACGTCGTGGCTTGGGTAGGGTTGCGAACTTCGATGTAGCCCCAGCGTCCGTACTCTCCCCAGTTGTTAACCGCGGCACACCACTGGTTTCGGGCGGTGTCCGCCTTAGCCGCGGTGGGGCCAGGCGACTTTCGGCTGCCAGATACTTCCAAGATCAGCGTTCGCTCCACGTCCCCTGGTTCAGTCAAGAGGCGAACTAGGAAATCAGGCACGTACTCGTGAGTCTGGCCTTCGTGCACATACGGAATCGTGAAGCCCAGCCGCTCATTCTTGACGTAAGCCTTGACTCGTGGATCCCTTTCAAGCGCCTGGGCTAAGCCCTCCTCCCATGAGTTACCGCGTATTCCGTCGAGCACCACGTGGTTGAGGTGAGATTTAGTGGGTGGCGGGGCCATTACGACCTTGCGGGTCAGGAAGCGGACCTCGTCGGTTGATCCCATGGAGTCGAAGCGGCGAATCATCGGCATGAGGAGCGTCGGGCGGCTTGCCGGATACCGCACGATCGAGGAGAAGACCTTCTCGGCGGCTCGTGCTCCAGCCTGGGTCAAGAGGAGATGGCCCTTTGTGACGCCAGCGTCCGTAGTGACACATTCGTCTAGCCATCGTCGAGCGATATCGAGAAGCTGTGGGAAGAGCCAGGGTCGCTCGACGCCGTCGAGAGCGGCGAAGAAGACTTCCCGCTGCACGAGGGTCTTGGCGATGGCAAAGGCGATTCGTTGAACGCGAGCGTTGCGGATGTCCTCAAGGTCGACCTCTGAAGCGGTGCCGATGACGCCTTGGTTCCTCACCCACAGGGCGACGGTAGCTTGGTCGAGGTGGAGCTTCGAGTTCTCATCGAAGTCGGCGTGCAGCATCTCGTCGGGTAGTTCTACGCGGTAGCCATCGAGTTTTGGGAACCGTATGGCTAGATCCCATCGTTCTGGCAGGGCGCGGACCTCGATTGCCGGTCGCGGCTCTTGGGGTTTCTGGATCTGCCGATCCCCAGGGATGAAGGCGAACGGCACCCCGTAAACCTCTGCGTACTCGGGTTCGAAGCAACCAGTTTCTGGGCTGACCGCGTAGCTGCGTCGACGCAGACCGCGACCTACCACCTGTTCGCAGAGAAGCTGACTGCGGAAGGGGCGGACTCCAAGGATGTGAGTAACGGTGTTGGCATCCCAGCCCTCGGTGAGCATGGCGACCGACACGACGCAGCGGATGTGTTCGCCGAGCTTGCCCTTCTTGCCGATGGTGTTCATTGCTTCACGCAAAAGGTCGGCGTCGGTGAGCTTCTCGACGTCGGCACCCGGGTTGCGCAAGCGATACGCCTGCTTGAAGGCCTCGATCTCGCGGGCGGCATCCTTCCTGAAATCGGCACCAAGCGGCTCGCCAGATTCGAGCTGTTCGGAGTCGATGAGGATCGTCTTTTGGCGAGTTGACCAGGTGCTGTCCTCGACATTGCTGAGCAGCTCCAGGTTGCCGGGCACGAGCCGTTTGGTGCCGTCTGGCAGCTCGGCCTCGCGGCCGGCGATCCAGTCGAAAACGAGTTTGGAGACGATGGTATTCGGACAGACGATGATCAACACGGGAGGCGGTTCCCCTAGCCCCGACAGGGTCATCTCGTAATGGGCGTAGTTCTGCTCGTAGCTTCGGTAGAGGCTGCGCAGCGCGCCTTCCAGGACTTCGGGCATGACCCAGCCTTGCGGGCCGGTATCGAGGTCGCGCGGGCGCAGGGCCCGGCGCTTTGGCAGTGGCGGCTGGATGTGGTCCCATAGCTGGAGATAAACAAGCTCCTTCCCAGCGGCGTCATCGTCGACTGGGATGCGGGGGATCTTCACGATCCCGGATTCGATGGCGTCCATCAGGGAGAAGTCGCTGACCACCCAGGGGAAAATGAAGCCTTCGTTGTAGCCGGACCCCTTGAGGTAGTAGGGCGTCGCGGACAGGTCGTAGACGGTCTTTATCCCGGCCTTGCGGCGTAGATCGTGCAGTCCGCGAAACCAGACTCGAGCATCGCGGTTGCGTTGGATGTCTTCGTTGTCAGCGTCCTGGTCGTCGAGGAGTTTGTCTTGGTAGCAGTGGTGCGCTTCGTCGTTCAGCACGACGATCTCGCCCTTGCTCGTGCCGAAGGCACGCAGGATCCGGGCCGCCACCATGCTCGGAGTCTCCCGGAAGGCGTCCGCCTGATCCGGCTTGCCACCGCGCAGCAGTTTCCGAGTGTTGGCGGAGACCCCCTGGATCTCCTTGGAGTCCCGTGGCAGGAAGACGTGGTAGTTGACGATCTCGATCTGGGCTTGGAGGAGCGCTTCCCACAGGTCGGCGGGCACGAGGTCGCGTTCCCGGTAGTAGTTGTCCTCCCGTTCGGGGTGCAGGACTCCGAGTCGGTCGCGGATCGTGATGCCGGGCGTGACTACGAGGAAGCGTTTGGCGAAGCGAGCGTCATTCGGCGCCATCACCTTGTTGATGCTCTGCCAGGCGATGAGCATGGCCATGACGACGGTTTTGCCGGTTCCAGTTGCCATCTTCAGCCCGACTCGCGGCAGCCCGTCGTTGTGCAACACGTTCTCGGGGTCGAGGCGACGCCGGTAGTCGGCGGTGCCATGTCTGCCCGCTACCTCGGCCAGGAAGATCGCCGTCTCGGCGGCTTCCCGCTGACAGAAGAGAACCGGCTCGTCACGAGTCGGCGGGCCGGCAGACCAGTGGGTGAGCAGCTTGCGCGTGTATGGCGTCACGCCACTCCAGTTCCGAAGTCGCCAGCGCTCGACCTCGCGGCGAATGTCGTTGATGAGGGTGTTGTGCTCGCGGCGCTCTCCGGTGGTGTCGAAGTCGAAAGCCTGCTGCGTGTCCTTCCGGCCCTTGGTCGAGACCGGAATCGGGATGAACGACTCGCTCGGTCGGCGCCCGTCCTTCGTCTCACCGGTTGGTCCGTGCGGCCCGATGACGAAGTACTGGCTGGGCGGCTCGTACGGCGAATTGATGATCGGGTTCTCAAGCCCGCCGGGGGTTGGCATCACATGTACCTTACGCGGAGGGTGTGATCTGGGCTGAGTGGTGGCCTCTCAGCGCCGCTAAGCGCAAACCGGGGTTGTCCGAGGATTGTGCGAATTGCCTGACGACCTCGCCGCCCGTCGCGGAAGGGTTCAGTCATGTGTCAGAGGTCAAGAGAAACCCAGCGGCGTCTCGGTGGTCGACGGTTCGGATAGTCGGCCTGGCCCGCCGAGCCGTGACCACGGTGCGATGTTAGAGGTTCGTCCAGCTCAAGCACCGTTCCGTCTGTTCGAGCGACCCTCTCGACGTACCGGTTGTGCTGCTTGTCGATGAGCCTGTAGACGCGAGCCAGGGTCCCATCCGATTGGAGTCTCTCTCCCCACTCGATCTGAATGTACCTGCGCTTGCTCGCTGGCAACGGACGGCGGGAAACGTCGTCGCAGGGGATCAGGGTGAGTCGGAACACCTCGCCTGGTCCGGGATCCGGACAGAGGAGAATCGCTCCACATGCTTCGCACTGTCCGGTGCCGTTCCCGGTGTCAGGCGGACTGCCCTGGCACTTGGTGCATGCGGATCGAGCCTGGTCGGGGGACTGAACATGAACTGTCCACGGCACCCCTTCGATGGTACGGCATGCACGGAGGCGTTCCCTGGATCGTTGGGGTGGCGCGGCTTCGCCTCGTCGCGTCCCCGACTGCTCAGTTATCACGACCTCGGACGGAACGGGGTCTGCTTCCTCGTGAAGGGCGAGCTTGTGTCCGCTGGGACGTGCGTCATCCGCTCGACGTATCGACGGGTGATGTTGCGGCGCGCCTGATCACATAGGGTGCGCCGAGGGCGAAGCTCCCGCGGCGAACCTCGAGGAAAACCGATGGCTTGTTGGCGTGGAGAAACGAGCGCAGGCGAGGGACAGAGGCTCGGACGGACCCATCCAGCTCGTCGTACAACCGCTGAGCGGACATCGAGTCATGGGCCATCGCAAGCTCTCGGAAGACGGCCGACGTAACGCTTCGAGGCTCAGGCGCGGGCACCGCACATGCGCCCAGAAGACTCTCGGCCTGCTGCACTTTCGTGCAAGCCTTCGCTGACTCCTCAAGAAGGAAATGACCGGCGTCGGCCGCAACGCTCCTGATCCGTTGCTTCCTTTCGGCAGGCTGACGCCGGTATAGCTCGATTCCTCCTACGACGAGTACTGCGAGGATCAGCAGCGTGACTGGTCCGATCTTCTCCCATGCCCATTGCACCGTCGCCGCCGTGGCAACGACCGGCGCCACAGGCACCATCGCGATCGCCTGCACCTGCGTCTCGCCGATCTTGAGGTCCATCACCGCGAAAACAGCGTCGACGCCCTGACTGGGCATTCGAACACCGAGGGGCTGGAAGTGACGGTGATTGTGAGTGAGCAGGATGCAGGGGGACAACAGCGCCGCGAGCGCCGCGGTTGGATAGTCGTCGGCATCGAGATCGCGGACTGCCACCGCTCGATCGTCGAGTGCCCGCAGCTCGGGAGGCAGGCTCACCACCGAGATCAAGGGAAGCCAATCGTCCGCAAAGATGCGGTTCAGTTCGGAAGGCGGCACGCTCAACTGGCTAGCGAACTCCGGTAGCTTTCGGAGCGTCTCCCGCAGCGTCTCCAGCTCCATGAAGAGACGAATCGTCCTGTCCGCCACGGCCTGAAGGGAAGCCGGCAAGCTGCCCGTGGCGAGGTGGTTGTGAAGGCCGGTTCGCACGCAGCTTGTGTCCAGGACTGCGGGCATCGGTTCTTCGCGAAGCTCGCGCAGCCTCCGCGCGTAGTTGAGCAACTCTGGGCTGGGTCGCGACCGAGTGTTCCCGTAGCCACCATTCGCGGATCCGGCTGCACTCTCCATCGACGTTCACCATACCGGCACGGTGTATTAGTCCCGAAGTGTCGGTGTCTCCTCGGAGATGCCGCTTGGTGCCCGGAAGGCGGCCTATTGTCCGATGGGACGAAGTGCGTGTCCACTGGCCTCGGCGATTATGGCGTTGACCTGATCGAGCGCCACCATCCGCCATCCACGCCTCGCCGCCGGGGCGGAGCGCCGCCTGCTTCGTCGCCAGCTCGATCGTTCGGCGAAGATGACCTCGCAGTTCGTCGGCGGTGTAAAGGCGTGTTGTGCGGCCAGGGGCGTAGTGCGCGTGGACTTCGCCATGACAGTTCGGGCAGAGCGGGATGGCGTTTTATTGGCGACGTGTGCGTTGACAAAACGGAACGTGCGGGAGCCGATCACCCAGGAAGTCCCCCGACGTGAACGCGATTACCGCAGACGATTTGGAACGAGTCTTTGGTCTTAATGCGGACCTAACCGAGGTTGTCCGCTAAGTCCTTGTCACCAACAGTGATGAGGTTTTTGGGGTCTTTGCGGACACGGCCCGTTTTCCCCGTAGTTAGGTCGATTTTGTAGAACACGTCGCCGTGACTGATCCGCTGGAGAACGGTGTCCTTGAGCAACGTCTGCTTATCCTTGAGATTCTTGCCCGTGTCTGTCTTGACGACGAACTGGGAGATTGATCCTCCCGGTTCGTGCTCGACTTTGATTACACGATACGTGGTCACAGGGGCGAGCCTACGCCCAGCGTACGCCGCCGTGGTTAGTCTGAACGGGTGCTTTGGATTCCTGTTGTCGCTCTGGGCGCAGCACTCGTGATCGGGGCACTGACGGCACTCCACGCACCTACCGTCGTTTGGGCACTCGTTTTAGCGGTCGGCGTCATCTTGGTTGTTGTTGGCCTGCTCATGGCCGTCAAGCCCGCGCGCAAGCAAGAAACAAGAGAGATCGCCTTGGGTGTGTATCTCGTCAAGACTCGCCGCGTAGAGGTCGAAATCCACGAAGGCAGCGGAGCGAGTGTGTGGCCTGCCCCGTGGTGGGCGCCGTGGCGACCAGATGCCATTCACGTGGCGAAGATCGAACAATCCAAACGCTGACCTTAACTGGCCAGCAGTCTCGCTTTTTGGGCGTCAAACTCTTCCGGCGAGAGCACGCCCGAATCTCTCAGGGCTGCCAGTTTCGTCAGTTCATCAGCGATGCAGGTTGTAGAGGAGGGCTGCACCGTGCATGCCGAGGCTGAACAAGCGGGCGTGCTCGAGCTGGTCGATGATCGGTAACGGCGCATCGAGGCACCCGCTGTCCGCCCACGGCGCCCAGCTGT
>Ga0182024_10016228_pt1 | contig 14146 bp, 18 predicted proteins | sample P32metaG_FD_120480 | JGI IMG/M metagenome (GOLD analysis project Ga0182024, IMG submission 120480) | Permafrost microbial communities from Stordalen Mire, Sweden - P3-2 metaG (Illumina Assembly) | ecosystem: Environmental > Terrestrial > Soil > Wetlands > Permafrost | place: Sweden: Stordalen... | reverse complement strand
GGCGCCACCCCGAAGGATGGGCCGTCGGCGGGCGTCGCCATGGTCACCGCGATCGTGTCGGTGATGGCCGGCATTCCGGTGCATCGCGACGTGGCGATGACCGGCGAGATCACGCTGCGCGGCCGCGTGTTGCCGATCGGCGGTCTCAAGGAGAAGCTGTTGGCCGCACACCGCGGCGGCATCAAGACCGTGCTCATTCCGGAAGAGAACGCCAAGGATCTGGTCGAGATCAACGCCAGCATCAAAAGCGGGCTCGACATCATTCCGGTGTCGCGCATGGACGAGGTGTTGGCGCGCGCGCTCACGCGCAAGCCCGAGCCGATCGTCTGGGAGGAGTCGACCGCCAAGCCGGTCGACGTCCCCGAGCCGGTGGTGGAGGAGGATTCCTCGGGTCTCACCGCCCACTAATCGGTAAAGCAAGGAAGACATTGCGATGGCCGGGCCTGTCCCGGCCATTCGCATGAGTGGGTGGTTGCGGCAAGGCTATTGCAGCAGCGCCGCCGTCTTGTGGGTCAGCGCCGCCGGCGTCGCGTAGATCTTTTCGACCAGCGTTTGGATGTCGGCCCCGGAAACCGGCGTGATCTCGAGACTGGCCTTGTCGGCTTCGGCCTGGAAATCCTTGTCCCGCATGGTCTGCACGAATGCCTGGCGCAGCGCCGCGATACGGTCGGCAGGCACGTCCGGCGGCGCCACGAACGGCCACGCCATGACCTGGCGGGCGAAAATCAGTTGCAGGATCGCTCTTTCCTCATCGGTCTTGGCGAGGTCGACAACCAGGGGAACATCGGGCAGCTCGCGGTGCTTGCTCAATCCCATCTGGAACAGGATGTTGAGCTTGTGCTGGTCGAGCCAGGCCTGGTGCAGGCCCTTCACGCTGGTCCACGACCAGCTGCAACGGCCCTGCACTTCGCCGCGCTCCATCGCCAGGTCGATGTCGTTGCCGCCCGGATAGCCGGTCACGATCTTGAACTTGGTGCCCAGCACCGCATTGATGATCTTGGGGAACTGATAGGTATCCGCGCTCGGACCCGAGGCGCCGACCACGAGTTCGCGCGTGCGGGCGTCCTCGAACGTCGCGATGCCGCTTGTCGCCCAGGCGACACAAACGCTGACTTCGTTGTTGGTGCTGCCCAGCCAGTTGTATCGCCTGGCGTCGAATTGGGCGCCGGTGTTGCCGAGGAGCGGCTCGAAAGGCGTGCCGCGATTGATCGTCCCGAACGTCGTGCCGTCTCGCGGCGCCGCATTGTAGAGATAGTTGGCGAGCCGCATGGAGCCGGCGCCTTCCATGGTCCTCGGCACGATCAGCGGATTGCCGGGGATATACCTGCCCATGGTGCGCGCGAGCATCCGCGCGTAGGCGTCATAGGCGCCGCCGACGCTCAGCCCGATATCGAGCTCGATGGTCTTGCCCTTGTAGAACTCGGCAGGCGTCTGGGCCGGGCAGGGCGATGCCGCGCAGACTGCGAGCAAGGCACCGGCGAATAGACATTCGCCCAGCGTCCGCGGGCGGCCGCGCGCAGCGCCGAGACTGACGGCTGTGGCGGAGGCGGCGCGCGGCAGCAAAGTTTTAACCGATGTCCGCAAACCTTCGCCCGGGTCCGTTGCGCCGCACTATGCTTGAGTGGCGTACTCCTGGGGGACCCGCATTGGCAACCGTCGTATGAAACGCCCCTCGCGCCAAATCCAACGCGGCAGACGCCGCTCGCGCCATAACGTGCGCCAAACCGTTGCGGTGATCGCAATCGGCGCATTGCTGGCGGTCGGCTTGTTCGCGACCGGCGAATATGTCACCGCCGGATCGCGCGCACCGGTTGCAACGGTCCCGGCCAACATTGCGGCGTCCGCCGGCGATGACGAAATCTATACCGGTTCGATCCTGTACATGCACGACTATGGGCGAACTTGCCGCCAGTTGCTGTTCGACAACCGCGACGGCCGCTTCACCGACAATGGCTATGTCGACTGCAGGCGCGCCGCCTACCGGAGCCCGACGGAACCGGTGAAATGGTCGGCGGCTCGCGCTCGCGTCATTGCCGACGGGTTCCGCCAGCATTAGGCATCAAGCTCCTCCGAGGCTATTTGGCGATTGGCCGGCCGCGCGACATTGGGTAGATTTCGCGCGGCGGTCGGCTGGCGCGGGCGAACCGCGAGGAGCAGCATTTGGCGAAACTCTCTCGGCTATTCGCATTCCATAAACCGGCCGCCGCCATCGCGGTGCTGGCCGCGACGGCCGTCCTGCCCGGCCGCAACGGAGCCGCAGCAGAGGGCGACTTTCCCCTGACCGGGCACTACACGCAGAACGTCGTCTGCAAAGGTGACGGCACCGACCCGGTCTCGGCGCAGGTCAACATCTCGCCCCAGGAGATCGTCTCCAATATCGGGGTCTGCACCATCCTCGACACCAAGCACGACGGCGATACCACAACGGTCCACGTCGAGTGCAAATTCCCGGCCGGGCCGCTGATGGGCAATATCAGCTTCACCCCGCGCCCGGATCATACCATCGACTTCGTCGATCGCGACGGCAACTACAAGGCGGTTCTGCATCGCTGCCCGGATTGAGCCGGAGCACGCTGCCGTCGCGGCAAAGCCGTGTGTTATCAATAGTCCGTTGCGCGTTCGCCGCGGAGCATTACGGAGGAGCGTTATGAGTTACTATCAGGGACAGCAGGCGGAAGTGGTGCCGTTCCGCGGTCACAACGGCGACACCGGCGAGGCCTATTACGCCCGGCCGTCGCGCGCCGGAAAATTTCCCGGCATCGTGGTCATCCACCACATTCCGGGATGGTGCGAGTGGACCACCGAAGTCGTGCGCAAGCTGGCGCATCACGGTTATGCGGCGATTTCGCCGCATCTGTATTTCCGCGAAGGCGCGCCGGGCGAGGCGCCCGATGATCTCGGCGCGCGCATCCGCGCCGCCGGCGGCGTCGCCGACGCCCAGGTCATGGGCGACGTCGCCGGCGCGATGGCCTATCTGCGCGCTCAGCCCAACGGCACCGGCAAGATCGGCGTCATCGGCTTCTGTTCCGGCGGCCGGCACACCTATCTGGCCGCCTGCACGCTCTCCGGCATCGACGCCGCGGTCGATTGCTGGGGCGGCAACGTCGTGGTTGACGATCCCAAGGCCCTCAACGCCAAGCGGCCGGTCGCGCCCATCGACCTCACGGAGAAGATGAGTTGCCGGCTGCTCGGCATTTTCGGCAACGACGACGCCAACCCGACCGCCGATCAGGTCAATCGTACCGAGGCGGTGCTCAAGAAGCTCGGTAAAAACTACGAATTCCATCGTTACGACGGCGCCGGCCATGCATTCTTCAATACCATGCGCGACGCTTACCGGCCCGAGCAGGCGATGGACGGCTGGCAGAAGGTTCTGGCCTTCTTCGATCGCCATCTGGCGGCATCGGCGACCAGCATCGCGGCGGAATAGCGGGAGAACGCGCCATGTGCTCCTATATTGTCGAAAAAGCAGCCCTGGTCGGCAGCGCCAAGGGCCGCAAGGGCTGGATGCGGATCGACACCGCCAATGTCTACTTCGACCATCCGTACCACTCGACGCTCGATCATGTGCTGGCCATCGACTTCACCAACGAAGGCGAGGGTGGCCGCGACCGCGTCGCGGTCGAGCTGAGCGCCGAATCGGCGCGCGCCCTGGTCGAGCGGATTCTTGCAGCGCTTGCCAGCGGCGAGACTGCGCACGCGGCGCAGTCTGGTTCCGTGGAGGATATTACCGTATAAGGTGTTGAAGCGCGGACTAGGGGACTCTGTCCATGCAAAGCATCTTTGTTTCCTATCGCCGTGAGGATACGCCGCATGCGGCGGAACGGGTCTTCGATCACCTGAGCGACCGCTATAAAGGCTCGGTGTTCAGAGATATCGACAGCATCAAACCTGGTGCTCCCGTCCGCAACGCGATCGGTGCCGCGCTCAAGCAGTGTGAGGTTGTCATCGCCATCGTCGGGCCGAATTGGCTCGGTCAAAATGCCGACGGCAGCGTCCGGATCACGGCACCGCAAGACTGGGTTAGAAACGAAATTGAAATGGCTCTTCAGCTCGGCATTCCCATCATCCCCGTGATGGTTGATCTCGATTCCGAGCACAAAGGAAAAATGCCGACTGCGCAACAGGTGCCGGAGTCGCTGCGCGAGTTCGCCGGTTTAAACGCCGTGAAAGCCGAGACTGGGGGGACTTTTAGAAACGCCATGGATCAAGTCGCGAAGCAGGTCGACGCCGTCCGGGGCGCTGGCCGCAAGTTTAAGCCGGAGGAATTGGTTCGCGGCATCGTACCGCGCGGCTTCCCACCCCCGGCGCTGATTGCCAGCGGCGTCGCCGCGCTGATCATCGGCTGGCTGATGCTGCAATGGCTGAACGCCAAGCAGGACGAGGACTGGTTCGATAACGTTTTGTCGGCATTAGGACCGATCCTTGAAGTCGCGGGCTTCATCGCCGCGGTCGTCGGCATCGTTCTCCTGGTCCAATCAAGGTCGCGAAGCCGCAACTGAATGCAGCGGGGCGCGGCCCCATCGCCCTGCAGAGAAAACTGCGATACCCGGAGGAAGCCTATGTCGCTATCTGCCCAAGACCCGGTCTCCAGCCAAGCCCGCCCGGCCGGCAGAACGCCGTTCGAGATCTCACCTTTGTCCAAACATATCGGTGCGGAAATTCGCGGCATCGATCTGCGTGAAGAACCCGACGAGGCAACCGTGCGGGCGATTTACCAGGCCTGGCTCGATCACCTGGTGTTGATTTTTCCGGAGCAGAAGCTGTCGCAGGAGGACCTGATCCGCGCCACCGGCTTCTTCGGCCAGATCGGCAAGCTGTCGCGGCCGCCGAAATATTTTCCCAAAGGCTATACCAAGCTGTTGCCCGGCATCATGATGATCTCGAACATCCGCGAGAACGGCGAGCCGATCGGCGCGCTGCCGGACGGCGAGATGATGTTCCATCACGACATGATCCATGCCGAGGTGCCGAGCAAGGCGACGCTGCTGTATTCCGTGGAGATTCCATCAGCCGGCGGCAATACCCTGTTCGCCAGCGGCTACGCCGCCTATGACACGCTCGATCCGGCGGTCCGCAATCGGCTGGAGGGCAAGAAGGCGCTGCATCATTACAACTACGGCTCGACGATCAGGGGCGACAGCCGCGGCACCGAAGCCTTCGCCGAGCAGGTCCATCCGGTGTTCCGCAGCCACGAGGATACCGGCAGGAAGGCGGTCTACGTCAATCGGCTGATGACGGTCAAAGTGCTGGACCTGCCGGAGGACGAAAGCGGGCGGCTGCTCAACGCGGTCTACGACCATGCCGAAAAGCCCGAATTCGTCTACGAGCACGTCTGGCGGGTCGGCGACCTGCTGCTCTGGGACAACCGCTGCTCGACCCACGCGCGCACCGATTTCCCCTCGACCGAGCGCCGGCTGATGCTGCGCACCACCGTCGAAGGTAACGTCCGGCCGTATTGACGCGCTATTGCGCCATCGGCCACCACGTGGGTCTGCCGCTCACGTGATCGACAACACCACGCCGCCGTCGGCGCGCACCGGCGAGCCGGTGATGGCGCTGGCTTCGCGCGAGCATAAGAACGCGACAACCTCGGCGACCTCCTCGGGCCGTGCCAGGCGCTTGATGATCGAGTGCGGCCGCACGTTCGCGATGAAATCGCGCTCGGTCTTGGGATCGTCGAGCGACTGTCCCATGGACTTGAACATCGCCTCGACGCCTTCGGTGCGCGTCGGCCCCGGCAGCACGGCGTTCACCGTGACGCCGCTTGCGGCGAGCGCCTGGGCAAAGCCGCGCATCAGCGCCAGGTCGGCGGACTTGGTGAATCCGTAATGGATCATCTCGGTCGGGATTTGCACGCCGGATTCCGACGAGATGAAGACGATGCGGCCAAAGCCCTTGTCGCGCATGCGCGGCCCGTAGTGCCGCGTGAAACGGACGCCGGACAGCACGTTGGTCTCGAACAACCGCTGCCAGTCTTCATCCGGAATGGCGAAGGCGTCCTTGATTTCAAAGACACCGACATTGTTGACCAGGATGTCGACCTCGCCGGCAGCCGCGATGATGGCGGCGACGCCGTCGGCCGTCGCGGCATCGCCGGGCGCGGCGACCAGCCGGGCCTTGGGCAGGGTGGTGCGGATGTCGGCAATGGCACGTCCGACGTCCGCGGCCTTGCGGCCGTTGACGGCGACTTCGGCGCCATTGGCCGCAAGCGATTTGGCGACGGCCCGGCCGATGCCCTTGGTGGAACCGGTGACCAGCGCGCGCAGGCCTGAAAGATCGACGTTCATGAAACAAGCCCTATGCATTGGCAAACAATGCACAGGTGGCTAGCCGGATGCGGTGGGGCAAGCACGATGGCGCCGCGTGCAACCGAACGTGAAGGTCCCGAAGCTCTCCCGAGGCTGGCGTGACTTCCGCGGCGCCGGTCAGCGGACCCCGCCGGCATTGACGATCGGCCCGCTATAGCCCTCGAAGCGCTTGCGCAGCGCCACAACCTCCGTCTCGTTGGTCAGGAAGTCGCGGTAGTCGTTGGCCACTTGGTACGACAGGATCGGCTTGAAGCCCTCCGGCGGCGGCACGTCGCTGCGCGGCGACCAGGTGGGAAGCTTGGCCTGTTGCTCGGGCTCCAGCAGCCAGGACAGGAATAGTTTCGCCGCGTTCGGATGCGGCGCGTCCTTGAAGATCGCACCGCTCAGCGGCCAGATCGGCAGCGCGTCGCCCGTCGGAAAATGCGAGTCGACCGGCAAGCCCTGCCGCTTGAGCCCATGGGTGATGTCGAGGATCGAATCGAAGGTGACGAGGTTTTGGCCCGAGCCGATACTGCGCTGCTCGCCAAGATGGCCCTGGATGAAGCTCGGCTTGGCGGCCATGTATTTGTCCATGTAGCCCCAGCCGTACTTCTGCACGATATGATTGAACACCCACAGCGTGACGTCGTCGTCCGCCGGATAGGCGGTGACGATCTTGCCGGCAAATTGGGGTTTCAGGAAATCCAGCGCCGAATCCGGAATGTCCGCGGCGGCGACTTTCTCGGTGTTGTACATGTAGGGCACGACATTGACCATGGTGGCCCAGAAGGTGCCGTCGCTGTCCTTGAACGCCGCGTCCATCTTGTCGAAACCGGGCGGCTCGAAGGCCAAGAGCCGGCCATCGTGCTTCCAGCGCACGTAGTCGCCGATGGTTTGCAGGATCGCGGCATCGACCTCGAGCTTGTTTGCCGCGATCTGCCGATCGATCTGCTGATCGAGCACGTTGGAAAAGCCGCCGCCGATCGAGATTTTTATGCCCGGATATTTTTCCTCGAACGCCTTGGTTCTCGCCTCCCACGGCGCCGTCGGGCCGCCGACATAGAACGCGAAGGCGCCTTCGCCTTTGGCCTTGGCGTACAGGTCATCGAGCGATTGCGCGCCGGCGGCCGGTGCGCTCACGACAAGGCCGCCAAGCGAGAAAAAAGCCCCTGCAAACGCAACGCTGGCGCCGGCGACGAGCCGGCGCGTGATGGCGATGACCACGGCCATGAACTTCCTCCCCATGCAATACCGTTTTGGGGGCGATCATCGCCGCAGCGGTTGCGGAATACAAGCAACTATCGGTGGGCGCCTCCCTCGCCAAGGCGCAAGGTCCCGTGCTAACGCAGGCGCCGGCACGCGCCATGCTGTATCGCGGAGGGAAAAAGTCCGATGAAAATGCTTGCTTATGTTCTGGCCATCATTTGCGTCATTGTCGCCGTGATGTATTTCACCATGCCGGCCGGCTCATTGCCGACATTCATGCCGGGCTACATCGCCGGCTCCTCGCACACTCACACGACGCACGCCATTGCGGCGGCCGTCGCGGCGGTCGTGCTGTTCGTGATCGGCTGGATCATCGGCCGACGCTAGCTAACCCGCGCCGCGCACCTTGCGCTGCACCCGCTCATCGAAGCGGGCGACGCTGACGACCACCCGTTGGTGGGTGCCGCCGCCGATGGTTTCGAACTCGTCGTGGGCTTCGACACGGAAGCTGATGGTGCGGCCCTCGACGTGGGTGACCTCCGCCGTTGCCGTGACGCGCAAGCCGACCGGCGTTGCCGCCACATGGCTGACGTCGAGATGAATGCCGAGGCTCTGGTGACCGGCGGGCAAAAGGTGCTCGACCGCAGCCAGCGCCGCGGCCTCGATGACGTTGATCATCACCGGTGTTGCCAGCACCGCAATCCGGCCGGAGCCGACGAAGGGCGCCGTATGCTCGGGTCCCACGACGATCTCGGCGGTGCCGACGAGGCCGGGCGTGATGCCGGCGAGCGTGCTGCTGACGCGAGTGGGGGAGGACATGGCGATCGCCGCATTGGTTCCAGGGAGCCCCGATGTCAGAGCCCCGATGTCATAGCTGTCCACCGGCGCGATAATCAATGCTAAGGTCCAGGCCCAGTCCTCAAGAGGTCGTTGTCATGATTCGATCCGCTCTCATCGTCGCAGCGCTGACCGCGGTGCTGCCAAGCGTGCCGTCCTTTGCGGTGACCTCGAGCCAGAAGATGGAAACCTGCAAGTTCGGCGCCGACAACCAGCAGCTTGCGGGCAAGGACCGCGCCAAGTTCATGCAAAAGTGCATGTCGAACAAGAACGATCCCCGCGGCAACGTGCCCCTCGGCACCGCCGGGCCGAGCGCCGGACCGCCGCCGAAGAACTGAACGTCCCCGGCCCGCGGCGATCAGCGCCGCCGGCGGCGTAGCATCCCGCCGATGCCGGGCGCGATCGGCGCATCAAAATCATAAGGACAAATCGGGAGGAGAACCATGAGCACGCAGGCCGCTTCAGCGTCCGCCACGCATTTTCGGCGCGGCTGGATCTATATCCTGACGCTGGCGCTGGTCGCCATCAACTACATGGACCGCTCCGCGCTCGGCGTCGTGGCACAGGCGGTGCGCGGCGAATTTAGCCTTTCGCCGATCCAGATGGGCTATCTGTTCTCGTCGTTCCTGTGGACCTACGTAATCTGCCTGCTGCCGATCGGCATCATGCTTGATCGCTTCTCGGCAAAGACCATCAATTCCGCGGGCGTTGCGCTGTGGTCGCTGGCGATGGCTGCGACCGCCGGCGTCGGCAGCTTTTTGAGCCTGCTCGTCGTCCGCATGGTCATGGGCGCGGGCGAGGCAACCTCGATCCCGTCGTGCGGCCGCATCGTGCGCGAATGGATGCCGGCGCAGGAGCGCGGCGTCGCCAACGCGTTCTGGAGCGCCGGCAGTTTCCTCGGCCCGGCCGTCGGAGCCGTCGTGGTGGCGGCGATAACCAGCAGCTGGGGCTGGCGAACGGCGTTCGTTATCCTCGGCGCGCTCGGCTTTGTCTGGCTCGCCTGCAATCTGATCTGGTTCGATCGGCCGGAAAAGGCGAGCTGGCTGACCAAGGAGGAACGGCAAAAGATCATCAGCGAGCGCTCCTCCGGGACGCCCGACGAAATCGGCATGCACGGTCGTCCCGGCGTGGTGCTGGAGCTTCTCAGATCGCCGTCGATGTGGGGCGCGATGATCGCGCAGGCCGCCGGCATCTACACGCTCTACCTGCTGCTGTTCTGGCTGCCGAGCTATTTGCAGGACACCAAGCACCTGACCATCATGAAGACCGGCCTCTACACCGCGGTGCCTTGGGCGATCGCCGTGCCGCTCAGCATCGCCATCGGCTATTTCAGCGACCGGCTGTTGCAGACCCACACGCTGCTCGCCGGCGGCCGGCGCGTCATGGTCATCGCCTGCGTGCTGCTGTCGGCTGTCGTGGTGCTGGTGCCGTTTACCGAGAACACGACGCTGATCCTGACGCTGTTCGCGCTATCGCTGTCCGGCATCAATGCCGCGATCTCGCTCAACCTGTCGCTCGTCACCGACCTGGTGCACCGCGCGCGCGACGTCGGCAAGGCGATCGCGCTCACGATTCTCAGCGGCAATATTTTCGGCCTGCTGGCGCCGATCATCACCGGCTACGTGGTCGCCGGGCTTGGCGCCTATGATTGGGCGTTCGGCATCGCCGGCATCCTGTTGCTGATCGGTGCGATTGCGCTCGCCACCATGACCCACGCGGTGATCTTGCCGAAGGCCGAGGCGGTCGCGCCGCCGCGAGCAGCGGCCTGGTGACCGGATTTCGCCGACCGTCCATCCCAGCTAACATCGTACGACAACAGGAAGGATAATGCGCCATGACAACCGCCGTCCTCGAAGCCAAGACGACCGAATACGACATGGCGGACATCGAGTACCTCCGCCACGGCGACAAGGTGCTGCTGGCGCGTGTGTTCAAGCCGCGCGGGGAGGGACCGTTCCCGGCGCTGGTCGAGTGTCACGGCGGCGCCTGGTGCCAGAGCGACCGCTGCACCGAGCACCTGCGCCACCAATACATGGCGTCGCACGGCATCGTGTCGATCGCGCTCGATTTCCGCTCCGGCAACGAGGATCCGTATCCGGCCTCGGTGCAGGACATCAACTACGCGGTGCGCTGGGCCAAGGCGCACGCGCGCGAGCTCAAGACGCGGCCGGAGCTCATCGGCATTTCCGGACAATCCAGCGGCGGCCATCTGGCCATGCTGGTTGCCATGCGGCCGCACGACCCGCGCTACGCGGCGCTGGCGTTGCCGGCCGGTTCGCCGCCGCAGGATGCGACCGTGCGCTGCGCCGTGCTGTCATGGCCGGTGATCAATCCGCTGTCGCGCTATCGGCACGCCAAGCGCGCGCTGGCGAGCGGCGGCGACTGGGCGAAGCCGATCATTCCGCGCCACGATTCCTATTGGCGCTCGGAAGCCGCTATGGCCGAGGGTAATCCGACGCTGGCGCTCGAGCGGGGCGAAAAGGTGCTTACGCCGCCTGCGGTCTGGTACCAAGGCCGGGGCGATATCGTGCACGACTACAAGGATCCGGAGTCCGATTTCCCCGGCAACGAGCCGCAGCGCTTCTGTGCCGCCTATCGCAAGGCCGGCGGCGACATCGCGCTGGATTATGTCGATATGGACCGCCACGCCGGCCATTCGCCCGACCTGACCAAGACCGGCGACATGTTCGCCCGCATGGTGGAGTTTGTCGGGCGGCACATCACCGCGTAGCGCAAGCGGAGCTTGGCGGCCTTTGGAGGCCAAACGACGCGCGAATCGGTGATTCGCGCGTCGTCAGTTGGTCATCCGTGTAGCGGCGGCGCCTTAGCGCATGCGTCGTTCGAACCGCAATGTCGCCGCGACCACCCTTACCGGCCCGGGACGTAGTAGCCGTTGTGATGGTGATGGTGATGGTGATGGTGGTGATGCGGCCTCAGAATGACGCGCGGCACCACCCGTATGTAGCCGTGATGGTGGTGGTGATGATGGTGGTGATGGTGATGACCGTATTGCGCCAGCTGGACCGGCTGCTCGACGACGCCACCGGTACGGTCTTGGGCGAGCCGAGCATCATCGGCTTTCATCAATGCAAGCGCATTGGGAATGGGATTGAGCAAGTCGCTGTAGCTCGCCACGGTATCCGACGAGGCGGGTGCCGCCTGACTGGGCTGCGCGCCGCCCATCGTCGTGAGCGCAGCTGCAGCGCCCAAAAGGCCAATCAACTTCTTATCCATGCTATTTATCCTCCTCCAAGGGCGGTGACCGTCGGTCCCCACTGCGTAATAATCCCATAAACATCCGCATGTTCCGCATCCGACTTAGCGCGCGCTAGGCTCCGGGGTCACATTGCCGGCACCCGGGCGAGGACGCGAGATATTCGACGGCGGAGACGCAGACTCAGGCGGGGCGATCAATGGCATATCCGCCTGGTCGCGGCAACTTGACAGGAAAAATCGGCCTTAAGCGATTGAATCTAATAGCTTAATATCGCCGCCGCGCGGGGCCGAACCAAGGCGGCATCAAGGCAGCATCAAGGCAGCATAATGGCGCGGATAGGTTGCCGCCGCAGGACGCGGAATTGGGGGAGGGACGCCAAGGTACCTCCCCCCGCGGCCGCGGCCTCATGGAGCACCCATGAAGGCCGCCGCCGATGACGGCGAACTTGAGGTTCGAGACAGCGCGCGCGGTCAGGCCGCGACGCTGACTTTGCCGCTGGTCGGGACCGAGGCGATGGTTTTGAGGATCTGCGAGGTGATCTGGTACGGGTCGCCTTGCGAATTCGGCCGGCGATCTTCGAGATAGCCCTTGTAGCCGTTGTTGACAAAGCTGTGCGGCACGCGGATCGACGCGCCGCGGTCCGCGACACCGTAGGTGAACTCGGTGATCGCCGCGGTCTCGTGCTTGCCGGTCAGCCGCATATGGTTGTCCGGGCCATAGACCGCGATGTGATCCTCGCGGGCGCCTTCGAACGCCTTCATCAGCGCCTCGAAATACTCCTTGCCGCCGGCTTCGCGCATGTAGGTGGTCGAGAAGTTGCAGTGCATGCCGGAGCCGTTCCAGTCGGTGTCGCCGAGCGGCTTGCAGTGGAATTCGATGTCGACGCCGTACTTTTCGGTGAGGCGCAGCATCAAGTAGCGGGCCATCCACATTTGGTCGGCCGCCGTCTTCGAGCCTTTGCCGAAGATCTGGAATTCCCATTGGCCCTTGGCCACCTCGGCATTGATGCCTTCGTGGTTGATGCCGGCGGCGAGACACAGATCGAGATGCTCCTCGACCATCTTGCGCGCGATGTCGCCGACATACTTGTAGCCGACGCCGGTATAGTAGGGGCCTTGCGGCGCCGGATAGCCGCTCGCCGGAAAGCCGAGCGGGCGGCCGTCCTTGTAGAAGAAATATTCCTGTTCGAAGCCGAACCAGGCGCCGGGATCGTCCAAAATGGTGGCGCGCTTGTTCGAGGCATGCGCGCTGCCGTCCGGCATCATCACTTCGCACATGACCAGCGCGCCGTTGGGCCGCGCGCCATCCGGATAAACCGCGACGGGTTTGAGAACGCAGTCGGAGTTCGATCCGGTCGCCTGGTTCGTCGATGAGCCGTCGAAACCCCACAGCGGCAGCTGCTCCAGGGTCGGGAATGAGTCGAAGTCCTTGAGCTGGGTCTTGCCACGCAGGCTCGGCACCGGCGTGTAGCCGTCGAGCCATATGTATTCGAGCTTATACTTTGTCATTACCGTCTCTCTTCTGGTGTGCGAGTTCAGTGCGACGTGAGCTGAAGTGTGCGCAGCCCAAAGCAGCGGCCGCTTGCCGCCTCCCGTCGATTCGGAAGCATTTTGTGTGCCAGTCGGGCCATTGCTGCGCCGCACGCGCAGGGCGCGACGGACGCTCGGCAATTTGCGCCGCGGCGCTGCAATCGAAATAAGCACAAATCTGAATATCAATTGAATGCTCATATTGTAGTCATGCGCTGATTTTATGTGAGGCATACCGAACAAATGAAGGGCAAAGCATTATATTAACGGCGACTCAGGAGACTCATTCATTACGCGCGTACTGCGCCCGGCGAAGGAGCCGAACGATGACGACAAATTATTCCGGATCGGCGACGATCTACACCTTCCCGCCGCGAGGCAGGTTCGCGGCCGGCGATCAGTTTGCAGATCGCCCGCGCGCGGAGCACGTGGCGTTGCCGCGCGGGGTCGAGCTTGTCTCCGGCAGCGGCTGGTATCACGACGAAGCGATTCAAGAAGCGCTCGAGCAGAGCCGCAAGAACTAGCGGCACGTCGCGATTGCGCACGATATGAATCGTTGGGCGTCGTGATGGCGTTGCCAGCATTCGACAGCCCCATGGTCGTGCAGGCGCAGGCCCTGATCCAGGGCCCGGGTTGGTCATGAATCTAGTTGGCGTTGAGGTTTTGCACCTGCCACGTCGGTCCGACATTGCTGATGCCGACGGACGAGGACACGCTCGCGCCGTTCATCAGCCACACCGCGACGTCGCCGGCGCTGTCGAGCAGTAAAATGTCGCTCTTGCCGTCGCCGTCGTAGTCGCCGATCTGGACGACGTTCCAGTTGGTGGGGAGCGTGCCGACCGTTGCCCCAGAGGTGACCTGCGTGCCGTTGGTGAACCAGATCGACAGGGCGCCGGTGTTGGTGTCCCGCCACAGGACGTCGGGATTGCCGTCGCCGTTGAAGTCACCGATGCCCTGGGCGACGAAATTGCCGGTCACGGTGCCGAGACCTGAGGAATGCACGACCTGGCCGTTCTGCACGCCCCACAGCGCGATGTCGCCGGCGCTGTCGCGCCACAGAATGCTGC
>Ga0182024_10016226_pt1 | contig 14148 bp, 17 predicted proteins | sample P32metaG_FD_120480 | JGI IMG/M metagenome (GOLD analysis project Ga0182024, IMG submission 120480) | Permafrost microbial communities from Stordalen Mire, Sweden - P3-2 metaG (Illumina Assembly) | ecosystem: Environmental > Terrestrial > Soil > Wetlands > Permafrost | place: Sweden: Stordalen... | reverse complement strand
CTGGTGGCGGTACCGGGGCGCGGGCCTGCGGGGCGTGGCGGCCGGCGAGGTGGACTGGGACGCGGCGTTCGGCGCCGCCCGGGAGGCGCTGCTGGCCGCGTTCAGCGAGACCTACAGCTACTCGCTGCAGCAGACGCTCTACGCCATCGGCGAGCGGATCATCGAGGCCGAGCCGGACGTGTGCGAGGTCCGGCTGGCCCTGCCGAACAAGCATCACTACCTGGTGGACCTGGCCCCGTTCGGGCTGCCCAACGACAACGAGGTCTACTACCCGGGCGACCGTCCCTACGGCCTCATCGAGGGCACCGTCCTGGCCGACGACGCCCCCGACCCCGGTCCCGCCTGGACCTGACCGCGCACCTCCTCAGGGTCGGCCACTCCGCCACCTCCTGCCCTTCCAGTCCCACTGCCCCCACCTCCCCCACACGCCCAAGCACCGCGTTCGTGATCAACCGATTCGTGCTGCCAGGGCAGCACCACTCGGTTGATCACGGACTCTGGGCGGGGTCCCTGAGGCTGCTGGGATGGCAGAAGGTCAGTGGCCTAGGGGGTGCGGCGAAAATGAGGGGCGGCACCCGGGCGGGGCTGGGATCATGCCTGGCGTGAGCGACGATCTCTGGTGGGCGATGCCCGTGCTGGCCGGGCGGCTGATCCGGCTGGAACCGCTGGCGCTGGAGCACGCGCCCGGTTACCTGGCCGCCGCGGGCACCGGCGACGAGGCGGCCGAGGTGTTCCGCTGGATGAGCCCGCCGGGCGGCGCGCTGGCCCAGCCGGTCACCCTGGAGGACGCGGCCCGGCACATCGCCGACGCGCTGGCGGGCCGGGCCCGGGGCGCCCGGCTCCCGTACGCCCAGATCGACGCGGCCACCGGCGAATTCGCCGGCACCACGTCGTTCTACGAGGTCAACCCCGCGCTGCGGGCGCTGAGCATCGGGCACACCTGGCTGGGCCAGCGCTGGTGGCGGACCGGGCACAACACCGAGTCGAAGCTGCTGATGCTGGGGTTCGCGTTCGAGACCCTGGGCGCGGTCCGGGTCGTCTGGCACACCGACATCTTCAACACCCGGTCGCAGGCCGCGATCGAGCGACTGGGGGCGGTCCGCGAAGGAGTATTCCGCAAGCACCGGCTGCGCTTCGACGGCAGCTGGCGCGACACGGTCCAGTACGCGATGGTGGACGACGACTGGCCGGCGGCCAGGGCCGCGCTCACCGGGCGCCTGGGCTAACCCCCGGACTCACTGAGCTGGTGACTGTCAGCCGCGGTCAGCGTGCAGCCGTAGATCCGCCTGAGTTCCGTGATGACCTCGAGTGTGGGCGCCCCGAACGCCTGCTCTCCCTCGAATGCGTGCAGCACGATGCCTTCCAGCAGGTCGCCCAGGGACAGGTCGAGGTACTCGGCCAGCCCCTTGAGCACCTTGAGCAGGCTGCGCTCCATCCGAACGCCGGTCTGGACACGCTCCACGGTCGTCATGTTACCTTTGTACCATGGTACATAGCTCGGCGGATCCCGTACCGCTGACCCGGGCCCGGCTCAGCGGCCCCGTCCGGCTGCCGCCGGGCTGCGAGCCCGCGTGGTTCCTGTTCACCCCGCGGGGCGAGACGTTGTGGGCCGAGGGCTGGGACCCGCTGTTCCCCGCGCCGGCCGACGACGACACGGAGCCGGGGACGGTGTTCGAGACGGCCCACGGCCAGCAGCGCACGACCTGGGTGGTCTGCTCCCGCGAGCCCGGCCGGTCGGTCCGCTACGCCCGCGTCGCGCACGGCCGGGACGCCGGCACGGTGACCGTCACCCTGGATGACGCGACGGGCCCCGCTGAGTCCCGGGTGGCCACCGTGGAGTACGACCTCACCGCGCTGTCCGCCGAGGCGGCTGGCGGCCTCGCCCGCTTCGCGGCCGGATACTCCCAGTTCCTCCGGCACTGGGAAGAGGCGATCGCGGCCGCTACCCGAACCCCGGACGTTCCCCGCGCCCCGGACGTTCCCCGCGCCCCGGACCCCGGGGAAACCGGCCGTGCCGGCTGACGGGCCGGGCCTGTTCACGATCGGCCATTCCAACCAGGCTCTCGACGATTTCCTGGACCTGCTCCAGCAGCACCGCATCGAGACCGTCGCCGACGTGCGGACCGTGCCCCGGTCCCGCTACGTGCCGCACTTCAGCGCGGGACCGCTCCGCGAAGCCCTGGCCGGGCGCGGGATCGCCTACATCCCGATGGGCCGCGAACTCGGCGGGCGGCCGGAGGGGGACGAGTTCCATGACGCGGAGGGCCGCGTACTCTACGGCCGGCTCGCCGCGACCCCGGCGTTCCGCGGCGGCCTCGACCAGGTACTGGCCGGGGCGCAGACGTCCCGCATCGCCCTGCTCTGCAGCGAGGAGGACCCGGGCCGGTGCCACCGTCATCTGCTGATCGGGCGGGTCTTGCGGGCGCGCGGCGTGCCCGTGTCCCACATCCGGCGCGACGGGAGCGTCGAGACCGAGGCGGAACTGGCGATCCGGGAAGCCGGCGCGGGCCCGCCGCCAGGGACCAGCCCGCAGGCCACGCTGTTCGACGACAGCACGGGCTTGGGCGCCACCGCCTCCGGCCAGGACACGGGCTCCGCGGATCGCGGCGGGCCGGAAGGGCAATGGAGATCCCCGGGGCCCATTCCCCGGAGAAAACCACGCCCCGGCTCCCCGCCCGGCTGAGCACGGCGCGACGCATCACGCCGAGGACGGGTGTTCAGCCCGCCTGGCATGGCCGTGTTCGGGCGGCCCGGGTCTGGGTGCGCACCGAGTGCATCAGCCATGATGTCGTGGTGACCGGGCGGGAGGCCAGGGTCGGCGGACCGTGGCCGGACGCCGGGCTTTCCGCCCGGGACCGAGATCACGCTGACGTGGCGGCTGCGTCTGCGGGTCCGGGTCCCGGAGGCCTGCCGGCCCTGGGACACCGCACCCGGGGACGCGGCCCTCCGGCGGCCGGCTGGGCCGCCGCAGAGGAAGGATGAGGATGGGACAGCTGACGGGCCTGCGCGCGCTGGTCACCGGAGGGGCATCGGGGCTGGGCGCCGCGATCGCCGCGGCGTTCACGGCCGAGGGCGCGGCCGTGGTGGTGCTGGACATGGCGGACAAGGCGCCCGCGGGCCTGCCGGACGGGATCGGGTACGTGCAGGCCGACGTGACCGACGACGCCGCCGTGCGGGCCGCCGTGGACGCGGCCGCGGGGCGGCTCGGCGGCCTGGACCTGCTGGTCAACAACGCCGGGATCGGCGCCCAGGGCAGCGTGGCCGACAGCACCGACGAGGAGTGGCGGCGGGTGCTGGACGTGAACGTGATCGGCACCGCCCGGGTGTCCCGCGCGGCCTGGCCGTACCTGCGCGAATCCGGCCAGGCGGCCGTGATCAACACCGCCTCGATCGCGGCCACCGCGGGGCTGCCCGACCGGGCCGTCTACTCGGCCAGCAAGGGCGCGGTGGCTGCGCTGACCCGGGCCATGGCGGCCGACGGGATGGCCGACGGCGTCCGGGTCAACGCCGTGAACCCCGGCACGGCCGACACGCCGTGGGTCACCCGGCTGCTCGGCGTGGCGCCCGACCCGGCCGCCGAGCGGGCCGCGCTGGAGGCCCGCCAGCCGCACGGCCGGCTGGTCTCGGCGGACGAGGTGGCCGCCGCGGTCGTCTACCTGGCCTCACCCGCGGCCGGGTCAACCACCGGCACCGAGCTTGCGGTGGACGGCGGGATGGGCGGACTGCGGCTGCGCCCGCGAAGCTGACTGTGCCCCCGGACGTGGCCGCGGGCCTGCATACGCCCCGTGGTGCGGTTGGCCAGCAGGATGCGCAGCGGCGAGCAGGTTGCCCCGGCCCTGGCCCGCTTCGCTACCGTGGTCCCGGACGACGCGTGGACGGAGCTTGATGCCTGCTGACGGCCTGCTCGACATCGACCTGGCCTACGGGCGCCGGGGACTGCGTATCTCGCTGCCCGCGGCCCGGACCACGGTCGTCGCGCCCGCCTACCACCCGGCCGCGCCGGACGTCCCGGCCGCGCTGCGGGACGCGCTGCGCCGTCCGGTGGCCGGGCCGCCGCTGCGGGCGGTGGTCCGCCCCGGCCAGCGGGTGGCGGTGTCGGTCTGCGACGTGACCCGGCCGCAGCCCCGCGAGGCCATGCTCCGCGCGCTGCTGGACGAGCTGGACGGCATCGCCGGGGCGGACGACCTGACCGTGCTCATCGCGACCGGAACGCACCGCGGAAACAGCCCGGGCGAGCTGGCCGAGATGCTCGGCCCGGACCTGGCGGCCCGGCTGCGGGTCATCAACCACGACGCCCGCGACGAGAGCATGCTCACCTGGTGCGGCGAGCACGGCGACGGGGTGCCGGTCTGGCTGAACCGGCACTGGGCCGGCGCGGACGTGAAGATCACCACCGGGTTCGTGGAACCGCACTTCTTCGCCGGGTTCAGCGGCGGCCCCAAGCTGGTCGCCCCGGGCCTGGCCGGCCTGGAGACCACGCTGACCCTGCACGACGCGCGGCGGATCGGCAGCGAGCAGGCCACCTGGGCGGTGTGCGAGGGCAACCCGGTGCACGACGACGTCCGCGCGATCGCCGCGGCAACCGGGGTGGACTTCGCGTTCGACGTGGTCCTGAACCGGCAGCAGCAGGTCGTCGCGGCGTTCGGCGGCGAGGTGCTGGCCATGCACGAGGCGGCCCGGGCGTACGTCCGCGAGGTCTCCATGCGCCCGGTGGACGGCCGGTTCGACGTGGTGGTGACGACCAACGCGGGGTTCCCGCTGGACCAGAACCTCTACCAGGCGGTCAAGGGAATGTCCGCGGCGGCCACCGTGGTCCGGCCCGGCGGCCTGATCATCTGCGCGGCCGAGTGCGCGGACGGGTTCCCCGATCACGGCTCGTTCCGAGCGGAACTGGCCGCGGCGCCGGACCCGGAGGGACTGCTGGCCTCGATCGCGGCCCGCACCCGGACGGTGCCCGACCAGTGGCAGGTGCAGGTGCTGGCCCGGGTGCTCCGGCGGGCCCGGGTGGGCGTGCACGCGTCCGGGCTGACCGGTGCGGACCTGCGCAGCGCGCACCTGTCCGCCGTGCCGGACATCGCCGCGGCCGTGGCCGCCGAGCTGGCCGCGGCCGGCCCGCAGGCGCGGGTGTGCGTGCTGCCCGAGGGGCCGCAGACGATCCCGTTCGTGAGCGCCGACGAGCCGGTGGGGAGCCCCGTGTGACCGTGCAGAGCGTGACCGGGCAGAGCGTGACCGGCTTTGACTGCGCTGGCCTGCTGGAGCAGCTGCCGGTGGTCTCCGCATCGCGGGCGGGCGAGGCGGGTTAGGTGGGCGTAGAAGGTGACGCCCCGGACGCGGCGCTTCCCCTGGGGTTCGCCACCGTCGACCTGGACCGGATGCGGCGCCAGGGCCTGCCGGAGGTGATCTACGCCCCGGGGAAGCAGCCCGGTGAGATCACGGCGATCGCGGCCGCGCTGCTGGCCCGCACGTCCGGGCCGGTGCTGGTCACCCGGCTGGAGCCGGGGACGGCGGCCGAGGTCGCGGCGGAACTGGCGGCCGCGGGGACGCAGGCAGGCGACTACGACCCCGGGGCCCGGCTGCTGAGCTGGCGGCCGGCCCCGCTGGGCGGGTGCCGGGTGGCGGTCGTCACCGCCGGCACCGCGGACGGGCCGGTGGCCGACGAGGCGGCCGCGGTGGCCCGGGCCACCGGCCTGGAGGTCACCGGGTTCCGCGACGTCGGGGTGGCCGGGCTGCACCGGCTGCTCGCCGTGGCCGGGGACCTCGCCGCGGCGGACGTGGTGATCGTGATCGCGGGCATGGAGGGTGCGCTGGCCAGCGCGGTCGCGGGCCTGGTCGGGGTCCCGGTCGTGGCGGTCCCCACGTCCACCGGGTACGGGGCGGCGCTGGACGGTATCACCGCGCTGCTGGCCATGATGTCCTCCTGCGCGGCCGGCGTCTGCGTGGTCAACATCGACTCGGGGTTCGGCGGCGCGATGGCTGCCCACCGGCTGGCCTTCTCGCTGCGGCGCCAGCGGCCGGCGCCGCCCGGCCCAGGGCGGCCGGGCCCGGGGCGGCCAGGCGGGGTGAGCGGGCCGTGATCTTGTGGCTGAACCCGTTCTCCGGGATCTCCGGCGACATGTTCCTCGGCGCCCTGCTGGACCTGGGGGCGCCGCTCGACGCGGTCCGCGCGGCGGTGGCGAGCACCGGGCTGGCCGGCTGGGAACTGACCGCCGGGCCGGTGCGGCGGGCCGGGCTGACCGCCTGCCAGGCCCGGGTCCAGGTGGACGACGACGTGCCCGCACGGCGCGCCGCGGACCTGCTCGCCATGGCCCGGGCCGCGGTGCCGGCCGCCGCCGGGGAGCTGGCCACCGCGGCGATCACGGCCCTGGCCGACGCCGAGGGGCGGATCCACGGGGTGCCCGCCGCCGACGTGCACCTGCATGAGCTGGGCGGGGTGGACACGATCGTGGACACCGTGGGGGTCGCCGCCGCGCTGCACGCACTGCGGGTGACCGCGGTCTGGTCGGCCCCGCTAGCACTGGGATCGGGCGTGATCGAGATACGGCACGGCCAGTTCCCGGCCCCGGCGCCCGCCACGGTCGCATTGCTGGAGGGCGCGCAGGTCACCGGGATCGGCGCAGCGGCCGGATCCGGGGCCGGGGAGACCGTCACGCCGACGGGCGCGGCGCTGCTGCGCGCGGCCGGCTGCCGGTACGGGCCCATGCCCGCGATGCGGGTGACCGGCAGCGGGTACGGCGCCGGCGGCCGGGAGGTTCCGGGTCGGCCCAACGTGCTGCCCGCCCTGCTCGGAGAGCCGCTGGACGATCCGGAGCCGGCGGACCCGCCCGCGGACGGGTCCGCCGGGACCGGGTCCGCCGGGGGGACAGAGACCCTGATCATGGTCGAGACCACGGTGGACGACGTGACCGGGGAGCTCCTCGGCGACCTGCCCGGGCTGCTCCTCGGCGCCGGGGCCCTGGACGCCTGGATCACCGCGGTGACCGGCAAGAAGGGCCGCCCGGCGCACGTCGTCACCGCATTGTGCCGGCCGGGCCGGGAGGGCCCGGTCCAGGCGCGGCTGCTCGCCGAGACAGGAAGCCTGGGCGCGCGGCGCCATCCCGTGCAGCGCCAGGCGCTGCCCCGGCGGGAGACCGGGGTGACCGTGCAGGGCCACCTGATCCGGGTGAAGATCGGCCCGCACCGGGCCAAGCCCGAGCACGACGACGTGGCCGCCGCGGCCCTCGCGACCGGGCTGCCCCGCGACGTCGTGGCCGCGCAGGCCCTCAGCCAGCTGGAGCAGGACCCGGGCGGTCAGGCGTTCAGGTAGGCCAGGACGGCCAGCACCCGCCGGTTGTCGTCTTCGGACGCGGCCAGCCCGAGCTTGGTGAAGATGCTCGTCGTGTGCTTGCTGACGGCCTTCTCGGTGACGAAGAGCCGCTGCGCGATCGCCACGTTCGAGCGGCCCTCGGCCATCAGGCCCAGGACCTCGCGTTCCCGCGCGGACAGCCGGGTGACCGGCTCGTCCCGGGCTCGGCGGCCGAGCAGCTTGGTCACCACGTCGGGGTCCATCACCGTGCCGCCGGCCGCCACGGTGCGGACCGCGTCGACGAACTGGTCGTCGTTGAAGACCCGGTCCTTGAGCAGGTAGCCCACCGCGCCCGACTGGTCGGCGAGCAGCTCGCGGGCGTAGAGCTGCTCGACGTACTGCGACAGCAGCAGCACAGGCAGGCCCGGCACCTGCTGCCGGGCCGCCAGCGCCGCCTGCAGCCCGTCGTCGGCGAACGAGGGCGGCAGCCGGACGTCCACCACCGCCACGTCGGGCCGGTGTTCCAGCAGTGCGCACAGCAGGCCGGGTGCACTGTCCACCGCCGCGGCGATCTCGAATCCGTGCGCCGAGAGGAGTCGGGTCAGACCGTCCCTCAGAAGGAACAGGTCTTCGGCGACGACAACGCGCACGGCACCTCCATGGCGATCATGGTCGGCCCTCCGGGTGGGCTGCTCACCGCCAGGATCCCATCGAACGCCGCCAGCCGCTGCTCCACGCCGCGCAGGCCGGTGCCGCGGGCCGGGTCCGCCCCGCCCGCGCCGTCGTCGGCCACCTGGACCCGCAGTATCCCGTCCTCGTGCTGCATGCGGATGTGCACCCGGCGCGCCCCGGAGTGCCGCACCGCGTTGGCCAGGGCCTCCGCGACCGCGAAGTAGCACGCCGACTCGACCGGCGCGCTCAGCCGGCCAGGCAGGTTGATGTCCAGGTCCACCGGGAACGGCGTGTCCAGGGCGAGGGCCCGCACCGCGTGGCCGAGGCCCCGGTCGGCGAGGACCGGCGGGCAGATGCCGCGGACCAGGTCCCGCAGGTCGTTCAGGGCCCGCAGCGAGGTCTCCCGGGCCTCGGCCACCAGGGCCAGCGCGGCCTCTGGACGGCCCGGCAGCATCCGTTCCACCGCGCGCAGGTTCATGCCCAGCGCGACCAGGCGGGCCTGGGCGCCGTCGTGCAGGTCCCGCTCGATCCGGCGCAGTTCGGTGGCGGCGGCGTCCACGGCCAGCTCCCGGGTCTCGGTCAGCCGCTGCACCCGGCCCTCCAGGTCCAGGGCCCGCGCGGGAGCCAGTACCGCGCGGGCGTGCGCTCCGATGGTCCGCGGCACCAGCCAGGCGGCCACCACGAGGAACGCGCTGGCCTCCGCCCCGGCCAGCATGGCGGACTGGGGGCTGTCGACCATGATGCCCGCGTAGAACACGGCGGGCCGTCCCAGCCCGGCTGGCAGCCCCGGCCAGCTCGCCGCGATCATGAAACCCCGGGCCGCGAACGCGGCCAGCGACAGCGGGACCAGGTCCGCGGCGATAACTGGCCACTGTACGACGGTGACCAGGCAGGCCAGGACCGCCGCGACCGTCCACGGGTGCACGCCGAATACGGTCAGGCCGAGCAGCGCAACGGGGATCAGGAGAATGCCCCAGCGATTCTCCAGCATCCGCTGCCGCAGGGAGGCCAGCAGCGCTGCGGCATGGGTCCGCAGCGTGCCTGCGCTGCGCGGCAGGAGCCACAGGCCCAGGGTGAGCAGCAGCAGCGCGAGCGGGACCAGCAGCCCGCCCAGCCAGAGAGCACTTCCGGAGCCGAGGCCTCCGGTGGAGGCGACGTGCATGGACGCGCCCCCACCACGCGGTACCGTCTGCCAGGTGACGGCGGGGGGCCTTGGGATCGAGAACTTCATGCCCCGAGGGCCGGTGCTCACGGGGACCGAGACCGAGAACTTCATGCCCGGAGGGCCGGTGATCACGCCCTTGGCGATCGGGACCGGCTTCAAGTGCGCCTGCGCCCCAGACGCAATCTGGACCGCCTGCTTGGGGCCGCCCGCGGGACCACCGACCCGGACTACCTTCACCCGGCCCCCGATGGCCCGCTTGAAGACGCCCGGAGGACGCCGGACCAGGCGCTGCTTGATCGCCCGGAATGTGGTCACCGCCCAGAAGCCCGACCCGGACTCGGTGGCGGCCACGACGAGGCCGCTGATCCCGGCGACCACCATGCTGAGCGGCAGCAGCGCCGCCGCCATGACGGGCCGCCAGAAGGCCAGGATCACGGCCAGCAGCACCACCGCGATGGTCCACAGCCGCACCCCGAACAGTGCGGGAGCCATCGCGGCCACGGGCACGAGGAAGATGCCCCGGCGCAGGTAGCGGAACAGCCGGACGGTGACGCGCCGCAGGACGGTGACGAGGATCCACATGTCACCCATCGTGACCCTCCCCGGGGGCCGGGCGCTATGGGGGCGCACCTAGTTACGGGGTAGGCCTGCACCCACCCCGGGAGTCCTGCACCCATCCCGGGAGCTGAGCGAAGCGGCCTGCCCGGAGCGGAGCCACGGGGACCGGCCCTACTTGCCTGAGCCAGGCGCGGCGATGAATCGTGGCGGTATGGAACCCACGCCCGTGAATATCGAGGCCGCGCTCGCCCAGTTCGACGAGGTCTACAGCCCGCGGATCATCGGCCAGGTCAACGACTACGACATCCGTATCGCGCACACCCGGGGGGAGCACGTCTGGCACACTCACGACCACACCGACGAGTTCTTTCTCGTGGTCGGCGGCCAATTCAGCATCTCGCTCCGCGACCCCGACGGGGGCGAGCGGACCATCGATCTGCGGACCGGAGACATATTCGTGGTGCCCCGGGGCACCGAGCACAAGCCCTCGTCCACGGGCGGCGACATCCTGATGTTCGAGCCGTCCGGGACGTCCACCACCGGGGACCGGCACGAAGGCGACATTCCCGCGCACGTCCACAGCACCACGGGGGTCGTGGCGGACGCGGACGGGTAATTGGCGAAAACCCTCGCCGTCATGTCGAGAACTGGCGCGGCGGCTCCGTCCTAGGTCCAGGAGCGCCGCCCAGGCGCGAGCCGGAAGGAAGTGCGCATCATGGACTGGAAGCTGGAAGTGGTCGTGATCCCGGTCACCGACATCGACCGGGCGAAGGAGTTCTACCTCGGCAAGCTGGGGTTCAAGCTGGACGCCGATACCCAGCCCACGCCGGACATGCGGGTGGTGCACATGACGCCGCCCGGGTCGGCCTGCTCGGTCGTGATCGGTCCCGTCGTGGTCAGCGCGGACGCCGCCACCGGGGCGGGGGCCCATCTCCAGCTGATCGTCTCCGACATCGACGCAGCCCGCGCCGAGCTGAGCGGCCGGGGTGTCGGGGTCTCGGAGGTCCAGCAGCTCGATCCCCGGGACGGCGGGAAGTTCATGTTCTTCGCCGATCCGGACGGGAACCAGTGGGCGGTGCAGGAGGTACGCGAGCGGGTCGGCGCGCCGCTGGGGTAGACGGCGGGCGTGCCGGCGAGCCCGGGGCGGTGCGCCCCGGGCGGCCGCTACTCGGCTCCCAGCCCGAGCAGCAGGCCGTCCGCGGCTACCGCGGGGGAGCTGGTCACGAACATGGGCACGCCCGCCGCGGGCGCGGTGATCGACTGGAGAACCCGGGCCCCGTCGAGCGTGCTCACGGTCCCGAGCAGCTGGCCCCCGGCGACGCGCTCCCCGGGCCGGGCGACCCGGGGCACCAGGCTGCCTGCCACTTCGCGTTCACCCCGGCCGCCGCCTCGGCCTCAGCCTCCCCCGAGCAGGCATGACCCAGCCGGTCCTGATCGCCAGCGAGCGTGGTGAGGTCGGGCTGGCCGCCGGGATGGAGGTACTGCGCGGGCGGGGCGGCGCAGGCCCGGGCCGGGCCATGGACGCGGTCGAGGCGGCCATCCGGATCGTGGAGTCCAACGAGGCCGACCACTATGTGGGGGTCGGCGGCCTGCCGAACCTGCTCGGGGAGGTCGAGCTGGACGCGTCGATCATGGACGGTGCGACCCGGCAGGCGGGCGCGGTGGCCGCGGTGACCGGCTTCCCGCATCCGATCTCCATCGCCCGGGCCGTCTGCGACCTGCTGCCCCAGCATGTGATGCTGGTCGGCGCGGGCGCGGAGCGGTTCGCCGACAAGGCCGGCATCGCGCGCGGCCCGACGCTGACCGACGAGGCCCGGCAGATGTGGCGGGACGGCCTCACCTCCTCCGGCCTGGCGGCGGCGGCCGCCCGGCACGGTCCGGGCGAGGTGAGCTACCGTCGCAAGGTGCTGGAGCGGATCGCGATGATGCCCCCGCCCGCGGGCTCGTGGGGCACGGTCAACGTGCTGGCGCTCGACGCCGCCGGGAACCTCGCGGCCGGGGTGAGCACGAGCGGCTACCCGTGGAAGTACCCGGGGCGGGTCAGCGATTCCGCGCTGATCGGCGCGGGAAACTACTGTGACAACCGCGTCGGTGCCGCGGCCTGCACCGGCCGCGATGAGCTGGCCATCCGCGGCGGGACGGCCCGGTCGGTGCTGGTGCGGCTGGCGGCGGGGGACGACCCGGCCCGCGCCTGCGCCGCGGCGCTGGGCGAGACGGCGGACCTGCCGGACGAGTTCCGCAGCCCGCTGCAGTGCCTGTGCCTGACCCCGGACGGCCGGCACGGCGGGGCGTCGACCGACGCGGGCGCGACCTACGCGGTCATGACCGCGGCGGACGGGGAATACCGGGTCGTGGAGCGGAGGCGGGCATGAAGGTTTTCCTGTCCAGTGACATGGAAGGCACGGCCGGGGTGGTCGACTGGGCGCAGTGCGTCGGCGACGGCCCGGAAGCGGCCGCGGGCCGGCGGCTGCTGCTGGCGGAGGTGAACGCGGCCATCGACGGGGCGCTGGCCGGCGGGGCCACCGAGATCGTGGTCAACGACTCGCACTCGGCCATGCGCAACCTGCCGCCGGACGCGCTGGCCGGCGAGGCGTCGTACATCTCCGGCAGCCACAAGCCGCTCTACATGATGCAGGGGCTGGACAGCAGCTTCGGGGCGGTGCTGTTCGTGTCGTATCACGGCTCGGTCGGGGCGCCCGCCGGGCTGTCGCACACCTATAACCCCCGGGCGGTCGTCGAAGCCCGGCTGGACGGGGTGGTCACCGGCGAGGCCGGCATCAACGCACTGGTCGCCGCCCGCTACGGCGTGCCCGTGGTGCTGGTCACCGGGGACCGGTGCGCGTGCGAGGAGACCGCCGCCCTCATCCCCGGCGTGCACGCGGCCGTGGTCAAGGAGCCGGTCAGCCGGGTGGCCGCGCACAGCCTGCACCCGGCGCGGGCGTGCGCGCTGATCCGGGAGACGGCGGAGCGGGCGGTCACGGGGGCGGCCGCGGCGGCCCCTCCGGCGCTGGGCCAGGCGGTGCTGGAGGTGTCCGTCCGGACCACCGACATCGCCGAGGCAGCCAGCTGGGTCCGCGGGGTGGAGCGGACCGGGCCGCGGGAACTGCGCTGCGCCGGGGACGACCCGCTGGCCACGTACCGTTCGTTCTGCGCCGCGATCCTGCTGACCCGCGGGATCGCGGAGACCGTGTGACCCCACCAGTGCCAGCCAGATGACCCAGGACCAGCCAGATCAGGACCAGCCAGATCAGGCCCGGCCGTCCCGGCGCCGCGCGTCCCGCCTGATCGACATCGCCGAGGCGGTGGGCGTGCACACCTCGACCGTGTCCCGGGTCCTCAACGGTGACCCGGCGCAGTCCGTCCGGCCGGAGGTCTACGAGAAGATCTGGCGTACCGCCCGGCAGCAGGGCTACCGGCCGAACGCGCTGGCCCGGGCGCTCAAACGGCGGCGCACCGGGGCCCTGGCCTTCGTCATCCCGCTGCTGCGCAACCCGATCTGGGTCCGGCTGCAGCGCGGCGCGCTGCAGCGGGCCGGCGAACGCGGCTACGTTGTCATGATCATGGAAGAACCGGGGGACGACCCGCAGCCGCCGGCCAGTTACCGCTACCTGGTCGAGGAGAGCCGCGCGGACGGCCTGCTGCTGGCCACGTCGCTGCGGATCCCGGCGCACGCCGACGGCGGGCCCCTGGGCCGGCTCACCCCGGTGCCGCACGTGTACGTGAACCGGCGGGGCCCGGAGCACGGGAACGACGTGGTGATGGACGAGCCGCATGCGGTGCGGCTGTTCGTGGACCACGTGGCCGGGCTGGGGCACCGGAGCGTCGCGCTGGTCGACGGCCCGTCGGCGGTGGACACCGTGTACCGCCGGGAGATGGCGGCCCGGCGGATCTGCGCCGGGCGCGGGATCCAGCTCACCGTGCTGCACGCCGACGGGACCGAGGAAGGCGGCTGGGCGGCCACGCAGCGGCTGCTGCGCCGCGGGGCCCCTCCCACCGCGTGCGCGGTCGGCAGCCTCAACCAGCTCTTCGGGATGATGGCCGCGCTGCGCGCCGCCGGGCTGGCCGTGCCCGCGGACATGTCGGTGGTCAGCCTGGACGAGGACGAGTGCCTGACGTTCCTCGACGTCCCGGTGACCAGCGTGGCCATGCCGCTGGCCGAGCTGGGCAGCGCGGCCGTGGACGCCCTGATCACCCGCATCGACCAGGGCGAGCCAGGCGAGCCGGGCGACGTCATGATCCGCGAGCCGATGAGCCTGGTCCCGCGCCGGTCGGTGGCCGGCCCGCCCGCGGGCCGCCCGCACCGGCGGGGGCCCTGACCCGATGCGCATCCGCGCCGCCACCGCGGCGGAACTGCCTGCGCTGCGCGACATCGAGCGCGCGGCCGGGGAGGCCTTCCGCGGCATCGGGATGCCCGAGATCGCGGACGACGAGCCGTTCTCGGTGGACGAGCTGGCCGCGTACCGGCAGGCCG
>Ga0182024_10016225_pt1 | contig 14148 bp, 15 predicted proteins | sample P32metaG_FD_120480 | JGI IMG/M metagenome (GOLD analysis project Ga0182024, IMG submission 120480) | Permafrost microbial communities from Stordalen Mire, Sweden - P3-2 metaG (Illumina Assembly) | ecosystem: Environmental > Terrestrial > Soil > Wetlands > Permafrost | place: Sweden: Stordalen... | reverse complement strand
TAAAGCTCGGCACGATCGATCAAAGGAATACGGGGCACTTGCAATGCCAAACGGCAAACCAAGGAGGAAAGATGTCGCATAGGTCCCGGAGCCATACTGTGACACGGGTGGTGAGTCTTTACAGCTCCCAGAGGTGTATTGCAACGGTTGATTGCTGACATTTCAGTGTCGCCAGATACTGGACAAGGCCACACCTGATCCGTTACACAACAACACCTGATCCTTGAAATCCGTCGGGCCGAAATTAGTTGCCACGCAGAACCGCGCTACTTGCCGACCATTTCGTGAACGATGGCCGTGAAGTCCTCTGATCGCTCTTCCCAGTTTTTGTACTGGTCGAAGCTCGGGGCACCCGGGGAGAGCAAGATGACGCCACCATTGCGCAGCGACTGGCGGGCCTCGGTGACCGCGTCGCGCATTGATGAAGCCGCGACTTGAAGTAACTCGGGCGACAACCGAGACACCTCCGCGCCAATTCGCTGTCCGGCCTCGCCCATCGTGATCAGGACTGTCGACGCGCGTCGGGCCGCGATTGCTTCTGCCAGAGGCGCGTAATCGACGCCGCGATCGAACCCGCCAGCGATGAGGGCGACCGGGTCGTCGCCGAAGACCTCGAGGGCGGCGACCGCTGGCAGGGCCGACGTCGCGAGTCCGTCGTCCACGTAACGACGAGTCACGCCGTCGACGTCCTCGATTGCCACCAACGTGATTCGACCACGAAGAGGTTCGAACGTGGAGGCCGAGGCGAGTGCTCGCGCCCGCACTTCGTCGACGCTCCGGTGCGTGAGAAGAGCGACGCCGTGGAGAGCGAGGGCGACATTCGAGTTGCTGTGCGCCCCGAGGAGTCCCAGGGCGGCGGCGAGCTTGGTCTCGTCGGGGGCGATGAACGACACGTCGCCGCCGATCTCGTCGGCCAACTCGCCAAAGCTTGGATTGTCTGGCACCAAGGTGTGATGTTCCCCGATCGCTCGCGTGAGTGAAAGTTTGTCGCGTCGGTAGTCCTCGAGCGTGCCGTGCCAATCGAGATGGTCCGCGCCGAGCGAGGTCACGATCACGAGGCCCGGGGCCACGTCGATATCAACGCACTGAAAGCTCGAGACCTCGAGGACCAGCCATCCGTGTGCGACGTCGACGTCCGGGTCATAGGGCGGTTGCCCGAAGTTGCCGAGGCGCAATGCCGATTCGCCCAGACACTGGAAGAAGAAGGTCGCGAGGGCGGTCGCGGTCGACTTTCCCTTCGTACCCGTAATCGCCATTACTCTCGTGCGATCGATGTCGTGAAGCCAGAGGTTGAGCGCCGAAGTGACGGTGACGCCGTGCTCCTCCAGGTCGAGGACGTCCGCGCGTCGGCGCGGTATACCCGGGCTCTTCAAGACGACGTCGCATTCGAGTAGTGCGTCGAGTCCGCCCTCGTGCGAGGCGATCACGTCCGGGTCTACGCCCGACGCGTCGTCCACGAGGACGATGGACTCGGCCACGTCCTCCAACCGTCGTCGAGTCGCGCGACCTTCGACGCCGTAGCCGAAGATGCCTACGCGTTTTCCGGCGAGGTCAGCGAAGCCAGTTAGCCGGGACACGACTAGTTCCTTGTGGTTCGAGCAGGTCGGAGAGTTCTCGCTCGGTGCGTAACTCGTGCGCCAATACAACCAAGGCCGTCACGTCGCGCCATTCCTCGTGGTGGCTCACTTCGGTCAGCGCGACGGCGCTCTCGTCGGGGTCGCCCACGCACTCGAACGGTTTGTGTTCGGCGCCCAGTCCCACGAGCGTGCGAAGTTGTGCGTCGCGCGCCGGATCGCTCAACGGCTCGCTCGAGAAGATGGCGCGCAGGGCCGGGCGCGACATGAACGGGGCCAAGATCAGGTTGACGAATAGGCACTTGTCACATTCGCCGCACCACTGCGGCGAGCGCTGATCGAGAACTTGAGCGAAGGCGCGATTGCAGCTCCGAAAGACGTGATGGTACTGCTCGAGTTCGCTGAACATTTGGGCGACCCACAGTTCACTGCGGTCGCGCAAATAACTGGCCACCACGAGTTCGTCGCCGACGCGTTCGGCGATCGCGTGACCGATCAGATTCTCCGCGTTCCAGGACTTGCTCCACTGGTGGTTGATGTCCGAGTTGTACCAGCGAAGGTTCGCCACCGATGACGAGTGTTCGTTGCTGAGCGCGACGCCGCCGCGACCCGAAGCGACCGCCGCGACCGCCGCCAACAACGTCACCATCGCCGTCACCGGCACGTGACCGTTGAAGAAGGATTCGTCGCCGCGCACGATCTGGGGGTCGAGGGTGCGCGACGCGCGAACGACGTCGAGCCCGGTGACGGCGGCGGTCTCCTCGAGCGGCGTGAAGCGACCCGTCGAAGGGCTGACGACGAAAAGCGTCTGATCGACGGACCGGCGCAACCTTTCGGTCGTCACGACCGAGTCAATGCCGCCCCCGAATGGCGTGAGAACGCGGTTCGTATCGACGAACGGCTCGAATGGTTCGACGCCTGATCGCCCTTCTATCGTGACGTCACTCAATGGAATCTGATTGCGATAGGCGAACTCGCCCAGCCCGTCGGAGAGCGCGGCCTTGAGGAGTCGACGGCCCTGGGTCCCGAGGGGCGTCGTGCCCACATCGATGCGCCGCGCCGCCCCGGCCTTGTAGTACGAAAGCCCGGCGATGAGGTACCAGAGTTGGGCCAGCGCGACGACCGCCGGCGCTTCGAGGGACTTCACGCCCTCGAACGTGACCGTTTCGACGAAGGTTCGACCGTCGAGGTCGTAGGTTCCCGTGAGCGTGTCCGCCGAAACGTCGAGGCCGACGTAACGAAACAGTTCGGCGCGTTCTTTCACGCGACGACCCGTCGCGCGACCAGTGCGAATCGACCGCACGGGCGCGCCGCGCGGTCACTGAAGAAGGTCGCTCCGCCGTCGGTCGATTGGCTGGCGACCGTGATGTGGTTCTCCCCAATCTTGAGCGCCAGGAGTTGGGCGACGGCAACGCTGCGCAGATCGAGCCGGGAGCGATCGCCGGAGTCGGGCGTCACCGCTCCAGGGACCGTCGTGAAGTGCTCGGCCACCTCCGGGCCGACTTGATAGGACGCGGCGGAGATGCACGGTCCTAGAAATGCGTGCACCGCGTCGTGATGCTCGAAGTTCTCCAGCGCGCTCTCGAGCACGTTGTTCTCGAGCCCTCGCCATCCGGCGTGGACGACCGCGAGGGTCGGCGAGTCCTCGTCGACCAAGAGGATCGGCAGGCAGTCCGCGACCAGCACCGCGACCGCGAAGCCGTCGCCGTAGTCGATGATGACGTCTCCGGAGCTGGCGGCGGTCGCCTGATTCGCGTTCACCACGTCGCGACCGTGAACCTGGTTGATGATGATGAGGCGATTGGTGTCAACTCCAATGGCATCGGCCACGCGACGGCGATTCTCCTGAACGCTCGTGGGATCATCGTCGACGTGGTCGCCGAGATTCAGCGATTCGTACGGGGCTGGGCTCACGCCGCCGGAGCGGCCGGTGACGAATGCCCGGACGCCAAAATGACGAGCGAATTCAATCGGGTAGACGTTGAGCTCTCCGTGGGTCTTCGTCGAGAGGGTTAGTTCGACGGGCACGATTCGCCGATTCCGTTCGGATTATCGGCGTGCCAATACTCACGGCCGCTGAATCGCCCCTGGTCAATGGCCGCTGTGTCGTGTCGGTGACGGTCGATGTTTCGCAAGGTACTCACCCTCGAAAGCCTATGGCCGAAGAGTCGACTCGTCGTTCCCGCCGCACCTCGGGCGCCGGGGTGGGCACTCGTTCCCGGTCGCCTGGGCCGGGTTATTGCTCGGTGTGTACGTCGGAGGGACAGCGGGTGTCTGGATCACGGCCTTCACCTCATCCGCTATCTCGTGACGAGGCTTATTGGACCACACCGTGTCCGACACGCGCGAGGAGGACTTGCGTAACCTCTTGAAAATGACCACCGGACTTTTGGCGCAGTGCCACTTCGCCGACGCGGGAACGTCGGTCGATCTCGCGGTCTCCGGAGGGCCCGACTCTCTCGGGCTACTCCTCCTCGCTCTGGAGGCCGGGCTCGTCATCACCGTGCACCACGTCGATCATCACGCTCGTGCGACCAGCGCTGAGGACGGCGATCACGTGGAGGGAATCTGTCAGACACTGGACGTTGGGTTCCTTCGCCACGACGTCGTCGTGGAACCGGGTGGGAACTTTGAAGCACGTGCCCGTTCAGCCCGGCGTGCATCGATGCCCTCCGGAGTCCTCACCGGTCACACGATGGACGACCTCGCCGAAACGGTGCTGCTCAATATGCTTCGCGGCGCCGGACTCGACGGACTTTCTCCGATGGTGAACGACGCGACCAAACCGCTTCGCGACGTACGAAGAGCGGCACTTCACGAGTTGGTCGCCGAGTCGCCGTACGTCGCGGTCCACGACGAGACCAACGAAAGCCCGGCTTTTCGACGCAATCGAGTGCGTCACGAATTGATGACCATGCTCGATGACGTCGCTGGTCGCGATGTCGTGCCGATCCTGGCCCGACAGGCCGCGCTCTTGTTTGACGAGCGCACCTGGCTGGACGAACTCGGCCGGGACGATGAAGCGGTAACGCTCGAAGACGCCGACTGTCGCGCGTTGCGATCATGGCCGCGCGCTCGACTTCGACGATGGTTGCGGGCACGACTCCGTGCGCCCGATCTAGGTGACGGAAGCCATCCACCGAGCGCCGACGAAGTCGAACGGGCCATCAACGTCGTGGTGGGCGACGTCGTCGCCATGGAGTTGAGCGGTGGGCGCCGACTGTCTCGACGAGACCAACACCTGTCGTTGCAGTAGCGAGAACAGGTACGCTGGCCAGGCATGGGTAGCCATTCTTCCAACGACTTCACCGCTCGATGGGCGCAACACGACCTCGGTGAGGTCGTCGTCTCGGCCAAAGAGGTGCACGACCGCGTGCTCGAACTGGGTCGCCAGATCACCAGTGACTACTCCGAGCGTCCGCCGCTGCTGGTGGGCGTTTTGAAGGGCGCGATCAACTTCATGTCCGATCTCATGCGCGCCATCGAACTGCCGGTCGAGGTCGATTTCATGGCGGTCTCGTCCTACGGAGCGGCGACCAAGACCAGCGGCGTTGTGCGCATCGTGAAAGACCTCGACGTCGACCTGCTCGATCGCGAGGTGCTGATCGTCGAAGACGTCGTCGACTCCGGCCTCACGCTCAACTACCTGCGTCAGTACCTCGGCGCACGAAATCCCCGGAGTCTGGAGGTCTGCGCGCTGCTCTTGAAAGAGGGCGAGCAACGAGTCGAACAGTCATTGAAGTACGTCGGCTTCACCATCCCTTCGGACTTCGTCGTGGGCTACGGCCTCGACGTCAACGAGCGCTACCGCAACCTCGACGCGATTTACACCTTCACCGGCGAGGCCTAGACGTGGTCGATCAGGCGCGCGTGCAGCGTCTCGTGCGCGAGCTTCTCGAAGCCATAGGGGAAGACCCCACCCGAGCGGGGCTTGTGGAGACGCCGCGACGGGTGGCCGACATGTACGTCGAGTTGTTCGAAGGGATTGAGGCCGACCCCGGCGAATACCTTCGAGTGACCTTCGAAGCTGGTCACGACGAGATGGTGATGGTCCGCGACATTTCCTTCACGTCGCTCTGCGAGCACCACCTCGTGCCCTTCGTTGGTTTCGCGCACGTGGCCTACCTACCCGGTCCCGAAGGCCACATCACCGGACTATCCAAACTGGCGCGAATGGTCGAGGGATACGCGCGTCGCTTACAGGTTCAAGAGCGCATGACCACCGAGATCGTCGAAGCGATGGAACGCGAGCTGCAGCCCCGTGGCTCCATCGTGGTCATCGAGGCCGAGCACTTCTGCATGTCGATGCGCGGCGTGAAGAAGGCCGGCGCGACCACGGTCACCTCGGCCGTTCGAGGATCGTTTCGCTCCGACGCGGCGAGCCGCGCCGAGGCGTTGCAGTTCATCCATCAACGTCGGTCTGCATGGCGTTGAGCCCCAGCGTCATGGGCATCGTCAACGTCACGCCGGACTCGTTCTTTGCCGACTCGCGCACGCTCTTAACGGCCGACGCCGTGGAGCGGGGACGGGCGCACTTCGACGCCGGCTGTGACATCGTCGACGTTGGCGGAGAGTCGACGCGACCGGGCGCGACGCCGGTCGCGGACGACGAAGAGATCGCCCGCGTGGTGCCGGTGATCGAGCAACTGCGCGCGTACGGGCCGGTCTCGGTTGACACGCAAAAGGAATCGGTCGCGCGCGCGGCCATCGCCGCCGGCGCGAGCGTTCTCAACGACGTGTCGAGCACCCTGGTCGACGTGGCCGGAGAACTGGCGGTGGGCTACGTGGCCATGCACCGACAGGGCGATTCGACGACGATGCAACTGAAGCCGACCTACGACGACGTCGTCGCTGAGATCGGCGAGTTTCTGGCTGGCATGGCCGAGCGAGCACGAATGGCTGGCGTGAAATCACTCTGGCTCGATCCGGGCATTGGATTCGGCAAGACGACCGAGCACAACATCTCGCTGCTGGCCCACGTGTCGCACTTCGTGGACCTCGCGAGCCGGTATCACGCCGGGGTACTGATTGGCACCAGTCGCAAGCGCTTCCTCGGTGACTTTCGAGGTGATCCGCTCGACGCGGACCAGCGATTGGAGGGTTCGATCGCCACCGAGGCGTGGGCGCTATTGCAAGGTGTCAGTATGGTACGAGTACACGACGCCACGGCCGCCGTTCAGCTCCGTGAGCTGCTCGTCCGTCCCGTCGAGGAGGTAGTCGCGTGAGGGGCAAGTGGGCTGCCGGTATCGAGCCGCGAAGTTTCACCTGGGTCTACAAGGGGATTCTGGCGGTCTCGGAGCGTCCGGGCGGCTCCACCACCGTTCACCGCCGGGTTCGACGCGACGAAGAGTTGCTCTGGCTGAAGCACCAGGGCTTCGGTCGCGTGATATCGATCCTGCCGGTGATGCAGAACCTCAGCGCCTATTTCGAACACGGCCTCACGGCGAGCCACTACGCCCTGCGCGGTGGACCGCAACAACGCGAGGTCCTGGAAGCCTGTTACCTGGACCTGGCGCATTCGATGTCCAACAAGACCATGGTCCTGTTGCACAGTGACGAAGTATCGGATCGACTGCTCGGCGTGATCGCCGGCTACCTGGTGTGGAGCCAGCGCGTCCCGACCGTGCCGCTCGCGATTGCCTACGTGGAACGTCTCTTCAAGCGTTCGATCGGACCGGACGGTCGAACGGTGCTCTTCGACCTGCCCGAGGTGAGCGCGTGAACGACGTGATCGAGCTGCGCGAACTTCGCTGCAGCGCGATCGTCGGCGTTCTCGCCGAGGAACGCGAACGGGCGCAGCCGCTCGTCTTCGACCTCGAGCTCGTGCGCCCCTTCGAAGAGGCCGCCCTCAACGACGACATTGCCGAAACCACGAACTACGCCGACGTCCTGACCCTTACCTGTCGCACCGCGACCGAAGGCCGCTACCTCCTGCTCGAAACGCTGGCCTACCGCGTCGCCTACGAAGTCCTGGCGCTCGACGAAGAGATCGCCTCGGTCACGATCGCAGTGCGCAAGGTCCGCCCGCCGGTCGTCGAAGACGTCGCGTCGGTCGGCGTGCGCTGCACCGTTCATCGTCCGTAGTGCACCGGGCCTACCTCTCGTTGGGCTCGAACCTCGGTGATCGACGTGAACACCTGGCCGTGGGCGTCGACCTCGTGGTGGAGAACGAGGCGCATCGCGCCTCGTCGGTGTACGAAACCGAGCCGGTCGGCGGCGTCGTCCAGGACCCGTACTGGAACATGGTGATCGAAGTCACCACCGACGCCACCGCGCACGAACTACTCGCGCGAGCCCACCGCGCCGAGGAGGCGCGCGGACGAGTCCGGGACGTGCGGTGGGGACCGCGCACCCTCGACGTGGACGTACTCCTCGTGGGCGAGGAGCGCAGTGACGACCCCGAACTCACGTTGCCCCACCCACGAATGAACGAACGGTCCTTCGTGCTGGTTCCGTTGCACGAATTGGCTCCGGAGTTGGTCACTCGCGAACAATTGGACGCTGGCGTCGGAGCGGTCTCGCGACTGGGTACACTCGATTCGTTGCGCTAAACACCGAACGGCACCCGCGAGGGGCTGGAACGGACAGGAGCAGTGATGAATATCTCAATTGTGGGGGCCGGTCGAGCGGGTTCGTCGTTCGCCACCGCCCTGGAACGCGTGGGCCACGAGGTGGAAGTGATCCACCACGACGATATTTCGTCACTCGGGGACCCGGCACTGATCATCCTCTGCGTGCCCGACGACGCCATTTCGAGCGTCGCCGCGACGATCGTTCCTCGCGACGATCGCGTGATGGCCCACGTCGCCGGCTCACGGAACCTGGACGTGCTCGCTCCACATCCTCGAGTCGGGTCGCTGCATCCCCTGATGGCACTGCCGTCGGGGAGTGGGGCCGACCGCTTGATCGGTGCCACCTACTGCGTGGCCGGTGACGATCTCGTGCGAACGGTCGCGCTCTCGTTGGCGGGGCGCGTCATCACGTTGCGCGACGATCAGCGCACGATCTATCACGCGACCGCGGTAGTGGCGTCGAATCACTTGGTGGCGCTGATGGGTCAGGTTCGAACGCTCGCCGAATCGATTGGACTCAACCTGGAGGACTTCTTGCCTTTGGCGCAACAGTCGCTGGTCGACGTCGCGCGCTTCGGACCGGATGACGCCTTGACGGGACCGGCCTCGAGGGGCGACATGGCGACGATCGACGCTCACCTGGCGGCGATTCCGGAATCGGAACGTTCGACGTACGTGGCGCTCGCCAACGCCGCCTTCGAACTCTCGGAACTGCGCCGCGCACAAACCCCGGCCTGATGCGCCTGATCAGTGAGGTGGAGGAGTGGCGCTCTTTCGCCGACGCTCAGCGTCGAGCCAACCGCCGCGTGGGCTTGGTACCGACGATGGGGGCCCTGCACGCCGGCCACACGTCACTTTTCGAGGTGGCCAAGAAACATGGTGACGTCGTGATCGCCACGAGGTTCGTGAATCCCCGACAGTTCGACGACCCGGGCGACCTCGATCGTTATCCGCGCACGCCCGAGGTCGATCGCGCGCTGGCCGAAGCGCACGGCGTGGACTGCCTCGTGGAGCCGACGCTCGCCGCGATGTGGCCCGCTTACCCCGGCCCCACGCCCACGACGCTTACGGTGCGCGGATTGAGCGACGTCCTCGAGGGCGCCGCGCGACCGGGACACTTCGACGGGGTAGCCAGTGTCGTGGCGAAACTTTTGACCGTGACGGGACCGTGTCGGGTCTACTTCGGTGAGAAGGATTTCCAACAACTGGCCGTGATCCGTCAAATGGTGTTCGACCTTTGCTTCGCCGTCGAGGTCGTCGGGTGCGCGATCGTGCGCGACGCGGACGGCCTCGCGCTCTCGAGCCGCAACGTTCAGCTGAGTGACGTCGCGCGCCCTCGCGCCCTCGCGCTGTCTCGGGCCGTGGCCGCCGTCGCCGAAGCGCCCGCTTCCGCGTCGGAGCATCGACGCCACCTGCGCGCGACGCTCGAGAGCGCCGACCTCGACGTGGTGTACGCCGAAGTCGTCAACCCCGTGACGTTCGTTTCCTCGGTCGACACCGACTCGGGTGACGCCCGCGCGCTCGTCGCGGCGAAAGTTGACGGCGTACGACTCATTGACAACGGACCGGTCGTCCTCAAAGGAGAACAGTGATGCTGCTGGCCATGGATGTGGGTAACACCGAGACCGTCATCGGTCTCTTCGGCCCGGAGACACCGGAAACCCCGGACGCGATGGGCTTCGCGCGTGCCACCGACGAACGGGGACTGGCCTTTCACTGGCGGATCTCGACGGTCGCCGATCGCACGCCCGACGAACACGCGATGGTGCTCACCCAGCTGCTCGACCTCGAGGGCCTGGACCTGCGCACGGCGGTGACGGCGATCGCGATCTCCTCGTCCTCGCCGATGGCCAACACCCAACTGCGTCGCATGGCCAATCGCTGGTTCTCGGCGCTCGACTTCACGGTGATCGGTCCGGGGACCAAATCGGGTATGCCCATTCTCTACGACAATCCCCGCGAGGTCGGACCGGACCGCATCGCCAACGCCGTCGGCGCCTACGACCTCTACCCCGGGGCGTCGATCGTGGTCGACCTCGGGACCGCGACGGTCTTCGACGTGATCAGTGCGAAAGGCGAGTACCTGGGCGGCGCCATCTCCCCGGGCGTGGCCATCTCACTGGACGCGCTCTACTCGCACGCCGCGGCGCTGCGCTCGGTCGAGCTGGTCCGTCCCCGTTCGGTCATCGGCCGTTCGATGATCGAATCGATCCAGTCCGGTGTCCTGTACGGCTTCGCCGCCCAGGTCGACGGCATGGTGGAACGGATCCTCGAAGAGCTCGGCGAGGCGACCGTCATCGCGACCGGGGGCCTGGCCGGACTCATCGCACCGCACACCAAACACGTGCAACACGTCGAACCCTGGCTTACCCTCCACGGATTGCGTATCGTGCATGAACGGAATCATTCGGGAGAGTAATCGTGACAGTGCCGTACTCATTTGCTCACAACGCGTTCGCCGCGGCGCTTCAGAGCAGCTACGACCACCTCGCCGACGGCGAGGAATCGGGCGATTCGGTCAACGTCGCGGGACGCCTGATGCTCCTGCGTCGCCAAGGGAAATTGGCCTTCGCCACGATGCGCGACTCGAGCGGGGAGATCCAGCTCTTCGCGCTCGAGACGGTGACGTCGGACTTCGAGGAGTTCACGAAACTCCACCTGGGGGACTGGGTGGGCGTGGGCGGTGAGGTGGTGCGCACCAAGCGCGGCGAGCTTTCGGTCAAGGTGGCGACGTGGGTCACCCTCGCGACCGCCCAGCGCAACTTCGGGGACAAGTGGGCCGGCATCGCGGACTTCGACCTGCGCTATCGCCATCGCGAAGCCGACCTCTGGGCCAACCCGATGTCGCGCACCACGATCAAGCGTCGCAACGACGTGATGCGCGCGGTACGCGAACGGTGCTGGGCGGCCGACTTCATGGAAGTCGAGACGCCGATTCTCAACGCGATCGCTTCGGGCTCGGACGCGCGACCCTTCGCCACGCACCACAACGCCCTCGACACGGACTTCTTTCTGCGGATCGCCCCCGAGCTCTGGTTGAAGCGACTGGTGGTCGGCGGTTTCGAACGCGTCTTCGAGATTGGACGGGTCTTTCGCAACGAGGGCGTCAGTCCGCGCCATAACCCCGAGTTCACGATGCTGGAGATCTACGCGGCCTACTGGAACTACGAGGACATGATGAATTTCACCGAGGAGTTGACCGCGGGCGTGGCCATGGACGTGCTGGGCACTACCGAAGTCGAATACCAGGGTCGGCCCTTCTCCTTCGCCACGCCCTGGCCCCGTCGCACCATGGCAGAGCTGGCGAGCGAGGCGGTCGGTGAGGACGTGTCGGTCCATACGCCGCGCGAACATCTCGCCCAAATGCTGCGAGACCGTGGCGTCGACGTACACCGCGCCTGGGGTGCGGGACGCTGTCTGGCCGAACTGTTCGAAGCCACGTGCGAGACCTCACTGTGGAACCCGATCTTCGTGACGGATTTTCCGGTTGAGATCTCGCCGCTGGCGCGCCGCCACCAGAGCGACCCCGACCTGGTGGAGCGCTTCGAGTCCTACGCCGTCGGTCGAGAACTCTCCAACGGGTTCTCGGAACTGGTCGATCCCTTGGACCAGCGCGCTCGTTTCGAGGATCAGGCGCGACTGGCCGCCGAGGGCGAGCCGGAGACGATGCACATCGACGAGGACTACATCAAGGCGCTGGAGTGGGGACTGCCGCCGACGGCCGGTCTCGGTCTCGGCATCGATCGGTTGGCCATGCTGATCGCCGACGAGTCGAACATCCGAGAGGTGATCGCTTTTCCGACGCTCAAGCCCCTCGCCGACTAGTAACTCGGCAAGTCCTCGAGCAGTGACTCGATCAGCGAAGCGAAGCCGCCGCGTAACGCAGCGCTCGGCAGGCTCTTCAACGTGACGTGCGCCTGAGCGAGGTAGGTCTGGGCCGAACCGATGGTGCGCTCGATGCCGTCGGTGGCGACGACCAGCTTGCGCGCTCGCTCGCGGTCTTCGTCATCCAAGGTCGTTCCGAGGACCCCGCGCAGTTCCTCGCCCACCAGGGGGTCGCGCAACGCGAAGATGGTCGGCAGGGTATAGATCCCCTCGGCGAGGTCCTGCCCGGCCGGTTTGCCCAACTCGTTTTCCGTGGCGATGACGTCCAAGATGTCGTCGCGCAGCTGGTAGATCATGCCGAAACAGCGGCCGAATTCGGTCAGTGCCTCTCGCTCTTCGACGGGTAGGCGCGCCGTGAGCGCGCCGACGTGACAACTCGACGCCATCAACGCGGCGGTCTTTCCCTCGATGGCGGCGAAATAGTCCTCTTCGGTGCGCTCCACGGAAAAGGCCGTACGCACCTCGGAGACCTGGCCCCGGGTCAACGCCGCCAGGGTTCGCGCCAACAATCCCGCGACGTCGGTGCCGAGTTCGGCCGCGATCGCGGCCGAACGGGCCATGAGGTAGTCACCGGCCACGATGGCGATGAGATTGCCGTAGCGCGCGTTGACGCTGTCGACGTTGCGGCGCACTTCCGCCTCGTCCATGACGTCGTCGTGGTACAGCGAGGCGAGGTGCATCAACTCGAGGGCCACGCCGCCCAGCAGGTCCTGCGGGGAGCCGGCCCGCTCGCCGCTGGTCGCCGAGGCGACCGCGAGCAGTGGGCGCAGACGCTTGCCACCGGCGTAAATGAGGTGCGTAGTGACCGAATCGAGGTACGGGTCGCCGAAGATGACCGAATCGGCGAGCAAAGTCTCCAAACTTTTGAGGTCGCGTTCGACCGATGCCAGCTGCAGTCGCTCGTGAGGGTTCACGTTCCCACACTAATTGAGGGTCCGTTGGCCATTCTCTGTGGTCCGAGGGGTGGGGCGTAACTGCCACGCCTCACCGGTACACTTTTATGTATTGACGCCCAAAGGATGACAATTGTTCGAACGATTTACTGACCGTGCCCGCCGAGTACTAGTGCTCGCGCAGGAAGAAGCACGTGACCTCAACCACGCGTTCATCGGCACCGAGCACATCCTGCTCGGACTGATCCGCGAGGGCGAGGGCGTTGCGGCCAAGGCGTTGGACGCCCTGGGGGTCACCTTCGACGTCGTGCGCGAGAAGGTGGAAGAGGCCATCGGCGCCAACACCAATCCCTCGCCGGGATCACCGCCCTTCACGCCACGCGCGAAAAAGGTCTTAGAGCTCTCGCTGCGCGAAGCCCTGCAACTCGGCCACTCCTACATCGGCACCGAGCACATGCTGCTCGGGTTGGTTCGCGAGGGCGACGGCGTCGCGGCCCAGGTCCTGAGCGACCTCGGGGCCGACATGGCGCGGGTCCGCACGCAGGTAATCCAGATGATGTCCGGTCAGGCCGGCAAGGAGTCCGGAGGCCAAAGCTCGTCCGGCAGTCAAAAGAGTGACCCCGAGGGCGCGGGCGGTTCGGCCGTCCTCGACCAGTTCGGTCGCAACCTCACCCAGTTCGCCCGCGAGGGCAAGCTCGACCCGCTCGTGGGTCGTGAGAAGGAAGTCGAGCGCGTGATGCAGGTGCTGTCACGTCGCACCAAGAACAACCCGGTGTTGATTGGCGAGCCCGGCGTCGGCAAGACCGCGATCGTCGAGGGCCTGGCCCAGAAGATCGTCGCCAACCAGGTGCCGGTCACGCTCGCCGACAAGCAGCTCTACACCCTCGACCTCGGCGCGCTCGTCGCCGGCAGCCGCTACCGCGGTGACTTCGAAGAGCGCTTGAAGAAGGTCCTGAAGGAGATCCGCACGCGCGGCGACATCATCTTGTTCATCGACGAGATTCACACGCTGGTCGGGGCCGGTGCCGCCGAGGGCGCGATCGACGCTGCGTCGATCCTGAAGCCGATGCTGGCGCGCGGTGAATTGCAGACCATTGGCGCGACCACCATCGACGAGTACCGCAAGCACATCGAAAAGGACGCCGCGCTCGAGCGCCGCTTCCAGCCGGTCAAGGTCGAGCAGCCGTCGATCGCCATGACCATCGACATCTTGAAGGGCCTGCG
>Ga0182024_10016224_pt1 | contig 14149 bp, 14 predicted proteins | sample P32metaG_FD_120480 | JGI IMG/M metagenome (GOLD analysis project Ga0182024, IMG submission 120480) | Permafrost microbial communities from Stordalen Mire, Sweden - P3-2 metaG (Illumina Assembly) | ecosystem: Environmental > Terrestrial > Soil > Wetlands > Permafrost | place: Sweden: Stordalen... | reverse complement strand
GCTGCCGAGGCTGACATAGTTGTTGATGCGGCTGACTCCGACAACGCCGAGGCAGTGACGACATTTCTCGAAGCCCTGGCTGGCAGCAATAAGATTTTTATCCATACCAGCGGCTCCAGCATAGTGTCAGACCGAGCTAACGGCGAGCGATCCGAGCGTATTTTCGCAGAGGATACGCAATACACTCCTGATCCGGAAAAAAAGGCGCGTGTGGCTATCGACAATCAAGTGGTCGCCTCAGCGAAAAGGGGAATCAGCTCGGTGGTTATCTGTCCTTGTTTGATCTATGGACAAGGCCTCGGTCCCAAAAGCGAAAGCCAGCAAGTACCGACCCTAATTAAGCAAGCAATCAAGAGCGGCAAAGCGCGCTGCGTCGGTCGGGGTGAGAATATCTGGTCAACAATACACATTCATGATCTGGCCCACCTCTATCTCGCGGTCATTAAGAACGCTCCCCAACGCGGCGTCTTCTTATTTGCAGAAAGCGGCGAAGTGGCGTTTAAAGATCTAGTTGAAAAAATCAGAACATCGTTATCGATCAAAGATCCAGTTGAGCAGTGGTCAATCGAGCCGGCCATCGAAGAGTGGGGCTTTGGAGCGGTGACATTTGCCCTGGGATCCAACTCGCGCATTCGGGGCGAGGCAGGCCGCAAGATGGGTTGGATACCGACGCGTGAATCCGTTCTTGATGACGTGCCACGTTGCTGCTCCCATTTCGCTGCTTTAGTGAAGTAAAGGATTTCATGATCTTGGACCCGAAATGGGATGTATATGTGCATGTCGCCGAATCCTCCTTGCGAAAGTCCGCTTCAGACGCACGACTTTAGATCGCCCTCGTCTTTAGACGTAGACAAAGCTGCTCCTTTTTGTATTCTTTAGAGACGCAGAGCGGTCGTATTTCTACTTTTCTGACCCGATAGCTTTTCCGATTTTTTATATCTTTAACGTGCTAACAGTCCCTGAAAGCCAAGCAATTTAATCTGCATATCACTCTAATGGGATAGCTTTCCCGATTTTTTATCCAGAATGGTCCGAACTGGGGGTATGTACATGTTCACTCGATTACACGGTGCACTGCCGGCGAAAGAGTGAGTTTGTTATTGCGGAATCGGCAGTGGCAAAGATCTTGCTCTCAAAAAATCTCTTCTTTTCCAATTCTGAGCAGTTCTTGCTCGGTTGGACTTTCATTAACCATGAACCGGGGCGGATAGTGATTTGTTGGCTTCAGTTTATTGCCGAGTATTCCGCTGACACGGCTCCACTTACCTTGCGCGACAATCGAACCCGTTTCGCCGACTACTTTGGCAAACATGATCGCATCCGTTTGAGGAAGCAGCGTTGGAACACCTAGAGTCAGCGTGCACACGCTTCTAACAGCACCAGTGGAAGCGCCTACCCGGGCGAAACTGGCCACGAATGTGTCTTCATGCAGTTGATCGAAATCCGATAACAGTTGCTCTCTCTGCTGGGCATAAATCTGCCCGAAGTAATCGGTCTCTAGAAGATGAAATCGCTCATAGAGCGGTTCGCTGGGGAGGGGCTTGAATCTGAAAAATTCTTCGCCACGGCAAATCAATGGAAAGGGAGGGAGTGCGTGAGGCTCATTTCTACTTTGCTCCAGTTCCGTCAGCCCAAACATCAGCCCAAACAAGTCTTTGCTGCCTGTGATCAAAAGCCTGTTGGGCAGGGGCAAAAAAGCAACTCTTTCACCGAGCACCTTTTGATTGTTGAACTGACTGATATAAAGAACGTGCGAGGCTGCGTAGTCATCTTCTCTGGCTAGGTAGAAGCGATTATCGCTCCCCGCTTTCGCCTCATGTAATTCAAAGTGCAGACTCTTTGTTTTTTCAATCAAATTCAGTTGAGCAATACGATTGACTTCATCGTAAGTTTTAGACCAGTGGCTATAGTGCCCAGTGTGGACTACCTGCTTTGATGTGCCCTGATCGATGGTGGGCACCGAACAAAAAACATCTCCCATCATAAATCCTGTTATGTTCGTGTGTGGCTCGGATAGTTGCCGCATGCGCTGATCGAAATCGAGCACAGAGAAGGTAATACGCCAGCGATCGTAGATTGCCAGCGTCAGATTTGGTTCGATATCTGCATAAGATCCGTAGTCAACCATCTGCCTGGAGAGTGCCAGCATCCGTTGCAGCACTGATTGTCTTTCATCGGATGGAATACTGACAAACTCCCTGTAGAAGTTTTCCAGAGCTATCCGCTGCCGGGGGCGCCCTTGCTCGTCTTTGAATGATAGAGCAAAGGATTGGATGTCAAATGAGCACGCTCCATCAACACCAGTTTCAATCAGATAATTGGATGCCAGTTCCGCAAACTCTTCCCGTGACTTGATCTCATGCATGGCAGCCTCCTACGAATTGAGCGCCTTGTAGCGCAGGTAGGACTCGATAAATTGATCCAGATCGCCGTTGAGAACGTTTTCAACTTGCGGTGTTTCTGTTTTGGTGCGCACATCTTTCACCATTCGATCGTCCAAAACATAAGAGCGAATCGCGTTTCCGAAGCTGATTTGCGCATTCTCGCCGCGCAATTTGGCAAGCTCTTCGTCACGCTCTACTTGCTTAAGAGCCAACAGCTTAGAGCGCAAAAGCTCCATCGCCAACGCCTTGTTCTGCAATTGGCTGCGCTCTTGCTGGCACTTCACAGCGATGCCTGTGGCCTTATGCACAATGCGCACGGCTGATTCCACTTTGTTGACGTTCTGCCCGCCGGCACCACCTGCGCGCATGGTATCAACTTCGATGTCGTCGTCTTTGATTTCCACAAGCGATTCGATGTCATTCATCAGTGGGCTGACTTCAACAGCGGCAAAACTGGTCTGCCGAGAATCGCTCCCTTGCTTAAATGGCGACTTGCGCACAAGGCGGTGCACGCCTTTTTCGCAGACCATGTATCCATAAGCAAAGGGACCATCCACCTTAAATGTGGCGCTCTTGATACCAGCTTCTTCCCCATCTGATTGATCGAGCAGCTCAGTCTTGAAGCCGCGATTTTGACACCAGCGCAAATACATCCGCAACATCATTTCCGCCCAGTCCTGGGCGTCTGTGCCGCCCGCTCCGGCGTTGATTGTCACTATCGCAGATGAGTCGTCATACTCACCCGAGAGTAGGCGCTGGAACTCAAATTTCTCCAACTCATCATTTAAGCGTTTGCAACCGGCTTCAATCTCTGCCGCAATCGACTCATCACCTTCTTCCAGAGCCACTTCCAGCAAAACCTGCCAGTCGCTCCATTGCCGATTCCAGGTGTTCCACTGCTGCAATGAGCCTTCCAGGCGGCTCATGCGCTGGCCCACTTTCTGGGCATGAGTGCGATCATCCCAGAAATCAGCTGCGCTTGCTTCTTCTTGAAGCTTCTTAAACTCTTCTTCTAAGCGAATCGGTTCAAAGATATTCGCTGACTTTCGCCAGGCGCTCCTGAAGCGCTTCTACCTCACGCTTCAATTCAGATAAAGATAGTGCCATCGACAATTCTCCGCAGTTACCGGCTTGTAATTGTATCCGATAATCAGGACTGTTCCTTCACACTCGTTGTCAGGAATCTACGTGTGGAGCGGCGTGATAGGCTATCCATCCCATCCCTGTCTTGGATTTGATTGATGCCGCTTGGATTTGAAAAGTCTCACCAGGACAAACTTGCTGAGCTCTTGGCGCGGGCTCAGATTCTCTATGACCAGAATGCGCTGGATGATGCGGAAGAGGTGTGGTGCCAGGCGGTTTCCTTTGCCCAGCTTCACGAAGATTCGCTTTTGGGTCTTTTAGTGATTGAAGCAATTGCCTTTGGCGAGAAGCAGTCGTTGTTCTGCGATTTCGATCTGGCAAAAGCCAAGTTTGAGCTGGCCTTGCGCTTGATGGCAGCTGATCCTGACTGCCCCGATGTCTTGATTGCCATGGCTTATTCAAAATGCGCCTCCAATGAGATGGCGCGCGGGCGCGACGAAGAAGCGATGGGTTGTTTCAAATTGGCGGCCAATCACTTCGCCAAAGCGGATGATTTCGCTGGGCTTGAGCTTGGTTATGCAGAATGTCTGCACCAGTTTGGACGCACACTGCAGACACTGAAAGAATTTACGGCAGCAGTGGATGCGCTGGAAAAGGCATTGACAGTCTATAAGTGCGTTCAAGATTTACCTGACGGCGACCGCCAGCTACGGTTCGCCAGCGTGCGAAACTCCTTGATCCAATGCGTGCAGCTGGCCAGAGGTGCCCAGAAAGGCAGACTGCAAAAACAAGTTGAGAGTGCGTTTGGGCATCCAGTCGTTGCTTCGTGCTCCTTCAAGAGGGCTCTGGAAGCGTTTCAGAAGGAAGGTTTTGCTAAAGCTTTGACTTTAGAAACGGCCAAGCGACTGGTGCCGGAATGCGAGCGCGATGAAGAGAGTGGTAATTGGACGTTGCTGGAGGTATTGCGCAAATTCTACGCAGAAGCTGACGGTGCTGATGCTACCGATCTACTCGTTTATGCGCAGCCAAAAAGGTTGGAAGAGGTCGACGCCATTATGGCGGATCTCTCTGCTCGTTTAGGAGAAGAGCCGGCCTACAGAGTTTTGTCGTGGAATAACATCCGCTTTAGCCAGATGGTCATTGCCACTGCAGATGGTGAGGAAGGCATTGTCATTTTCAAGGGAATCGAAGTTCTGGTGCAGTTTTACAATTTGAGATTGCAAAAGAGGAACGACGAGCGGCGATTTTTTGCTCTTGATGCTGGTGAAGATGAGGCTGTCTATTTGCTGATGTCAATAGATGTGCAAAAACGTTTGGCGCAAGCGTGTGTGGTTCCCTTTGTGGGGATGTACGCATTCGCGCATGTAGCGCAGTAGTGAGCGAACCAGGACACTTGCGCCTGTTCCGACCATGCTAGCGCGAGCAGCACCACCGATTGTGATGTAAAGCGTTCCTAATCTAGCTTGCAGACAGCTTCTTGATAACCGGCTTTAATCAGGTACAGATCAGTTTCTAAGCTAAAAAGCTGATCTTATGCCAGCATCTTCATAAACTCATGTATTAGACATACGCCCCGGGCACCCGAGCGGATAAAGTCAAGTGTTCCCCGTTTCCCCTCCCAAATTTCCCAGACCCACCGTTCTCTAAAGTATCCACACCGACCCAGTTGATTTTCTTGCGCACCATCAGTGGTGGCTTGCGCACATGTCGTACGACATCAACATTAGCTTTTAGCGAATTCCGAGGCTAGCTCACCCTACCCTCTTGTTTCACAGCCTGGATTCGAACGCAGCCAATATTCGAATCCCCCGTTTAACCAACACACAAAAGAGCTGTGTGCTGGCCGGGAGAACTTGCTCTAAACGGAGACCAAATCTATGAGTCTGAAAACATCAGTGTTCAGGCGCAAAACCGTGGAAGAACTCAGCGCCAGTCCTGATGAGTCGCATGGTCCGCGGCTCAACAAGGTGCTTACTGCGCGCGATGTCTTCAACCACGGCGTTGCTGCCATCATCGGCACAGGAATCTTCGTGCTCACCGGCGTAGCAGCGCATGATTACGCCGGGCCGGGGATTATCTTGTCGTTCATTCTGTCCGGCTTGGCCTGTGCTTTCGTCAGCTTCTCTTACGCCGAGCTCGCTTCTATGATTCCGGTTTCAGGCAGCGCCTACACGTATGCATATGCGACGTTAGGCGAAATTGTTGCCTGGATCATCGGCTGGGATTTGCTCCTCGAATACGCCGTCGGCGCCAGTGCCGTCGCGGTTGGGTGGAGCGCATATCTGCAAAACGTGTTGCACAGTGTCGGCGTCACCCTGCCCGACGTGATTGCCCACGCACCTACATCGATGACGCACATTACCAGCATCGACCTGCCGGCGGTGCTGATCATCGGTTTCCTCAACTTCTGGTTGGTGAAAGGTGTCTCGCACACAGCCAAGATGACGTCTGTGTTCGTGATGGTCAAGCTCGCCGTGATCGCACTGTTCATTGCGCTCGGCGTCTGGCACATCCACCCGACAAACTACGTGCCCTTCATGCCCTTCGGCTTCCATGGCGTGCTCTCAGGAGCAGCCATTGTGTTCTTTGCCTACATCGGCTTCGACGCGGTGACGACGCTCTCGGAGGAGTGCAAAGATCCACAACGCGATGTGCCTAAGGGTGTCATGGGCAGTCTGGTCGTCTGCACCGTGCTCTACCTTGTTGTCGCCGCCATCATGACCGGTGTCGTTCACTACAGCCAGCTGGGCGGCAGTGAGTCAGCGGCTCCAATGGCGCATGTGCTCAACACTCTCGGCTACTGGTGGGCATCACCCCTGGTGTCAATCGGAGCGATGGCGGGCATCACGTCCGTCTTGATTGTCAGCCTCTTCGGGCAGTCTCGCATCATGATGAAGATGTCGCAAGATGGGCTGATGCCGGCACTCTTCGGTCGCATCCACCCAACCTATCGCACGCCTGTGCGTTCGATTCTCGTCTGCGGCGTGGTCATCGCCATTATGGCCGGGCTTCTGCCCATCAGCGAGTTGGCGGAGCTGACCAACATCGGCACGCTGGCCGCCTTCGTGCTTGTTTGCTTGGGCGTGATCGTGCTCAGGCGCACAGAGCCTGACCGTCCACGCAAGTTCCGCAGCCCGTGCTACCCCTACGTGCCCATCCTCGGTATCGTCATGTGCATCGGGCTGATGTTTGGGCTTCCGCTGCTGACATGGATCCGCTTCTTCGTTTGGATGGCTGCCGGGCTGGTCATCTACTTTGCCTGGGGCAAAAGGCATAGCCTGCTGCAGCGGCGTGAGCAGTCGCGCTTGCCGTGACGAGTCAATCGTTCCGTGCCGGATGCTGGTGCGCCAGAAGGGCCCAGCTCCGGCACGGCGTTTGGCTCGGCAGCGTCCGGCCCCGTTGGATCCGGGAGCGCAGGCGTCTCGCCTGCTCCGGTTCTGAGTTTGTTGTCGCTCTTCTGGCACCGAATACGGTGCTGACGGCGCGGCATGTATCTGCGTGCACTCGCGTTGAGTGGCGCATCACCTCTAACGAAGGATAGTCTGTGCGCATATGCAACATTAGTGACATTCACGCACTTCCGGTGGAAGTTCCGGAGTGCGACATACTCATAATCGCCGGCGACCTCACTGTACACAGCTCGGACAAAGAGCTGGAGTGGTTCGCCGAATTCCTCATCGAAGCGAAGAAGAGGGCGCGCTACATCATCTTCATCGCCGGTAACCACGACAAGAAATTCCAGACGCATCCATACGGCACGCAAGAATACGTTGAGCGTGTCTGCGCCGACGGAAGGACTTTCTATCTCAGCGGCACCGCAGTCACCATTGAAGGGCTGGTCTTCTGGGGCTCGCCCTGGACGCCCTATTCCGGCGACGGGGCTTTTCAGTTTCGCGGACCAATCAGTGCCCGGGCACACTATGCGACGATCCCTGAAAAGGTCGATGTCTTGATCACGCATGGACCGCCGTTCGAGATTCTCGATCGGATCAAGAAAGGCAAACATGTCGGCGACCAGCAGTTGCTCGAAGCGGTCAGACGTGTGAAACCACGACTGCATGTCTTCGGGCACGTGCACAGCGGTCACGGAACGGTCGAGAGCGATGGCACCATCTTCGTTAACGCCTGCATCTGTGACGATGACTACAAAGCGATTCAACTGCCCATCCTCATCGAAATTGCGGCTGTTACCAACTAGACCCGCAAACACTTTTCCACCCACACTTTAATTCAGTCAGCGAGGCAGACCTTGCTGGCTGACCGAATGTTTTTGACGCCGCAAAAGGCGGCGCCAAATTGAAAATTGGAGTTAGTATGACTCAACCAAAAAGCACTGACACTGCCACGCTGCCGGACTCTCTTAAGCCGGTAGCCGAGCAGTTGCGTGCAAGATTCCAAAACTCTCGGCAGGCATTAAATTCGCAGATAATCAGGGTGACTAGCTGCAAGAGCTCCCATCGCGAGCACACCGTACGCGGCATCGGACGGCGGCCCGTGGAGCAAATGCTGAAAGATAAGGACAAGCTGCCCAAGACCCTGTGGATGAGCACTGTCGGCACCTTTCTCATCGACACCCTCGAGCAGATCATCACTCTCGATCAAGACATACACGCCGCACACAACGCGATAGCCATCCGGGAAGCCGACCTGCTGTTACTTCACCACCTTGACCCAGGCGATGAACCGGAGAACAGCGCTGACAATTTTTCTGCCCGCCTTGAGAACCAGCTTCTCACCGAGTGGGCGGCGCAGGCAATCTCTCAGTTACAAGAGCTGCTGCGCGATTGCGATTCGGCAGTGGCACCAGAGCGGGAGGCACTTTCTTACGCTCTTGTCGGTTTCATTGAGAAGCACATGGAGATTGCCCTTACGGAAGCTGGATGGCACACCGTGCCTAACCTGAGGGAAATGCCTGCTTGGGAAATGATCAGCAAGTCGCAACAGCTCATCCGTGAAATCCAAACAACTCTCAGCGAACCCAGGGTCAAGCAGTTTGGGCTCAGTCGTGCCGACTCAGCGCTCATCTCGCTCAATCTCAATCGGGCAATCACACTGGCATTGCTCTCGTTCCCTCGCTTCGCCGAGACACGAGCAAAACATGTGTGCGGGTCGACCGTTGACGGACGAATGACTTTCCTTCGCAACTGTGTCGCCGCTCTGGAACCCGCCCCTGCGGTCGAGGGAACTCCAGCGGACAAAGTTGCTTATCGCATCAAGTGCTCGTTTGAGCGCATGGGGAAAACAGTGGACGAGCACATCGTGCAGTTTCGCCGCACGCTTGAGCGGTCAACTGTCGATCTCGAGCGAGCCGCCCAAGTTGTGTCCGAAGCAATTCAGCTCAAGCTGGATCTGTCGCAGATTCGCACACGTTAGACGCTTTGCCGGTTGGTGCGGTGGACAACCACCATCGCACCAACCGGACGTCGGCTCGTTTTCGTGTTTTTTTCTTGGTTTCCAAAAATCTCAATATTGCGGAAAATATTTCTTATAGGCAATAACAAGGAGAAGATATAAAAGGCGAAAATGTAAAACGGCGCGGAAGTCTGCCGCATATAGATACAGGCACATGATACGTTTCCGCAGGATGCGCACCGAACCACCGCCCGCCACCACAAGTGGTGCAACGCGGGCGGTGAGTCGATGCCAAGATTTATAAAGCTCGCCTCTTTGCAACCGTTAACGATGGCGCCAGGTCCGCTAAGCGACCATTCGAAGCTTGAGAGCGCCAAGAGATTGTTAGCACTCTTTCATTTTCCATTTCCACTTCTGCAAATTGCCGAAAATGAAATTTGCACCGCTCTAGTTGTTGAAGGCGCCGTCATTCAATGTGTTTTCATTGAAGGTGCCGATGACGCCTTGGCTTCCTAAGATACCGGTTTCACCGGGAGCAACCAGATAGAAGATAGTTCCACCACCAAAGTGGCTTGAGTACCTTATGTTAAAGGTATTGACTGCTTGAGAGTTGAGAGCCGGCGAGAACTGGTTTGGAAGCACCAGGACAGAGTAAAAATTGAATCCATTAGGCGACCCTTCAAGTACTGAAGTGGAGGTTGCAGTATGCAGGAAGCCGTCACTTGTTTGAACGAAATAACTCAGTCCGGCATCGGGAGGTGGACCCAGGTTTGGCACTTCAAACAAGAATTCCGACCCTACGTAAGTGCCGATGTTGGGCAAATTTCCGCTAGCGTGAGAAGGAAGATTTACACCGACAGATGAGAATTGTGCCCGTGGCCCTGGCTGCAACTGATAGGCCGGAATTGCGTTATCGGCCGGGTCACGGGACAGAAACGTAGTCGCAGCGCCATGACCTCTGAAATTATTCAATTGCACGCCCGCAAGTGTGATCGTCTGCGAAGGAACGGCGAGTGCCGGAGGCATCATAAATGATAGTGCGCAAGTCGATGCAATCAGTCCTACAACTATGTTTCTAAGTCGTTGAAATGGTTTGTTCATCATTACCTCTCTGTTTGCAGTCAGCTCCATACACCTGTCACATCTACATCTATCGGTTTTACCCCGTGCGAACAGAGGCAATCGTACAAGATTTATGGTGGGGGGGGCTAGCCCGGTAGGGAGAAGCCATCACCAGTACATCTGCGCCGCGCCCAGCTTGGATTTACCGGCATAGATTAAATTCAAAGATTAATCATTGATCTGGCTGATAATAAATCCCGTGCTCGAAGGCACGCGAAACTGGTTGGATCAAGCTGCTCTAAATGCATCTTCTCAAATGCAATTAATTGAATCATGCTTGCACCATATTCGATGGCAGAGCAGTTTGCTTCCGCCAAAATATCTTCGCGCTCAGGTGGAAGCCTCCCCGAGGTGCGTATGTGTTGCTGGATTAGCACGAACTGAACTTTTCGAAGTTTTGCTCTGGAGAATAGGATCATGCAATACATTAAAGAGATCTGTCGTATAATGTGCAGTGTTTTGGTATTGATGAGGAGCCTATGCGTCTTTCATTTCTATCTGTTGCATTTTTGTCATGCAGTTGTTCCTTCAGCGCAATAGCTGACACGACCAACGGATCTGCCACCACTGCGGCACAATCGACAACCAAGCCTGCTACCACCACTAATCCACATCCAACTAATGGCGCCGCTGTACCGTCAGCAAAGAGCCCCGCCGCCACGCGACCGGCGACCAAGCCCATAGCCGCCACAGCTGCGCAGCCTGCACCACCCGGAATGCGTACAATCACTCTGCCGGGCAGACACGGGCGCCCAGCGCGAACGTTTCAAGTACCAATACACAAAGCCGGTGATCCTGAGGAGTTCAAGAAATTGGATGTGGGAATCGCAGACACTTCCTTGTGGTTTCGCTATTTCCGAGCAGGCGAAGATGCTCAGCTAAAGAAAAACGATTCCCTGGCAAAACAATATTGGCTGCAAAGTTTGACCGAGCTGGAAAAGGTTAAGACACACGTGACCGATGACCTTAACGAGTTAGTAAAAATATCAGCGCTCGAGCAGGCTCTGACGATGGCCTATCCAAAAGATTGGAGCAAGCTTGAAATTCCTCAAGACGAGGTTATGAAGCAGCGCAATGAACAAGTAAACACTCTCTATCGCATAGCACAGATAAATGATCGTTGGGTTCCGAAAGGCAATCTGTTGCTGACCAAATCGAAAGAGCGATATACCATCGCCCGCAGCGCATACGAAAAGGCTGTGGCTGACAACAAAAAATCTCCGCCGCAACAACCACAAGAACAATAACAAGCTCTGGTTAAGGTTAATGCAAGAGGAAAAACATGTTACTGCGACACGTAGTTTGCTTCAAGTTTTGTGACGGCATTAGTGAATCGGATCAGCAACGTGTAGAGAGAGAATTTTGCGCATTGGCCGGTAAGATTCCTGTGGTCGATAAACTTGAGTGGGGAATCAACAACAGTGCGGAAGGACTGCACAAGGGTCTCACACACTGCTTTCTCCTCACCTTCAAAACGGAGAAGGATCGCGACTCCTACCTCGTCGATCCGGCTCACCTGGAGTTCGTCAAGCTGATCAGGCAGTTTACGGACGACGCCATGGTGATAGATTACTGGGCCAAGTGAGCAACGCTACAAGCCGTGGTCGCCGGTGTTGGTAAGCGACACGACCTTTTGTTCGATGGCACCATATACGATACCGTAATGTTTGCAGCTGACGAGCACTCTTGGCGCAGTTGCGCTGGCAACCTAAATCTAATATCGAATTGGCAAGGATCTTACAAGGATCTTGCAGTTGTCATTTAGTATGTTTAAATCGTGCTACCCGAAGCACGTAAGTTACCAACGCGAAACAGAATGTGTGAAAGCGACCCGATGTGAGGTCGTTGACTGCCGCGCTGTGCACGGAAAAAATGGGACGTTATGTTATTGGGAGGATGAGTTATGACAAGGATTTCGAGAAGCAAATTCCCGGCTTACGTTTTGGGATTAGCCCTGGCGCTTGGGGTCACCATCAGCGGTGACAAACCGGCGCTAGCTGCGACCTTTAACGTGAAAAGCTTTGGCGCTGTAGGAGATGGTGTGACCGATGACACGGCAGCAATAAAGGCAGCGATTGCGGCAGCGCAGGCATCGCCGCACAGCAACGTGCTTTTCCCGAGTGGGACCTATCTTTATTCGAGCGCATTGTTCGCTTCCGGTATCACGCTGACAGGACAAGGTGGAGCCACACTGCTATCGCAAGCATCAACAGCCGAGCTCATAATCGCTGGTGCCAATCCTGCGGTCCGCAATCTCACCTTCTCGACCTTAGCTCCTACATCTGGTGATGCCCTGGTTGTTAGGCCCGCTACAACCAACTTCCAGATCGAATTCAATACGTTTAATAGCGGATTTAACGGAGATATTAACGTCGGGGGTGCCCCTAATGGCACGGTCGATTTCAATCAGTTCAATGTTTCCAAGCTGGGTCTGTTCATAGGCGCATCATCGGGCAACACGTTTGTTGGAAACAACAATTTTTCCAGTCAAGTCGCTAAAGCCAACGGCATCGAGGTGCAGCAAAGCAGCCATGTCACAATCAACGCGAACAATTTTTCTTCTTTGAGCGTGGCAATTCTATTGGAAGCAAATACAGGCGTCACCTGCGTTTCGAATAATGCATCTAAATGCCTCGCCGGCATTGGAAGCGTTAAAAACCAGAATCTTAACGCCCACAACAACAGATTTTCCGGAACTGGAACACCGGGCCAAAGCTACGGATTTTTTTCTCAGTCTGACCAAAACATTGTCGTCAGCCAGAACTCCGTGCAAAATTTCCAAACCGGTATAGAATTTATTTCTGGTACAAATTGTCAAGCAATTGGCAATGGAGTAACAAACGTCCCTATAGGGATAGGAGTCGACAAATCCACAACAGTCAGCTTAACCCTAAATCGGATCGAAACGGTCACTATAGGAGTACTAGCGGGGGCATCCTCGAACGTGACCGTCAACCTGAACCTTATACAAGGGGCTACTGCCAACGGTATCACTAGTGCGCAATGTCTTGGTTCGATGGCAATCTCCAATAACAAGTTGAACAATTGTGGACTCCAGCCATTCGGCGCCGGCAATCCTGCGGCCGTGATCTTTGTTAGCTGCCCCGGAGCATCAAGCATATCGATTACGAACAACACTTATACAGGAAACAGCACCAATCTTAGTTACTTCATCGACTGCTTGCAAAATTTTGCCCAGGTCTTCGGCAACAAGACAAATACATTGCTGCCGAATCTTATCGGTTAGTTTTGCTGCAACAGCTTGCTCAATGCAGCTGCCGTTCACGTAAGTTGCAGGCACAAAACAGAACGTCGTGAGCTAAATAACAACAATTCTCCAACTCTTCCGGCGATGAACCGAAAGAGTTGGAGGCTTAGTCACCTCTCAAATTTGGAAGTAAGCACAAGAACTATAGACTGGGTCTGATAGCGACAACTTTCGGTGGTGCACAGAAAGAGTTGAAAAGCTCGGCGACAGCAAAAGGACAGGCGTGTTAGTTGTTGTTGAAGGCGACAACAAGTCTCCAACCCTTCCGGCAGTGCACCGAAAGAGTTGGAGAAATGATCGACAACAAAATTACGAGATAATCGCTCTAGTTGTTGAAGGCGTGGTCATTCAATGTGTGGGCACTAAAAACGGGACCGAGAATCCCACTACTTCCTTCTATTTCTGCTTGATTCAGAAAAAAGATGGTGCCACCACCAAGGTGGTTTGAGTACCTTATGTTTAAGGTGTTGACTGATTGAGAGTTGAGCGAGGGCGAGAACTGGTTTGCAAGCACCGGAACTATGTATGCATTGACTCCATTACCCGTACCGGCAGCTGTTGAAGTGGAGGTCGCTGTATGGAGGAAGCCGTCACTTGTTTGAACGAAGTAGCTAAGCCCCGCATCGGCAGGTGGGCCGAGGTTTGGGACTTCATAGGCGCATTCAAATTCAATTAAGCTACCGATGCCCAAGTTTCCATTAAACAAAGCAGGGAAATTGACACCAACGGACGGGAACTGTGCTCTTGCTGCCGGCTGCAACTCATAACAAAGAAAGCCACCCCCAGCGGGATCTGCGGACAGAAACGTGGTGCTAGCTCCAATGCCGTTGCTTTAGCCGGAATTTAGAAAACTCGAAGAAAAAGAACTGGAAATGGTTTTGCCTGGTTTTAAAGCGATGTCTGCGCCAGCAAGGGAGCGCTGACACTATAAATGGTGCCT
>Ga0182024_10016223_pt1 | contig 14149 bp, 16 predicted proteins | sample P32metaG_FD_120480 | JGI IMG/M metagenome (GOLD analysis project Ga0182024, IMG submission 120480) | Permafrost microbial communities from Stordalen Mire, Sweden - P3-2 metaG (Illumina Assembly) | ecosystem: Environmental > Terrestrial > Soil > Wetlands > Permafrost | place: Sweden: Stordalen... | reverse complement strand
GGGCTGCACCCCCACAAATGCGCGCCACGAAAATTTCATAAATAACGTCGGTTTTTGTTATGTTCGTCCAATATTGTGGGATTGCTGGATGTTTAGGTGAACAAAACAATGCGCGATGTTAATGATGTAGTTCAAAAGCCAAATAATGTAAGCGGTGTCAATTCCGACTCCGTGACATCAATGCAATGCTGGCAGTATTATGCGGAACAACAATCGCCAACAACTAATTTTTCAGAAATACAACCAAAAGGGTTGAATCAATCATTATTCACTTCTGGAGGGGTGGACTCCTCTATTAACAACTGGGGATCAAGTTTTCCCAATGCGACCATAGGTAATGATAATAGTATTGAAATTAGTGGAGGATTTAAACCTGTCGCTAGTAATGCTAGTTCTGCTTCTGCAGATAGTCAAACTCCACAGGCTGAATCTACCAGATCAAAAACCATTCCTGACCTGGAGCTCACTGCCTTTACTCCTGTGCCACCAGCTAAAGCAAGAGAACAGGAGCAGACACCTGTTCCGAATGTTCCGAATAATCAGGCTACACGTGATTTTATAAGACAGTTGGTGGGCGAGATTGAAAATCCTGATGCACCGCCTGACTTTCTAAGACATTTCGCTGGAAATCAAGCCCCAGAAGTTAGAAGGGCTGTTGCTAGCAATGCCAATACCCCGACTGACGTTCTGGCACAACTTGCTAGTAGAGATCAACCCCAAGAGGTTAGAATGGCTGTTGCGCGCAATCCTAATGCACCGCCTGAAGTTCTGGCACAACTTGCTAGTAGCGAGCAATCCCTAGAGATGAGAATGGCTATTGCCAGCCATCTTAATGCACCCCCTGCTGCTCTAACAGTACTTGCAAGCAGGGATCGATCTCTCGAGGTTAGAATGGCTGTTGCGCGCAATCCTAATGCACCGCCTGACGTTCTGGCACAACTTGCTAATAGGGATCAACCCATAGTGCTTAGAATGTTAGTTGCCAGACATCCTAATGCACCGCCTGACGTTCTAACACAGCTTGCTAGGGATCGAGACCCACAGGATACACTGGCTGTTATTACAATGGCTGTTGCCGAAAATCGTAATGCACCGCCTGCCGCCCTAAGAGAAATTGCTAGTAGGGATCAACCCCAATGGATTAGAATGGCTGTTGCCAGACATCGTAATGCACCGCCTGACGTTCTAACACAACTTGCTAGTCAGGAGCAACCCATAGACGTTAGAATGGCTGTTGCTGTGAATGATAAGGCACCGCCTGCTGCTCTACTAGTACTTGCTAGAGATCTAGATCCAGAGGTTAGAGCGGCTGCCAGAGCACATCCCAACTTTCCCCGATGATTTTGATCAATTAGCCCTTTACACAAGAATATTGATCCAGCTTCCAGCTTAGTAGGATCAGTGACTTGAGTGTAGGTAAGCGAGAGTGTGCTCTTGTCGCCATCAGCCGCAGTCTTGAGTAGCGAAAATCTAGTTCTGTTCAGACAGCCTATCCATCGCCGAGGTGGCTCGGATGTCCGGCGCCAATTATCTCATGATCACGGACAATGATTTTGATACGAGTGTCATTTTACTTGACCGCCATCAGTGGACACCTAGCAACACCATCACGCTGACTGATTCCATAGCGGCAGTACCAGCGAACGCACTGGAGATGATTTCGCCTTCAAAATGGCGCCACTTAAAATCGCTCATTGTTTAATATCCTCGTGCGCCTGCTTTGTCCCAGGCATCTCGGACTAAGGCGTGGGCGGCTTTCGTAACTTGCCCCTGATCTTGAGCCTGCGCGGCTTTTGATCATCGGCAATCAAAAACGCCTCGCAGGATTTTATTATCGTAGCTGACATACCGGGTTGCAGCTTGACCAAGATGTAATCTTTGCCCGGTGTCCAGCCAATCTCCATATCATTTGGGCCAATAACGCACTCTCCGATCTTCCTGCCTGCAAACAAGGCTTCTGGTAATGCAATTACTACTTCATCAACAGCAGTGAAAGTGACATCTGTTGGCCAAACAAACCTTTCATTTGGCGGTTGTGTAACCACCGCCTCAGAGATCTCAGGGCTCGCTTGAACTTTCTTCTTGAACCAGCTATTCATTTCTTGCCCTTTGGATAATCCGAACTAGCAGTGCTGGTCGTCAGATAATGCTTCTGCTGTTGCATTCCCATTCTTCAGTCGTCCCCTTATATCCTTGCCGAAACCTTTGAATCGAGTGGGATCCTGTTCGGGCTGCTCCCAAATTTTCACAGAGAAGCCGGAAGCATCTGCTGCCAATGTTTGCCAGTCTGCCAACCATGCTCCCTCGTTGTCCCATTGATCATAAACCATTGGAGTGGGGCGGCGAGACCACGATCACTGACTTCGCCGCCGTCTGCCGCTCAACTTGAGCAAACCTGCTACGCCCTTAGCAAGGGTTCTGTTAGCCGGATTATGGTGCTGGACCGCCTGCGATCGCATACTGACTCTGTTTCATCCGGCTTCGGATTCATCATATGTCTCTTCTTGCGGCGCCGCCATACACAGTGAAAAACCACCAGTCTAAAACGACAAACCCAATGGACAGAGTGAAAATACAATCGCCAAAAGAGGCGGTGATAAAACTTACCAACGGGGCAGATCATCGATATGAAGTCTTTACTAAGAATGTTGATCGGGATTGCTGTAGCCCTTCATACCATGGCGTGCACAAACGCTCAGGAATCGGTCAGTTCCGTGCCGTCATACGATGCGCTTTCTGTGCTACCGAAGAAGCTCAGCGTCACACACTCTCCTAACCCGGTGACTCCAAAGCTAGGCGGAGCCAGCGGACTCAAATACACATGGACTTACAAGACAACTGTGTCTTCGTTGGACGAGTCGATCAGGATAATCGAATTCGATAGTTTCCATTGGACGAATGGGCACTGGGTGTTCATGAATTACACCGGCAAACCTTTCGGACAGAAGGAGTTTGCTGATTGGTACTCATGCCCGGGTGGTCAGATGGAGCCGGGAAAACCTTACAGTGATCCAAGTAACTGGGGTGGCAGTAATGACGGACAAGGAGGTCGCATACTTTGGTTTTACGTCGGACTGGATCCATCTGGAAGAAAAGTACAAGGTTCAGCCGAAATTGTGGAAAGTCCTGCAGTCAAAGGCGAGAAGAACACTCTGAATCAACCATAACTGGCATTCTCAGATGATAAAAGTCAACGAATGCGCATCGCATGCATGACGCCGGGCCTATGCTGTATACACTATAAGATTTCAACTGCGCAGAACTTGACTCGTAGCCCAGTTGTAAGCACAGCTACAGATTGAGCATCAAACGTTTTTGTGCGTCTTTATCTGTTTCACCTATTTATTGTCCGGCGAGTTTGGTTCGAAAATCCTTGCTTGCCTGAATGATAACGCGTATCCATTGGCTATTCAACCAATTCCCCTGCATCGCATGAACAGCTATTGATGATGACCTCATCAGTTAGTGATTAGAAGGATGGACAAAAAAAGCAGATACGTCATCGATCTACTTCTGTCGAGTAAATCGCTCATTGAACGCCAGCCAGGTTTTTTGGGATGGGGAGGGGTCATACACTGCAAATACTACCAATTCAAATGCTTGACGGAATTTATCGGAGAGAAGATGTTCGGCAAAAACATTTGCTACATCAAAAGGATGATTACGAAATACTCCGCATCCCCAGGCACCTAGAATCAAAACTTTGTGTCGATGAGCTGACGCGATCGCCAAGACTCTTCCTGCTCTGCGTTCAAGAGTCTCGTGTATTTGAGCCTCTGCTTGCGGATCTCTGCGAAGAACTTCACCAGCATTAGGCGCAGGCGCAGTTATGATGGATAGCAAAAACGGAATATCAAGTAAGCGCCGCCCATCTTCTCGAAAGAAAGGTACCTCGGGTGAATAAATAATATGGTCGGTGTAGAGAAGAGAATCGTGTTCGCGATTGGCATCGTAATAGTCTTTCTGCGTCAACAAGCATGCATAGAGAGCGGACGCGCGGGCGAGATCTTCTTCCTGTGCCTTGGCACCACCAAGAAACCCGCCGCCCGGATTTTTCGCCGAAGCGAAGCTTAGACCAACGATATTGCGCAGACCTTCAGCAAAAATGAGTCGGCGCGCCACGGTTGTGGTCGTTTCGTTAGTGACTTCAATTCGGGTGGAGTGTTTTTCTTGAGTGGGACTTCCGCTGTTAGCGATACCATTACTGTCTAACTTATTTCTGTCAAATTCAGTACTGTCAAGTTTATCTTGAGGACGATAAAGTACCGTGCCCTTGACAGCACGATCGATCTCGGCTTTGAGAGAGACCTTCAGCCCCGACGGTCCCACATACGAACCCGTTTCAATTATTTGCAATGTTTCTTTTGCAATACCGGTAAGTGACACATTACTACCTTGAGGAGTCAGCTATGCCACATCGTAACACTGCATCAGGGCTTTCGGATGCATGACAGGTGCAGGCAGAGCATGGACAGCGCCTGGTCTTCGATATTGTTTGATGGAATGTTGCTATTTTGCCCGAAGTGAATGAATCCATTAACGCTATTCCAATTCTCGATAACATTGAGCGCCTCATGGATTTCCCTGCAGCGACCTCGATCAGTTAATCCGGTCCCAACAAGGGCTGCAACAATTCGAACAGTTGGGCGGCAATTCTATGGCAAGCGGCGCGGTTCGTCAGTCAACGCGGAGGTGACGCCGACCCGGCTGCGGCCTTGCCACCGCAGCCGGTGGCCGGCAATCAAAGTTGGTGGAAGTGACATTTTGCTCAAGATTGGATTTCTAGCGGCGTAGTGCTTGCGTTCGGTGCGACCACGATCTATTTTGTCTCGGCTTCGTATATCATTTCACCTCAGCGAACGAACGAAGAAAGTATTTTGAAATTTCAGGAGGGCTACTTTATGTCTGAAGCATCGTTACCAACCGTCCAGGCAAGAAGGCTCTCAGACGAGAGTTTAGATCAACTTTTTGTCACTGCTAGAACGTACTCAAGCTGGTTAGACCGACCTGTCTCAAAACAGACACTGCACGAGCTTTACGATCTCGTGCGTATGGGTCCTACCAGTGCGAACGGCTGCCCCGGTCGGTTCGTGTTTCTGACCACCCCAGAATCTAAAGAAAGGCTCGTGCCCGCGCTCATGGAAAAAAACGTAGAGAAGACGCGGAAGGCACCTGTTACTGCGATCGTGGCCTGGGACATGGAATTCTATGAGAAGTTTCCCAAGCTAACCCCGACGGTTGACTGGAAGCCATTCTTCGCCGGCAATCAACCCCTGATCGAAGCAGACCATATTCAGAAACAGCTCTCTGCAAGGAGCATACTTGATCCTGGCTGCACGAGCGCTGGGCTTAGATTGTGGACCCATGTCTGGGTTTGATCCAAATAAGGTCAATGCCGAGTTCTTCCCCGATGGGGTTTGGCAGGTAAACTTCCTTTGTAAATATTGGCTACGGCGATTCTGCATCTCTGAGACCACGGAATCCACGCCTCCACTTCGATGAGGCTTGCACTATCCTCTAACCTGTCTAAATGAACGTGACGAGGCGAAAATAAGTTACGACGCTCTGACACCCGCGTAACATGAACTCCTTATCTTCAGCTAGAAGCATTGGAGCAATGGTTTCACACAAGTAGCGCTTTCATCGCGGCAAGCATCTTCTTGCGACCGTATTCCTTTCCAGGATACGCTGCACACAGGCAATGATAAAGCATGGATTTCACAGCTTTGCTGCCGAGCCTACCTGCTACAGTTATGCGCCATTGACTCTTCAGTAGTTTAATTAACGAGCAAATCGAGCAAAATGCCCCTGGCCGCGTGGGCGTTTCCGATCGAGGCCCGGGCGGGGTTTAGTTAACAGCTTCAATCATGGACATTGCATGGTTGAGCTATACTCTTCATTCAATGAAGCCACAGAGCGCGTAGATCATGTCCATTGAGGTCAAACGTCTCAAACCGGGTGAAGATTTGATGGGCGGCATCGAGGAACTCGTGCATGGCTTGCACATTCGCGCAGGCGTTCTTTTGTCGATTGTGGGCTCTTTAACCGATGCGGAGATTCGATTTGCCAACCAGAACGAAACGACCAAGCTCAAGGGACCATTTGAGATTGTCTCGGGCACAGGGACTGTATGCGACTCCGGCTCGCACATTCATATTGCGGTTTCGGACGGCAATGGCGCGACTGTGGGCGGGCATCTGGTCTATGGCTGCAAGGTCTATACGACCGCTGAGATTGTGGTGATGAACTTTTCGGACCAATGGATCTTTGAGCGCAGACAATGCGAATTGTCTGGCTACAAGGAACTCTACTCGATTAAGCCCTCGGAGATTAAATAGCTGCAAGTGTAATCTGGGCTTACGTTACAGGAGAACACTCATCATGGGACTCGACACTCGGGGATGTTTCGTGCTGAGTGATCAGCGGACCCGGTCGAAGGAACTGGCTAGAACGAAGTAGATTGCGGTTTTACTTACTTGCGCGTCAGGTCGATCTCATGAAGGACTTCACGCATATCCAAACCTTTGTACCAAGCTGATCTGTCTCCTCTTCTCTCAATTTCTTTTAGAACTGATTCACCCGATGACACCCGATGCCTTGGTAAACTCAACTCTTCCCTTTGATCCTTTGAACGTCTCAAGACCACCTGGTGGTCTCTCCATTGCATGGTTAATGAAAAGAATCCATAGGGAATTCTTTCGGGGCATCATGCTCCGTTCGAATGCCCACCCCAAAGGCGCCGCTCCATCTTCATGGTCAGCTGAATGAATACTTAACGGGTAGATCATTGGGTGCGCAAGGTGGGCCTTTCAACAAGACGCACACACGATAATTCGCGATCGGCTGATTTTTGTAACCGATTTTATCTTTGGCACTGTAATCAAGAAATTTGGCTACCACAATGGAATCACAGTGATATGGATCATCCGTTACAGTTTGAGCCTAGCTCGGCAAGAGCATTGATAAACTTATCAGAGCGGCAAACAGAAGTAGTTTCAGATTCATTGAATCTCTCTCTCTTTTCTATCTTCCGGCTGCTTTCGAGTTAATGCACCACCATAATAGAACAGAGTGTCGCGATACCGGTTGATTGCAACGATGAGGGGTACTCACCGACAGGACATAGTCGATGACATCAGTACGCCTTATGCAGGATCTCCTGTGGTAAATCCAGCACAGGTCCCAAATGACCTGCGACAATTAGATTGGCCGATAACTTCGGTTGGGTCAGTGTTGTCGAAACCACACCATGTGAAATAATCAGCAGCATGTCTGCAAAGAAAATGGATGGCATCGCGTGCTGCGTTTAGAAAATCACGTTCTGACCAAAGTGGCGCTTCTGGCCTCAATTATCATTGTTGCGTTGTCGCAGCAGATCAATGCAACAGCTACCCCATCGACCGGGCTATTAAAGAAAGCGCGCGCTTTGCTGGAGCAGGATCAAGACAAAGCAGCGCTAGCTTGTTTGAATTCATTGATAAGGGTGTTATCCCAGTTTCAAACTTATAATTAGAACCACGACATTAGCTACGATGCCGACCGCAATCGCCAGCCAATTCTTCGCGGAAAGCTTATAGTCGATGAACCGCTCGCATCCATTTTCACGGTTTAACTTAATTACGTAGCTCTGCACGATCAAAATCGGAATTATGTCCAGATTTCCGAGAAAATAGTATGGATCGGGGAGATTCGCTAGAAGCGTGAGAGCGACCCAAAGCACAAACAGGATTTCGGGCGCGACCATCGACTGAGAACCGATCGTCGCGCCGACTGCGCGAATCTCGCGGAACAAAGGATAAATAAAGAAGAATGGGTAGTCTGATCTGCGAACAGAATGAGCTTTGACCTTACGACGCTGTCGCAGGTACTTCCAATTGCGATACATCCAATAACCCTGGTAGACACCGAGGGTGGTGACGGACATTATCGCCAGTTTAAACAAACCAACTGGAAATAGAATGCCTTCCTTGGTCGACGGTTTCCATGTTTCCTGCATTATCGTCGCTGATGAATCGGACATAGTCATATTGTAATACCTAACTCCGCCGCGAGTAGACGGGACGACATTAACCGAGGCTAACGTCGCAGTCAAAAGCGTGACCTAGAAATCTGGCAACGCGAGCTTCAGGCGGTTTGAAGTGCAGATGTTCTGTCGAGCCGCAAGCCGTATACCGCCCGTTATCTCGTTTCCAAACTTCAAGTTTTACGCTTGACGGAATAATTCTGGTGTGTTGCGCAGCAACAACTGGTGACGACTCAAAATGTTCATCCTATATCACGACCAATTTTAATTTGAATACTTGCCTTTTGTTTGATGTGATTTCGTAGGAATCAACCAAGTTGAAGAGTCCATTGTATGACCAAATTCCATCGCGTATTTTCTCATACACTCGCACCGCTTGCCATTGCAGCGAACAACAGATAGTGCACCACATCCACCGGCTCATCTGCCCCTTCATAGTACGGTTGTTGCGCCGCATGCAACACAACCGCGCTTTTGCTTTTGCACTCAGGACATTCGACTGCAATTTCATCGCCATGCTTTTTCACCCGCGCAACGTCGAATATACAAACGACGTTCTTTTTTCTCCTCGCCCATAGCTACTCCGTTCGTTCTGTTCGCCTCTTTGATCACACGCAAACTCCCGTCATGCTATCCTACAATCAGGTCCAGACCAGCGGCCTGCAAGCCGACCGTCATTGTCCGATACAGATCGACCCGCACGTCGTCGCCATCCTGTGAAGATGCATTACTCGGCTGATTTGGCTGCTGCGCAGACCGGCGATATCGATGGTGCGCTCGCCAGTTCAAATGCATTATGCGGTGGCTCTTTTGTGCGCCCTGGCACCGGACTTGGTCTTTGGTACGCTTCGAGCATGAATCAACGAGATCAATCTTGCCGGTCTGATTCGTTCGATTGAAGATCAGTAGTGCGCTGGTTGTCGACTAATTTGCATTCGGAAGTCAGGGCCGCTCATGCGGTAAAATCATGCCGACATTCAAATCCCACACTTTGCAACCCGGTGGAATCATGAAGAAGCCAATTGCCTGATGATTATCTCGGCGCGCTGTCAAATTTATTGTCTCATTCTTTCGTTGATGGCAGCGTGGTTTTCAACGTTGGCCATCTGCACTGCTGCTCGTGCGCAAATTCAGAAAGGATCAGTTACCACTCAGCATCAGTTTAAGCTCGGCGAGCAGTTCAATGAAAAGGACGTGCCTACCGAAAACACAGATTCCATCTGGGTTCCCATTCCCAGCGACATTGCTGGAACTTGGCACACGGATTACGAAACTGAATTGCAAGAAACACCGCTAGGAAAGGTTCCAGTGAAAATTGAAAATCATCAGACGTATACATTCGGCGAACAGAAAGATATTAAGGGAACGATCTGGGATTACATGCCAGCGCCAGAAATACGCCGGGCAGACAGTGGAAGTACAAAAATCATTTTCATCATCCGCTCGCGGACATTTACTACGAACCCGGTTGGCGTCGTTTACGAAACGGAACGAATCACGATTGATAACACGAACATAGTCACCGCGGTTGACCAGTCTGAGCAGCGGATTAAACTTTATCCAAATCAGCCCCATAGCGGCATAATGCATGAGGAAGCCACGGCCACCAGCAGTCTGCTAGCAACGGTAGAACGATTTATGTTGGACAACATGCTAATCGAACCCTATCACCGAATAGACAATGCATACGGAAAGAACTTACACCAAGACTTCAAGTTATGGTTGCATTTACATGGACTGGCAAATCTCGATCCAGATCCGCAAAAATAGGAATCTTACACGAACCGCCAACCCTCACACCCGTCGGATGCGACAAGTAGCGCGATAAAAAAGGGACATTTAAATCGTCTCAATTCACAATGCGATCAGGATTGCGCTTCTCTGGCACTGACCTGTGCATGTAGTCGGATCCTTCAATTTTTACGACCTCAATGTCGAATCCAACTTCCGCTGTAGGAGGTATTGGCGGAACTCGAAGCTCAGGGCATGCGAGTCCAGAAGGAACCCACACAGTGGTTCGGCTGCCGATACGCATATGAGGTAAAGCTTCTTCGATTGCTTTGAACGCAATGTTCTGTCCGAGAACAAACTTTTGCGGCTGGGCTTTTAGGAAAGCACTGTCCCATTTCGCGCTCTTCTCCCCAAACAATCCCTCGTAACGAACGGTGACGGTGTCGCCTGCTACAGCAAGGGGAGCGTCCTCGTTGCCCGCGGACAATTGAACGATTACGAAACCCGAATTCGTACGATCAAATAGAGGCGCCTTCCTCAAAACACCAGCGGATGACTGCGGTATGGCGAGCAAGGTCCTTTCGTCTGCCATATCGATCACTCCGTCGGTGCCTTCGCTTGCCATTACAGCCCGCGCGTAAAAGGTCTGGACTAGGATTAGGCACAAACATAAAGTTGGTCGCATACGATTGCCTCAGATCATCAGTTCACGCGCCTAGCATAGCTGCTCATTAAAGGATTGATACCGGTCGCGGCCGCACTTACCTGGACTTGCAATCCTATCTGTTGGCAGTTAGAAAGAAGATCGAAAGAGAATGGGTTCCAGTGAGATTGACGAGTTCGTCGGCCATAGTGGTGAAGGTGTCCTTGGATGGCAGGTAAAGTGACAGATACAGCGATTCTAGAATCGAGTAAATCCGAAAGCTATGAGAAGTCAATTAAAGACTCTCTGCGAAACTTAAAACTGGATCCATTGCCATCCGGGCTCCATGAACTGCAACTATTTCTGAGTTTTAGGGCCGACTCCAGATGGTGGTCATTCGAGTTCGCGCAGATTCCTGAAGCGGACAATTATTATTCAGACCTTGTCGGCGGTGTTGTGTGGCCTCCACGCATGATCAGATACAGGTCATCACATCCTCCCCGTGTCAATTCATAAATGGGTCTTCCTTGTATCGTGCAGGGCGTTCGTCGCGGTCCCCGCGCTCAATCGGTGCAGGTGGATCAGCACCAACTTTTACCGGTGCCAGCCCTTCGGAAAATTCGCCCACGGCTGTATAAATTGGCGGCACCACAAACGTTCCATGCCGATTGACAAAGCCAAAAGCGACGTCGCCGCTTTTGGTATCGGTGGCAACGGCGAGCCCGTTCTGGAATTGAGAGCCCACGCCCGAGTTGTTGTTCCACTGGTCTGGACACGGAAATCGTGCTGCAATAATAAACTTGCCAGTCTTGTCGATAAAGCCGAACTTCGCTCCTTTGTTGGCGTTTATTCTGCAATGCCCGGCACCATTTTTCCACGGCGTTCCACCAAGCGAGACAGCCGCTAGATCCTCACTGAAGGCTTGAGCGTTTGAGCAGTCTTTAGCCAATTCAATCTGAACCTTGCCGGCGAGGTTAAGGTATACCCAGTGCTTGTCCTTAGTCATAGCTGCCGCCAGACCTTCGTGAAAACCGTCAAAATATGCGTATCCGGCGGTGACATCCGCTGGCATAGCAATCGGCTCAAACCCTGGCATCTCGCTTTTCTTTACGCCAGTAAACTCATACGCTTTGGCACCATCCTTGCACCACTGATTTCCAGTACCAAGGTTTTCCCCCTTTGGTTCCCAAGGCGGACTTATTTTTGCCAATATGTTTCCGCTAAATCGCTGACGCAAAAGTCATACTCTCTTTTGACGAACATGAACTGTCCGCGCTTACTCCAAACGGAAATGTAATTGTCTTGAACGATATGCTTCCCAGGGACTTCGATCTCGTCGTAAATCTTAGTTGCCGAAATTGGTCGCGAAGAGCCGTTTGTCTCGAGCACATACCGCTTTCTTGTTTTGTCCACAAAGATATCCTGACGCCAATCCGGCTTGCCTGTTTCCTTTGAGTAGCCATAACACTCGGCAAAGCCGTGCATGAATTTGCCTGCGCGCACGAACTGGGGTTTGATAACAACATTTCCTTTTTGATCGACATAGCCCCACAGTGCTTTAGCATTAGCAGCCGGGATCGCAAACGCCAGCAACAACAAAGCTGCATATCGGCTCACCCTTTCAGGTACGTATCGGCTATTGATCATATGCTGCAATAATACATTAGGAAATCCGAGCGACATCGCCAAAGGAACTCAGCAATTGACCAGGCGGCTATGCCAAATACTTTTAGTGGCCTTGCTGCAGCTATGCGCTCTCCCAGCCAATGCAGCTGAACAAGATACGTCTGGCTATCAATGGAATCTTGCCACTGACATGTGGGGCTTTGTTGATCAAACAGGCAAGGTGGTGATACCGCCGCGCTATGCTCATGTGTCTGAATTTCAGCACGGATTTGCCGAGTGCTATCCTTACGCTTCCGGCGGCCGCACACCTGATTGGGAGAAGCTCTTTCTCGTGGATAAAACAGGTCGCGGGTATCTCGCTCCTGGTGGGGATCAACGTCCAAAACCTCAGTCTAATCAGGCATCTTACGCGTTTGATCTGCAGGGGCACCACATTGTACGAGAGCTGTACAGACAGTCGACCACCCGTGGTTCGTTGATGTTGTTCGGCGGAATGCCCAACTGGATGATCTGTGATGCATCCGGATACGTGTTGGAAGTATTACCGCCGAAATGGGTAATGCACGGCGAAGACCCTAAAACAGGCGATCTTTGGTGCAGCGTTGGCAAGAAAGCTTTTGCATTTACCGGGGCGATCGGCAAGAGCTCTATGCCAGGTTTTCAGCCTGTTGAGTTTCCGAAAGAAGTCGGCGAGGAGTACGAATATCGCGACCGATTCTCGGAAGGGCTCCGCGCAGTAATGAGTAAGGACGGGCATTGGGCATACATTGATACTGACGGCCGAATACAGATCGATCTGCCGAAAGATTGCTCGAATGCAAAACCGTTCAGTGAGGGATTGGCAGCTGTCTGCGTCGGGGGCACACCATGGACAGGTGCCACTAAGTCTGACCCGCGACCGCACTGCGGTGCAATTTTTGGATTTATCGACAAAACCGGTCATTTTGTGATCCCGCCCCGTTTTCCATCGCCGCATCATCCGTGGCAGTCTCTGTTTAAAAATGGATTGGCGATGGGCACCGACTATAAAAACGGTGACATCGCGTTTGGCTTTATCAATAGAAAAGGCGATTTCGTCGTCCCTGCAATTTATAAAAGCGTCGACGACTTTGCAGACGGTCTCGCCGCAGTGAACGCAGGACCGATCGGATTTGACAAACAGAAGTGGCGCACGGCAACAGTCTTGACCCGAGAGCAGGGGCTTGGCGGCTACCAGCGTAAAGATCAATTCTGTCAGTTTCTCAGGCAGTACGATTTCATCGGCATGCCTCGCTCGCAGGTCTTAGATCTACTGGGTCCACCAACAAATGGCACGCCTGACCATTTTGAATGTTACCAGTTGTCCTCAGGTTGCGTGGACAATATGATGTTGTTGGTGTACTTCAAAAACGACCGTGTGTCTGGTTACAGCCTGGCATCGCCTGGCGAATTTCCAAAGGCGCTCGTCACCACCAATGACAAACCGCAGTTGGGCGATGATTGGTCCTTGTATTCGTTTTACAAGGAGCATGCACATGAGCCAGAGCCACTTCAATCAGCGTCTGCGATAACGGAGAATTGCTACGCCAGCGAGTCGATCCTGGTCGCCGAATATGCAGGACATGAGGCGCAAGACACTATCACAGCCGACCATCAGGTGCGGGCAATCTTCCATCCCAGGCGAATCTTGAAGGGTCCTCCGGTTGGAACTTCTCAATTACCGATCAGATTCGACTTCGATGATAAATCTGGTGGCACAGGGCTGAATGGACGAAAGTTTGACGAGTCTTTGATGCCGAAGCCTGGATCCCAGTGGATTCTCTTCATTCAATATGCATATCCGCAACATGGCATGTATGCGACCTTTCACGGAGCGAGCGGACGAATTGAATGCAACGAGGCGAACCTGATCCAGGTTCTGAAGGCTCTGGACACAGCGCACCTAAATCGTGAACAAGCCGAACACTCGCATCAGCCCACCCAGGGCCACTGATAAGCTGGGGACGATATTTGCCAGTAGTCCCCAGCGTCGTAAAACCTGACGAACAAATTCGGCAGCTGCGTGGCTCATGTCAGAGCGCTTTAGTACACTTCTTCCGCCATTTTTCCGTATTTGAGATCGCGCACCTCTTCATGCCACATCTCGC
>Ga0182024_10016222_pt1 | contig 14149 bp, 10 predicted proteins | sample P32metaG_FD_120480 | JGI IMG/M metagenome (GOLD analysis project Ga0182024, IMG submission 120480) | Permafrost microbial communities from Stordalen Mire, Sweden - P3-2 metaG (Illumina Assembly) | ecosystem: Environmental > Terrestrial > Soil > Wetlands > Permafrost | place: Sweden: Stordalen... | reverse complement strand
CCCAAGGCGCAATTTCTGCGCTTCACCTCGCCCGTGCGCACGCCCTATCCGGAAAACGACCGCGTCAATGCCCGCTGGTTTCCCGCTCCTCCGGAAAAGATGGCAGGCAAGCCGAAACAGGCCATCATCGTCTTGCCCCAGTGGAATGCCGATGCCTTTAGCCACAACGCTCTGTGCTCCATCTTCAACCGGTTCGGTGTCTCCGCCCTGCGCCTCAGCAAGCCGTACCACGACATTCGCCGTCCGGCCGAACTGGCCCGAGCCGACTACGCCGTCAGCGCCAATGTCGGTCGCACCATTGCTTCCTGTCGCCAAGCCGTCATCGACATCCGCTGCTGCATCGACTGGCTTGAGCAGCAGGGCTATGAGCAGTTCGGCATCCTGGGCACCAGCCTAGGCTCCTGCTACGCCTTTCTCGCTGCCGCGCTCGACAGCCGCGTCCGAGTCGGCGCCTTCAACCACGCTTCCATGTCCTTTGGTGACGTGGTTTGGACGGGGCAGAGCACCCGCCACATCCGCGCCGCCTTCGAGGGCATTTCCATGACCCAGCAGCGCCTGCGTGACGTCTGGGCCGCTATCAGTCCGTCCCATTACATGGACGAGTTTGCCGGCAGCCCCAAGAAAGTCCTGCTCGTCCACGCCACTTACGACCTGACTTTTCTTCGCGAGTATTCGCTCCAGGTAATCGACAACTTCCGGCGCCGCGGCATCGATTTTGTCTCCAAGGTCTTGCCCTGCGGCCACTACACCACCGGGGAAACCCCGTATAAGTTTATGGATGGCTGGTACATCGGCTCGTTTATCTATTCTGCCTTCAAGCACTTGGCTACGCTCCCGCCCGTCCCGGTCCCGGACAAGGAACTGCTCGCCCGCTAGTATCCTCTTGGGTTACCAAAGTAACTTTTGACGCTTTTTGCGCTTTTTGCGCATGTTCTTTCGGTGCAACAACCAAGGGGAGCCCCGAGGTCAAATAGTCTAAAATCGCAACATGTCTGACCGCATGCGCCGCCCGCTCACCGAGGCCGATCCAGAGATCGCCGCCGCTGTTGACCACGAAATCCGCCGCCAGCACGACGGCCTGGAAATGATCGCCTCGGAGAATTTCGTCAGCCAGGCGGTGCTTGAGGCTGTGGGGTCGGTCTTCACCAACAAATACGCCGAAGGCTATCCCGGCAAGCGCTATTACGGCGGCTGTGAATATGCGGATGTGGTCGAGAACCTGGCTCGGGACCGGGCGAAGCAGCTTTTTGGCGCCGAGCACGTCAACGTCCAGCCTCATTCCGGCTCGCAAGCGAATGCCGCCGCCTACATGGCGGTCATCAATCCCGGCGACACCATTCTGGGTCTCGACCTCGCCCACGGCGGCCATCTGACCCACGGGCACAAGCTCAGCTTTTCCGGCAAACTTTACCGCGTAGTTTTCTACGGAGTCGATAAAAAAACCGAGCGGATCGACTACGACGTCCTGGAAGCCATCGCCGAGCGCGAAAAACCAAAGCTCATCATCGGAGGAGGCAGCGCCTACCCCCGCATCATCGACTTCGCCCGCATGCGTCAAATCGCCGACAAGGTCGGAGCCTTGTTGTTGATCGATATGGCCCATTTCGCCGGCTTGGTCGCTGGGGGTGCTCACCCGTCACCGGTGCCTCACGCCCACCTGGTCACCACCACCACCCACAAGACGTTGCGTGGTCCTCGTGCCGGCATGATTCTGTGTCAACAGCAATTCGCCACCGCAGTCGACAGGAGCGTCTTTCCTGGCCAGCAGGGCGGCCCTCTCGTCCACGTCATAGCCGGCAAGGCCGTGGCCTTTCGCGAGGCGCTCGACCCAGGCTTCAAACAGTACGCGCAGCAGGTGGTAGTGAATGCGCAGGCCTTGGCAGAAACCCTGATGGCTGAGGGCTACCGCGTCATCTCGGGCGGCACTGATACCCACCTGATGCTGGTCGATGTCTTCTCTAAAGGGATCCTGGGCAGCGAAGCCGAGAACGCCTTGCACGAAGCCGGCATCACGGTAAACAAGAACGCCATTCCCTACGACGCCAACCCGCCGCTCAAGCCCAGCGGCATCCGCATAGGTAGCCCAGCCCTGACCACGCGCGGCATGCGCGAGCCAGAGATGCGCACCATCGCCAAGTGGATCACGCAGGCCCTCGATCAACGCAATGATCCCCAGGCCCTGCGCAGCATACGAGGCCAGGTCCTCGAACTGGTCGAGAGCTTTCCCCTCTACGGCTGGCTGCGAGTACCCGAAACCGTAGCCGCCGAGTACGGCCCTTAAGCCTCCCAGGGATTGTAAGTCCCCACGTTCCACAGGTAGCCCTCGGGATCGCGGCAGGTGAAAGCCTTGCCGCCGTAGCTTTTTTCTTCCAGGTCAAAAACCATCTCGGCGCCGGCCGCCTTGGCTTGGGCATACGCAGCGTCGCAATCGTTCACGATGAGGGAAACGCTACGAATTTCGCGTCCTCCCAATTCCTCAGGCATGGCAGCATATTTCGAATAGTCGCTGCAATTGCTTGCGGAGCCGAGCATGATCATGCCATTTCCGAAGGTGAGTTGAGCGTGCATCACACTCTTGCCCTCGCCCATATGAACAGCCTGCTTCTCAAATCCAAGGGCGGTGCACAGCCATTCGATTGCCGCCAGGCAATCGTGATAGCGCATACCTGGGATTACGGTTGATTTGCAATGAGTCGCGTAATTAGACATGCACTCATCCTGCCCTAACCCGCGTGTCGTGTATTGAAGAAATCGGAACCCCCTAGCTAGAGGGCAACGTGGTTCTGCCACCGCCCACGTGACGCGCTATAGGTGGTGGGATCAATGCCGGAAAAGCTTCGGAAATCGCGTGAGAAATGGGCCTGGTCCGCATAACCGCAGGTGGCCGCCAACTCCGCCCATCTCATATCGCAGCCCTGGTGCAGTGCCCTCAGCGCGCGCTGAAAACGTTGAACCCTGCTCCACTGTTTAGGAGAAAGGCCAACATCCTCACTGAAGATAGAGTGCAGCCGCCGCTCGCTGATCCCCAACGTGCGTGCCGTTTCGTGAACGCTAAGCGACCGAAGCAAGTTCAACGCCCCACGCACATGGTCTCGTCGCTCCCGAGCCGAAGCTCGCTCACAGAGCATCTCGTCCAGCACCTGCAACGTAATCTCGGGCATGGTCTCCAGGTCGCGCAAGCGATCACGCAAACCTTCCACGGGCCACAAGTCACCAAGCGAAACAGACTGTTCAAAGAAAAGCTCTGCCCGCTCGCGCAACCAAGGGCCGAGCCCGCCGGGCCGAAACACCACCCCGGCAAGTCTCTTCATGTCTCCGGTGGCAACCAACTCCGCAGACGTGCGCGCACCCACCAGCAAAGCCGGCGCGACGGCCACATTACCCTCCGGCCGGCAATCCGTCAGGTGGTCCGCCGCGAGCGAGATAACGAACTGAATCTTGCCCCCCGGCAACACCAGCTCTCGCTGGTGCACTACATTAGGCGCGCAAGCATACCAGAGCAACTCCACACATCCAGCCAACGCCGGCGAAGGTTTGTGCTCCAGGTAAATCATGCCAACCAGATTACACCGCGCCGAAGAGAGCGGCCCGTCTACTAGTTCAGCCCTGTCCCAACCCACGAATGGGGTGGCCCGATCTCGCTTTTGAGACCTGCGATTCCACCGCCCTAAAACCGGCAGCTTTTTGGGGCAAACACGTCGACTCGCTTTTAGCGTAGCGATGACTCCAATCTCCAGCAGCCTTGTTCTGCGTTCCCCAAAGACCGCGTCTATTTCTGCCTATTTCTGGCCCCTGTTCTTTGGTTCGATGCTGCGACGAGTTACGAGCGATGACAGGACTAACGAGGTCGTTGTCGCGACATATGGGGTGAGCCGGTCAATGGTCTTTTCCAGCTCCTCCACCGACCCGGCGATCACTTTCACGATGAAGGTATTCGATCCAGTAACGCGGTGGCACTCGAGTATTTCAGGAATACTCTTAGCCAGCTTGTTCATGCGTGGTAGAAAGTCTCCCACTACATTGACCGCGATAAAAGCAACAATCGGATAACCCATCGCAGCGCAGTTAACCTCCGCATGATATCCGGCAATGACACCGAGGTCTTCCAGGCGGCGCACCCGATCCATAACTGCAGGGGTCGAGAGCCCGACTCGTTTCCCCAGTTCGGTGAACGGGATTCGTCCGTGTTCTTGCAGCTCGACCAGGATCTTTCTCCCAATCGCATCCAGATGCCGAGTTATGTCTTCTGTCATTGTTTCTCCATCCAGGTGCCTGACGTCGTTGGTTCCGCTTCAAATCGAGTAGCTCATGGCATGTTAAGCGAGAATCGGCAATTGCCGCGAAATATAAGGAAACAGACCGAAATTTCCTTAATCTTATCCTTCTCTGCTCGAGCAACCTGCGGCATAGTTACATTCATTAGCTTTTCCTAACTCGGGAGTCCCGCCGTAAATGATGGAACCGTACCGCGTACGCATGATCGAGCCGATCCGCCAGACCACGCGATCGCAGAGAGGGTTGCTGCTGGTGAATGCCGACTTCAACCTCTATCAGATCGCGGCGGACCACGTGCTCATCGATCTGTTGACGGACAGTGGAACCGGCGCAATGAGCGGCAATCAGCTGGCGGCGATGATGCGCGGGGACGAATCGTATGCCGGTAGCTCGAGTTATTTTCATTTTGAGTCGGTCATACGCGAGCTATTCGGGTTTGAAGAGGTCATTCCAACGCATCAGGGAAGAGCCGCCGAGCGGCTACTGATAGAGTGCCTTGCCGTTCCCGGTTCGATCATTCCTTCCAACACCCACTTCGAGACCACCCGGGCCAATTGCCTCGCCTTTGGAGTTAAACCGTGGGACCTGCCGACAGACCGCTTTTGGAGCTTCGACGAGCCGTATGACTTCAAAGGAAACATCGACTGCCTAGCGCTTGAAGAATTGTTGAGCGGACCCGATGGCGCGCGCGTTCCATTTATTTTTCTAACCATTACCAACAACCTCTGTGGAGACCAGCCGGTCTCGATGGCCAACATCCGGCAAACGCGTGAGATCGCTTCACGCTATAACAAGCCGCTCTACATCGACGCCTGCCGTTTCGCCCAGAATGCGTGGTTCATTCAGACCCTGGAGCGAGGCTACCAGAACCGATCGATCAAGAGTATCGTGCACGAGATGTTCTCCTACGCGGATGGCTGCATTCTGTCCGCCAAGAAAGACGCACTTGCGCAGATAGGCGGATTCCTCGCAACCCGTTCGCTTGAAGTCGCTTCCGCCGCCAGGGAACGATTAGTTCTGAGCGAAGGTTTTATTACCTATGGCGGCATGGCCGGCCGAGATATGGAAATGATCGCTGTCGGTCTGCATGAAGGACTGGACGACGATTATCTTCGCTATCGCATGGAGACCACGCACTATCTTTTCGATCGTCTGCGGCAGCGATCGATACCGGTGCTCTGCCCCGCCGGCGGGCACGCTGTGTATGTGGACGCCACGCGGTTGCTTCCGCATCTGGCGCCAAACGAAAATCCAGGACAGGCCTTGGCCGTCGAGCTCTATGCGGAGAGCGGCATCCGCTCCACTCGTATCGTGTTGACGCCTGCCCGCGGGCCTGCCCGCTTTCGTCATATTGAATTGCTTCGTCTGGCGATTCCGAGCCGGGTGTACTCGTCTCGCCACCTCGATTTTGTCGTAGAGTCCCTAGCATCTATCGCTGATCGAGCGGATTCCGTGGAGGCAGTACATCTCGTCTCCGCACCCCTTTTGCTCGGCGGATTCTTAGCTAAATATAAACGCGCTCCTGTTGCCGAGGCGTTTGCTGGGAAGCAGAGACAAGCGGCGTTATAGCTCAACCTGGCTTTTTTGGGCCATTCGACGATGTAAGCTAACGTCATCATGTTCCTGCTGGTGGGTTCCGGCACTTCGCTCTCGAACGTTGCTCAAGTTGAACGCGGTTCCTCACCGTGCATTGAGCTCAGGGCGAATTGTTGTCCGGCCCGCTAAGCACCTCCTGGTCACGCTGGCCTCTCACCTTCGCGGGCTTATTTTCGCAGTCTTTCGTTCCAATTCCTCGGCCTCGTTTGATATGTGAGCTTTCACGGCGGCCGCAGTGGGCCAGGTTACTCATCTTAGGAGGAGAAATGACACTGCATAGGCGGTTATCGAATTTGTCATTTTATTTCAGCGTTGCCGGTGCATTGCTGCTTTGCTCCGGCGTGTTAACGCCTCTTCGCGCGCAGGTTGCAGGAGGCACCATCCAGGGAGTCGTCTCCGACCCTTCTGGTGCTGCCATCCCAGGTGCGCAAGCGATCCTCACAGAAACAGCCACCGGTATTACCCGATCGGCGACAACGAATTCCGCGGGCTTCTATGCCGTGCCCAGTCTTCAGCCCGCGCTCTACTCGATCGTTGTAACTGCGTCGGGCTTCTCGCGCGCGGTTGCCGATAACCTCATCCTGACGGTGGGAGCAAACCTAACCGTGAACCTCACCATGAAAGTAGGTAGTACCACGGAAGAGGTAAACGTCGCCGCGGCTGCGTCGGCGATTGAGCTGTCCACTTCGGCCATCAGCGCTGTAGTTGATAGCACCACCATGCGAGAGCTTCCCTTGAACGGCCGCGATTGGTCGCAGCTGATCACCCTTCAACCAGGGGCGAACGCAGTGCGCAACCAGTCCGCTATCGGAAGCGCCGGGACTTCTGATGTAAACCGCGTGCTCCGCGGTTTCGGCAACCAGATGAGCATCTCGGGAACCCGCCCGCAGCAGAACAGCTACCGGTTGGATGGCGTCAGTTTCAACGATTACACCAATGGGGCTCCTGGCGGTGTTCTCGGCACCATCACCGGTGTTGACGCAGTACAGGAGTTCTCCGTCATCACCACAAACTATTCCGCGGAGTACGGCAAGACTTCAGGGGGCGTCATCAATGCCATCACTCGGTCCGGCAGCAATGCCTTCCACGGGGGCGGGTATGAGTTCATCCGCAACAGCGCGCTCGATGCCAGAAATTACTTCGATGGGCCTTCGATCGCGCCCTTCCGCCGCAATCAGTTCGGCGCCACACTCGGGGGACCGATTGTGCATGACAAGACGTTCTTCTTCTTTAACTACGAAGGCCTCAGGCAAGCGTTAGGGGTTTCACAGGTAGATAGGGTTCCTTCCGCCGCAGCGCGCGTAGGGCAGCTCTCGACCGGCAACCTTACGGTAGATCCCGCCGTTACTCCCTTTCTCTCATTCTGGCCGCTCCCGAACGCCGGAATCGATCCTTCGGGAGACGTCGGAAACTATCGGGTTGCCACCAACCAGATCGGGAACGAGAATTTTTATACCGGCAAGATCGATCACCACTTCTCCGATAGGGATGCCTTGTCTGGCACATTTCTCTATGACACCACCGACCTCACTGAACCGGACTCTTTGAACAACTTGCATTTCGTCAATCAGGATGCGCGCACCTTCGCCAGCATCGAGGAGACACACACTTTCAGCGCCAGCCTGCTTAACACCTTGCGATTCGGCTTCAGCCGCAACCATGCAATTTCCAATACCGCTGACCCGATCAACCCGTTGGCCGCGGATCCTTCCTTGGGGTCTGTACCGGGTCGCCCCGCGCCGTTCCTCATCATCCCGACCTGGTCGAACTTCTACGGCGGTGTCGGAGGCTTTCCCAACTTTGTCATTGGCTGGAATTCCTTCCAGTTCTATGACGACGCCTTCCTCACCCACGGCAACCATACCTACAAATTTGGCTTCGCCTTCGAGCGTATGCAGTCAAATAACTTCATGCGCTTTACTGAGAACGGGCGCTTCGTCTACGCCAGCGTGCAGGATTTTCTGACTAACAATCCTCTCGTCTACGGGGTCCAGCTGCCCAGCGGAGAGAGCGAGCGCGGCATCCGCCAGTCCCTCTTTGGCGGTTACGTGCAGGATGACTGGCGGATCCTGCACAATCTGACGTTGAACTATGGTTTGCGCTATGAGATGGTCACTGTGCCCACCGAGGTTCACGGGCGCCTCGCCACTCTTCGCAATATGACTGATTCACAGGTTCACATAGGAAATCCATTCTTCAGCAACCCCACTCTCAAAAATTTCTCCCCGCGCGTGGGCTTCTCCTGGGACCCATATGGCAAGGGTAAGACTGCTGTCCGCGGCGGATTCGGCATATACGATGTCCTACCGCTGCCTTACCTTTATCTGATCAGCGCAGCAGGCTCGGCGCCATTTACTGTTGCCCCGACTCTGGTCCATCCCGGAGCAGGAACATTTCCCACGGGTGCTTATACCTTAGCCGTAGATGCCGTTGAATCGGGTCCACTGGTCAGTGAGCGAGTCTCTTACTTCGATCCCCACCCGCCTCGCAGCTTGACCTACAACTGGAACTTCACTGTCCAGCAGGAGATTGCGCCAAACGCCACACTGACGATGGCTTATGTAGGTTCGCGCGGTGTCCACCTGCCCTATCACACCGACGACGCCAATATCGTGATGCCGACCGCGACGCCCGCCGGCTACATCTGGCCCTCCGGAGACGACTATCAGAGCGGTACCGTGCTCAATCCGAACGTTGGCGACATCAATCGCACTTCCTACGATGCAGATTCCTACTACCACAGTCTCCAGGTTGGATTTGAGCAGCGCCTCACCCATCGACTGCAATTGCGTGGCTCCTATACCTGGGCACGTAGCATTGACACCGGGTCTTCGTCGATCGCTGGCGACCAGTTTGCCAACTCGCCTTCGAGCCTTCCGCTATGGTTCGATCCCAGAACCAGACGCGGCCTTTCTGACTTCAACCTAAGTCAGGACGGAGTCATCAGCATCCTCTGGGATACTCCAGAGTTGAAGCAGGGGCCGGCGGCGCTCCGCTGGACAGCGAACGGCTGGCAGGCCGGAACCATCTACCAGGCCGCCAGCGGAGCCCCCTTCTCGGTGCTGATCGCCGGGGATCCGTTAGGTATGAACAGCACAGATCCGTGGGATTACCCTGACCGGGTAAAAAATCCTGGTTGCCAGTCACTTGTGAATCCCGGCCAGCCAAACAATTACGTAAAGTTACAGTGCTTCTCTGCGCCGGTGGAGACGATCCAGACATCGACTGGGCCTCAGCAGCAGATCATCAGGTTGGGAAATGGCGGTCGGAATGAGCTCTCGGGTCCCGGCCTCTCCAACCTCGACTTTTCTCTCGTCAAGAACTCCAAGCTGGCTGGCCTCGAAAGCGGCAGCATTCAGTTTCGCGCCGAGTTCTTCAACATCTTGAACAAGAGCAACTTTGGCTCACCCCTCGACAACAACACCATCTTCAATCAGGACGGCTCTGCGGCCGATGGCGCAGGCGTTGTTGATGAGACCCAGACCACATCGCGACAGATTCAATTCGGCCTGAAGATTCTGTTCTGATGTGACCTTCTGCATCGGCACGTGGCTAAGCAGGTGATATTCAACTAAGGAGAGGTGAGATATGTCTATAAAAATGCGTAAGTGCGTCCTTTGGCTGATGGCCTGGACAACGTGCGTCGGAGTTTTGGCTAACCTGCAGGCTCGCGCGCAGGCGACCATCGGGGCAGGCGACGGCAAGAACACAATGTCTGTCGACTTCTATAAGGTGCCGCCCGGCAAACAAGATGAGTGGCTTGCGCTTTACAAAAAGTACCACTTCCCTATCATGCAATATCAAAAGGCGCACGGACAGGTAATCAGCGAGACGGTCTACACCCGGGCTATCCACCAACTGAGCCCTTCTTGGGATTTCGCTATCGTGATTGTCGCTCCACCCGCGGACAAACGGCCCAAGGCCGAGTACTCACGGAGCCAACTTATCCGCAAGCTGTTCCCCGACATCGACGACTATGTCAAGGGAGAGAAGGCGCGTTGGGCTATAACTGTCGATCATTGGGATGAGAGCTGGACTGAGGTGGATATCGACAACCACCCATCACTTTACGAGCCCTTCTAGCCCTCCCCAAACCACTGCTGGGTCTCCTGAACCTTTGCTTACCCGCATGCGGCGCATGAGACCTGCGCCGCATGCAATGGGAATTCTCCAATGAATCTGTGTTCTCGCTCATTACTTGTACTGTGTCTTCTCAGCGGATCTGTGGCGCTCGCAGAGCCGCCCTTGGTCCTGGTGCAGACGATTGCGATGCCTGAAGTGCCTGCTGGTCCCTACTCGGACCACATGGCGCTCGACGTCCGGGGGCTACGGCTCTTCACTACGCCGCAGGCCAACAAGGCGGTCGACGTGCTGGATCTTAAGGCCGGCAAAGTGCTGCATACCATCACCGGCTTCGGTAACCCTCATTCCATCCTTTACCGCGCGGATAGAAACCGTCTTTTCGTCACCGACGGTGGCGCGGGTTCTCTACGCATCTTCGATGCCACCACCTATCGCGAGCTGAAATCGATCAAACTCCAGCTCGACGCCGACGGTATTGGCTATGACGAGCAAAGCGGCGACCTGTACGTTAGTAACGGAGGTGACGCCGCCGGCAAGGAATACTCCTTTATCTCCATCATCGATACAGTGCGCGAAGAGAAAATTGCAGACATCCGGATCGAAGCGCCCGGTCTGGAAGCAATGGCTATCGATCCCGCGAGCAAACGGCTGTACATCAATCTTCCTGAAAGCAGCAGCATCGCCGTGATTGACATGCAAAAGCGGTCGGTCATTGCCAACTGGCCGCTTACCAAAGGCAAAGAAAACATGGCCTTCGCGCTGGATTCAGAGCACCATTTGCTCTACGTTGGCTGCAGGGATACCGACGTTCGTGGAAGCATCGTGATCGTCAACACTGTCACCGGAAAGGAGTTGAATCGCCTGCCCATCGGGGGTTGGGTCGATTCCATCTTCTACGATCCCGGTAAGCGTCGGATCTACGCTTCATCCGGAGTGGGCGAGGTATTCACCTACGAGCGTCACATGGACGGAAGTTACCGGGCCCTCGATCCGGTCGATACGGCAGTGATGGCAAAGACGGCGCTTTATTCGTCCGAGCTTGACCGTCTTTTCGTGAGCGTACCCCATCTCGGCGGCACAATCGCCAAGATACTCGTTTTCAAACCGCAGTAATTGCGATGGCCGATCATCCGATCTTCATTGTGGGTCCGGTTAGCCGCCAAGTACGGAAGACCTGATCTCGATCAACTTCGGCAAAACGTCACCTAACTCCATCGCGGGGGCGCTGCGCTCGCCAAAGGCGAAATAAACCTTCCGGTAAAGCCGGTAAAGCTCCTCATACACGGGTACAGCCTTGGCTTCTGGCTGATAGGTCTTGTGCGGAAGGCACATCTTCTGCTGCGCTTCTTCCACAGATTTGAAGGCCCCGGCCGCCAGCATTGCGAAGATCCCCGAGCCAAGGCTGGTAGGAACGCCATCCGGAACCAGCACCGGCTTCCCCAGCACATTGGCATAAACCTGGTTCAGTACCGCATTATTCTGCGGAACCCCCCCAGCATTGATAACCCGTTCCACCGGCACCCCATACTCCGCCAATCGTTCAAGAATGATCCGCGTATGAAACGCCGTCCCTTCGATCGCAGCAAACAACTCGTCCTGCGCGGTGTGCACCAAATTCCAACCCAGCGTGATGCCGCCCAACTCCGGGTTGACCAAAATCGTGCGATCGCCATTATCCCAACTCAGTCGCAGCAACCCGGTCTGTCCTGGACGATAACTCTCCAACCCACGGCTCAACTCTGCAACCTTCACATTCGCGCGCCGCGCAATCGCCTCGAAAATATCTCCAGTAGCCGACAGCCCCGCTTCGATGCCGGTATACCCGGGATGCACGCTGCCGGGAACCACCCCACAAACTCCAGGGATTAACGCGGTCTTCTCCTGCATGGCCATGATGCAGGTCGAAGTACCCACCACGTTGACCACATCCCCCTGCTTGCACCCCGCACCAATCGCATCCCAGTGGGCATCGAACGCCCCCACCGGAATAGGAATCCCCGCCCGCAATCCCATCTTCTCCGCCCAGGCCGGCGCAAGATGCCCCGCCAGCGCATCGGAGGTGTGATACTCCCCCGCCAGCTTCTCGCGAATCCCATCCAGCAGCGGGTCTACATCAGACAGAAAAGCCTGCGACGGCAACCCATCCCACTTCGGGTTCCACATCCACTTATGACCCATGGCGCATACGCTGCGCTTCACCAGCTTGGGATCGGTGATCCCGCACAAAGTAGCCGCAACCATGTCGCAGTGCTCGAAAGCACTCGCCAACTGCCCCCGCTTCTCCGGGTTGTGGCGCAGCCAATGCAGCAGCTTGGCAAATCCCCACTCATGGGAATAAACCCCACCGCACCATTCAATCGCTTCCAGGTGTTCGCGGTGGGCAAGCTCAGTAATCTCCTGCGCCTCGCCCTTGGCGCGATGGTCGCACCACAGATAGTAGTCATCGAGTGGCTGCATGCTGGCATCGACCGGCACTACACTCGACCCGGTCGTATCGAGCGCAATCGCGTCGACCTGCGCGCCCGATATTCCCGCCTTCGCCAACACCTCGCGCATGGCGAGGACCAGCGCATCCATCTGATCCTGATGCGATTGGGTAGCGAAATCCGGATCTTCCCGCTTACGCTTCAGCGAATAAGTCGCTGAAGCGGTGGCCAATCCGCCCTTCTGCTGCCCGGCGCGTTCACTATCGAAAAGCGTGACCCGCACGCTCAGTGTTCCAAAATCAACCCCTGCGACAATCGCCACGCACTACCCTCATGCCTTGATCAAGGAAACATCTACTTCGAGCTTGAGATCGTCGCCCAGCATAATACCGCCCGTCTCCAGCGCTGCGTTCCACGTCAGGCCAAAGTCGCTCCGCTTGATCTTGGTAGTCGCGGATGCGCCCACGCGTATGTTTCCCCACGGGTCCTTCTGTTCCTCGGTCGGACCTTCCACGTTCAAAGCCACTTCTTTCGTGACTCCATGAAGAGTCAGATCCCCGGTAACCTTCAGGCCGTCGCCATCCTTGGTGATCGTCTTGCTCTTGAAGGTAATCGTGGGGAAGTTCTCCACATCGAGAAACTCCGCGCTCTTTACGTGCGTATCCCGGTTCGTATCCCCGGTGCTGAGGGTCTTTTTATCGATGGTCACATCAACGCTCGAAGCGTTGAGATCAGCCGGATCGTACACCACCGTGCCCTGCACTCCGCTGAATCCACCGCGGACATTGGTGATCATCATGTGACGAACGACAAACTGCGCGCTGGAGTGCGCTGGATCGATTTTCCAAGTGGTTTTCAAAATGCTCTCCTTTATTCGGAATCGTGGTTGTACATGCTCCAGCCCAAATACCGGACCGCGGCTTCGTACACTGGGCTGGAGACCTGTGAAAAATTTGCCGCGACGTGATGCTCAAAGCCCTGCTCGCAGATGAGTCGAAGCAGCTTCTGCAGCCGTGGAATTCTGGCCACGCCGGCGCCGCCAAAAGTTTCCAGCGGATCATTGGTAAACTCCCCCTGCCCGATGTAACCCCGGATCTTGCCGTGAAAATCGTCAGTCGAGAATCGGACATAAGTCATGGCGCCCGCCTTCACCCGGCCAACACAGGTGCCAAACGTATTCTCCTTGCCCACTGTACCGGCGATGATTGCCTGAAAATCCATGATGACGTCATTGAAGAAGTGCTTGGGCAAATTAGAACAGTGGAAGCAAACGCACTTGTCAGGATCCGAACCGTAGTTGTTGTTCCAATCCAGCAGCGCGCTCGGCGTCTCCGAAGCCAGGGCCAGCGCATGCATGCTGATAGTGCCGCAAATGTCCACCTCGCAGGCGCTGGGGAACAGGTTCTCGCTCATCATGCTCATCACCGTGCACGGCACCACGCCAAAGTATTCTTCAAGCGAAGTCCAGCACTGAATTGCGCTGACCGTGCAATAGGTCTGCTGCATCCATTGCTCGATCACCACTCCCAGCTTCGACATCTTGATCAGCGCAGCGATGGGAATATTGTTCGTGGAGACATACTTCTGGATGGCCGCCAGCTTCATCTGCACCGCATCATCGTTGTCCTTGAGCCGTTCAATCCGTCCCAGCACTTCGGAAAGATCGAGCGTATCGACCGAAATACCGCTTCGTTCCAGCAGCTTCTCACTGTAACGAACCGTATTAAAGGCTGCAGGCCGCGCGCCGATCGCGCCCACGCGCAGATTGG
>Ga0182024_10016221_pt1 | contig 14151 bp, 12 predicted proteins | sample P32metaG_FD_120480 | JGI IMG/M metagenome (GOLD analysis project Ga0182024, IMG submission 120480) | Permafrost microbial communities from Stordalen Mire, Sweden - P3-2 metaG (Illumina Assembly) | ecosystem: Environmental > Terrestrial > Soil > Wetlands > Permafrost | place: Sweden: Stordalen... | reverse complement strand
CGCGGCTGCGGGCCGAGATGGAGGAGGCGTCGAACGACCTCGAGTTCGAGCGGGCGGCGCGCCTGCGGGACCGGTTGGTGGCGGTGCACAAGGCCGCCGAGACCCAGCAGATGGTGTCGGATCGGGCCGAGGACCTCGACCTCATCGGGATCGCCGACGACGACTTCGAGGCGGCCATCCAGGTCTTCCACGTCCGGCGGGGGCTCGTCGTCGGCCGCAGCGGCTCGGTCGCCGACAAGGTCGAGGACCTCACCGCCGAACAGTTCATGGGCCGGGTGCTCCAGGAGATCTACGGCACGCCGGGCGCCGAGGTGCCGCGGCGGGTGCTGGTGCCGGTGCTGCCCGACTCGCCCGACGTGGTCACGGCGTGGCTGTCCGGCCTGCGCGGCGGCCCGGTGACGCTCGGCGTCCCCCAGCGCGGCGAGAAGCGGGCGCTGCATGAGACCGTGACCCGCAACGCTTCCGAGGACCTGACCCGGCACCGGCTGCGGCGCTCGGCGGACCACAACGCCCGTTCCAGGGCCCTGACCGAGCTCGAGGCGGCGCTCGGCCTGTCCCGCTCCCCGCTGCGGATCGAATGCTTCGACATGAGCCATCTGCAGGGGACCGACTACGTCGGGTCGATGGTGGTGTTCGAGGACGGATTGGCCAAGAAGTCCGACTACCGCCGGTTCGTCGTGAAGAGCGTGCCGGGCAATGACGACTACGCGGCGATGGAGGAGGTCCTCACCCGGCGCTTCGCCAACCTGCTGCGCGAGCGGGCCGAGTCACGCGCCCGGCGCGACTCGGCGACGGGGGACGACCTCACGGAGCGGCGCGTGGCCGCCCGCAAGCGCTTCGCCTACCCGCCCCAGCTGTTGCTGCTCGACGGGGGCAAGGGCCAGCTGGCCGTCGGGGTGCGGGTCCTCCAGTCGCTCGGGCTGAGCGACGAGATCGAGATCGCGTCGCTGGCCAAGCAGTTCGAGGAGGTGTTCCGGCCCGGCTCGGGCGAGCCCGTCCGCATCGCGCGGGGCAGTGAGGCCCTGTACCTCCTCCAGCGTGTCCGTGACGAGGCGCACCGGTTCGCCATCACCTTCCATCGGGAGCGCCGGGGCCGCCGGATGACGACGAGCCTGCTCGACGGCGTCCCCGGCCTCGGGCCGACCCGCAAGAAGCGCCTGCTGGCCACCTTCGGAAGTGTGCGGGCGCTGCGGGCGGCCACCCCCGAGGAGTTGGCCGCGCTCCCCTGGCTGCCCGACGCCGTCGCGGCGGCGCTGTGTGAGCGCTTCGCGGGCCTCGGACCTGCCCGCCGCACCGGCTGAGATCGGAACCGGCCATCCGCCCCACGGCCGGCCGATGGGGGAGACTGTGACCGTCATGGGGGAATTTCTCGTCGTGACCGGGATGTCGGGCGCCGGTCGGTCCACGGTCGGAGCGGCGCTCGAGGACCTGGGCTGGTTCGTCATCGACAACCTCCCCCCGTCGCTCATCACCCGCGTCGCCGACCTCATCGGACGCCCGGGTGTCGAGGGCGACCACTTCGCGCTCGTGATCGGCCGGGCCGGCGGGGAGCCCTACGAGGACGTGCCGCCGATCCTCGACACGCTCCGACGGTCGCGCCACCGGGTCCGGGTGCTCTATCTCGACGCGCCCGACGAGGTGCTCGTGCGCCGGTTCGAGGGGACGAGGCGTCGCCACCCGCTCGACACCGCGCGGGGCGTCGAGGAGTCAATTGCCGACGAGCGCCACCGCCTGGAGGTGCTCCGGGCCGACGCCGACATCGTGATCGAGACCGGCGAGCTGAACGTGAACCAGCTGCGGTCGCGGATCCGCGAGCTGTTCGGAGACGAGCCCGGCGTCGAGACGATGCAGACATCGATCGTGTCGTTCGGGTACAAGCACGGCATCCCCCTCGACGTCGACCTCATGTTCGACTGCCGCTTCCTCCCCAACCCGTACTGGGTCGAGAGCCTCCGCCCGCTGAGCGGCCAGGACGACCCGGTCCGCGAGTACGTGCTCGGGCAACCAGAGACGCAGGTCTTCTTGGACAAGGTTGTGGACCTGCTGTTGTCCCTGGAGCCGGCGTTCGTCCGGGAGGGCAAGTCGTATCTCACCATCGCGTTCGGGTGCACGGGCGGGCGGCACCGGTCGGTGGCGCTGGCCGACGTGCTGCAAACCCGGCTCGGGGAGGGCGGGATGACCGCGACCGTGTTCCACCGGGACATCGACCGGCCGTGATGCTCCGATGAGCGCGCTGGACGCACCGAGGGTGGTCGCCATCGGGGGAGGGCACGGCACCGCGGTGACACTGCGCGCCGCCCGGTGCTACGCCGGGCAGCTCACGGCCATCGTGTCGGTGGCCGACGACGGCGGGTCGAGCGGCCGGCTGCGGGAGCTGCTCGACGTGGTCGCGTTGGGGGACATGCGCAAGTGCCTCGTCGCGCTGGCCGAGGAGGACGCCCCGCTCGCGAAGGCGTTCGAGCGCCGATTCGAAGAGGGTGAGCTGGCCGGCCACGCGCTCGGCAACCTCCTCCTGGCCGGCCTGGTCGGCGCGACCGGGGACCTCGTGACGGCGATCGATGAGGCGGCCCGACTGCTCGGCGCGTGCGGCCGCGTGCTCCCGGCGACGACCGAGCCGGTGGTGTTGAAGGCCGACGCCGGGGGCGGCGAGGTGGCCGGGCAGGTCGCCGTCTCCCGGGCCAGCCAGATCCGGTCGGTGTCGCTCGTCCCGGGCGACGCCGGGCCACCGCCGGCAGCGGTCGAGGCGATCATGGAGGCCGACCAGGTGGTCATCGGGCCCGGCTCGCTCTATACGAGTGTTCTGGCCGCGGCGGCGGTCCCCGAGCTGGCCGTGGCGATCGCCGCGACGACGGCCCAGCGGGTCCTCGTCTGCAACCTGCGGCCCCAGGTCCCAGAGACCGACGGCTACGACGTCGGCCGCCACGTATCCGCTCTGGCGCTCCACAAGATCCCGGTAGACCGGGTCCTGTGGGACTCGACGGCGGGCATGGCTTTGGGCACCTGCGGGCCACCGGTGAGCGACGCCAGGCTCACCGATCCCGCCAGGCGGGTCCACGACCCTGGCAGACTGGCGGTGGCGCTGTCGGGTCTGCTCGGATGAGCGACCGTGCAATGGAGACGAACCGGTCGCAGGAGGCTCCAGCGACGATGAATGTTCACCGCATGACAAGGGGTCGGCGAAAGCCGTGACGGTCCGGGTCGGGGTGAACGGCTTTGGCCGGATCGGACGGAACTTCCTGCGGGCCGTCATCGAGTCGGGTGCCGACATCGATCTCGTGGCGGTCAACGACGTCACCTCCGCCGACATCCACGCGCAGCTCCTCCGGTACGACTCGACCCACGGCAGGATCCGGGTGCCGGTCAGCGTCGACGGCTCGCACCTGTTGGTCGGCGATCGGAAGATCCGGGTCCTGTCCGAACGCGACCCATCGAACCTCCCGTGGGAGGAGTTGGGGGCCGAGATCGTCATCGAGTCGACCGGGATATTCACCTCGCGTGCCGACGCCAGCGGGCACCTGAAGGGTGGCGCGTCGAAGGTGATCATCTCGGCGCCGTCGCACGATGCCGACGTGACCGTGATCATCGGCGTGAACGACGACCACTTCGATTCCAATGTGCACCAGATCGTGTCCAACGCGTCGTGCACCACCAACTGCTTCGTGCCGATGGTGAAGGTCATCGAGGACGCGTTCGGCATCGTCGGGGGCCTCATGACCACCGTGCACGCGTACACGAACGACCAGAACCTCCTCGACCTGCCCCACCGGGACCCGAGGCGGGCCCGGGCCGCCGCGATCAACATCGTGCCGGCGAGCACCGGAGCGGCCCGCTCGACCAAGGAGGTCCTGCCCCAGATGAAGGGCCGGCTCGATGGCTCCGCGTTCCGTGTCCCCGTCGCGTGCGGGTCGATCACCGACTTCACCGCACTCGTCCCGAGCACGGTGAGCGTGGACGACGTCAACGCGGCCTTCCGCGCCGCGTCGGAAAAGGGGCCGCTCGCTGCGGTCCTCGAGTACTGCGAGGACCCGATCGTCTCCTCCGATGTGGTCGGCAACCCGGCCTCGTGCATCTTCGACGCCAACCTCACGATGGTCCAGCCTGTCGGCGATCAGACCCTGGTCAAGGCCAACGGCTGGTACGACAACGAGTGGGGGTACGCCAACCGGTTGGTGGATCTCACATGTCTGGTGGCCAAGAGCACATGAACGCCCACCGCTCGCCGCGTGCTGGAACGGGGTTCGGGCGGTGAGATTCCGGTCGCGTCCGGGCCCCCTCGTCGGGCTGCCGCTCTTGGAGGACCTGCCCGACGTGGCCGGCCACAAGGTGCTCGTCCGGGTCGACTACAACGTCCCGCTCGAGTACGAGGACGGCCGCGGCACCGTCGCCGACGACTTCCGCATCAGAACCACTCTGCCGACGCTGCACTGGCTCCAAGAGCACGGCGCGGAGGTCACGGTGTGCTCGCACCTCGGCCGGCCGGACGGCACCCCCGACGAGAAGTGGTCGATGACCCCGATCCGAGAGTGCCTCGCCGAGATCTGTCCAGGCGTCGAGCTCATGGACAACCTCCGCTTCGATCCCGGCGAGAAGGCCAACTCGGACGCGTTCGTCGACCGATTGGTCGCAGGCTTCGATGCCTACGTCAACGAGGCCTTCGGGGTCGCCCACCGCGCCCACGCGTCGGTCGTCGGGCCCCCGACCAGGCTGCCGAGCGCGGCCGGCCGGCTGTTGGCGCGCGAGGTCGAGGTCCTCGGCGGGTTGCTCAACCACCCCCGTGGTCCGTTCGTCGTCGTGCTGGGCGGCTCCAAGGTCGCCGAGAAGCTCGGCGTCCTGCGGGCTCTCACCAAGAAGGCCGACGTGGTCGCGGTCGGCGGCGCCATGGCATTCACGTTCCTCGCTGCGCTCGGCCACGAGGTCGGGGCGTCGATCGTCGACGCCGACCGCATCGAGGAGTGCCGCAAGCTGTTGCACTCCCGGGGAACAGAGATCCTGCTGCCCACTGATGTGGTGGCACTCGAACCGGGCGGGATGGCACTCGGATCGGTGCCGCCCGGGATCGGCAACCAGGCCGACACCAAGGTGCTCGGCGCCGACATCCCCGACGGGTGGCAGGGGCTCGACATCGGTCCCGAGACCACCGAAGCCTTCACCGAGGCCATCGCGACAGCTGGAACCGTGTTCTGGAACGGGCCGGTCGGTGCGTTCGAGGACGAGCGGTTCGCCGAGGGGACCCACCGGGTCGCCCGAGCGGTCGCCGATTGCCCGGGTTGCACCGTGGTCGGTGGTGGCGACAGCGTCAGCGCGATCGACCACCAGGGCCTGGCCCAGCAGATCGACTTCGTCTCGACCGGCGGTGGGGCATCCCTTTCGCTGCTGGAGAACGGGGACCTCCCGGCCCTGGCGGCGCTCCGGGGCGCGTCCAACGCGCCGACACTCGGCCGTTCCTGAGCGATCGGTGACGCCGGGACGGGCATCGGGTTCCCCCGCGCGGTCGGGCACCCGCTCGGGCCGCCGGCCGCTCGTCAGCGCCAACTGGAAGATGCACCACGACCACATGGTGGCGATCCACACCGTGCGTGACCTCGGTCTGCGGGTGAAGCCCGACGACACGGCGCTGGTGGAGGTGTCCATCCACCCACCGTTCACCGACATCAGGACCGTCGGCCTCCTCATCGAGGGGGACGACATGGCATTCGAGCTCGGAGCGCAGCACTGCCACACCGACGACGAGGGTGCCTTCACCGGGGAGGTCAGCGCGCCGATGCTGGCTCGGCTCGGCGTGCGCTACGTGATCGTCGGCCACTCCGAGCGCCGGCGCCTCTTCGCCATGACCGATGAGCAGGTCGCGGCGACCATGCGGGCGGTGCTCCGGAACTCGATGATCCCGGTCCTGTGCGTCGGCGAGAGCGCAGACGAGCGCGACGCCGGTTCGACCGAGCGGCGGCTGGCCGCCCAGCTGGAGTCGGCCCTCGGCTCGCTCACGTCCGACGAGATGACGACGCTCGTGATCGCGTACGAGCCCGTCTGGGCCATCGGCACCGGGCGCGCCGCGACCCCGGTGGACGCCGCCGACGCGGCGGCCTTCATCCGGATGACGGTGGCCTCGGCCGGCGGCCCGCCGGCGGGGGAGGGGGTCCGGGTCCAGTACGGGGGGTCCGTGAGCCCCGACAATGCGGCCGATTTCCTGGCCGAACCGGACATCGACGGCCTGCTGGTCGGAGGGGCGAGCCTGCAGGCGGCCGGCTTTGCCGAGGTCATCCGGGCGGTCGGTGGCTGCTACCGTTCTCGTGCTGCCACCTGAGCACAATCGCGTGCCTGCGGTTGCGGCCTGCCTGAAGGAGCGCGAGCGGTGCTGACCGTGATGTACGTCGTGATCGAGATCGTCTCGGCCTTCTCCCTGGTCTTCTTGATCCTCATGCACAGCGGGAAGGGCGGGGGACTGTCGGACATGTTCGGCGGCAGCGTCGGCGCGGCGGCCCAGGGTTCGACGGTGGTCGAGCGGAACCTCGACCGGATCACCGTGACCGTGGCGGTCATCTTCGCCCTGACCTCGCTCACGTTGGATCTCCGATTGCAGTGAACCACCGGAGGCGCCGCCCATCCGGGTGGCGTCGGGTGGTACCGGGGTGCGTGCTGGCGACGTTGGCCGGCCTGCTCACAGCGTGCGGATCGGGCTCGCCGAAGCCCGCCGACACGACCACGCCGGTCACCTTCATCCCCGCTATCGGTGGGTCGGTGTCGATCGGGATCGACGCAGCCCCGACCGGCTGCAATCCCAACACTGCGACCGGGAACACGCTGGCCGATCATCTCGTGCTGAGCGCCGTCCTGCCGAGTGCCTTCGCGGTCGACAACCTCGGGGTGGCCAGCTACGACCCTGCGCTGATCGTGCAGGCCGAGCTCCAGTCGACCAACCCCGAGACGGTCGTCTACACGATCAATCCGAAGGCCGTGTGGTCCGACGGCGTCCCCATCACCGCGGCCGACTTCATCTACGCCTGGCAGCACCAGCGCTTCGTGCCGACGGGCACGGCCGGCGACGCCGATGTCGCGACCACGGCCGGCTACGACGACATCTCGTCGATGACGCCGTCCAACAAGGGCCGCACGATCACCGTGGTCTTCTCGACCGCCTTCGGCGACTGGCAGAGCCTGTTCAACGACCTGTTGCCCGCGCACGTCCTCGACCGGGTCGGATGGAGCCCGACCTGTACGACGGTCGACCCCCGGATCGACCTCTCCGGCGGCCCCTACGAGATCGCGTCGGTGAAGAAGGCCACCATCACCCTGGTCAAGAACCCCAAGTGGTGGGGCCAGGCCCCCAAGCTCGACCGGATCGTCATCAAGGTCGCGTCGGGGCCAGAGCAGCTGGCCCAGTGGCTCTACAAGGGTGTGGTCGACGTGAGCGCCCCCACGTACTTCGACCAGGCCTTCTTGGAGTCGATCGACGGGATGCCGCACGTGAAGACCGCCGTCGGGATCTCCGAGACGTTCCTCCAGTTGGAGTTCTCGACGCTCGGCCCGGTGACCGGCGACCTGTTGGTCCGAGACGGGGTGGCCTACGCGATCGACCGCCAGGACCTGACCGACCGGGTGGTCGGGTGGGCCGACAACGACATCGCCCCGGCGACCAGCCACCTGTACTCCCAGTACCAGCCCGCCTATCCGACCGCCCCTACCCCGGTGCCGGTCAACGCGACCACGACGACCACGTCCACCACCCAACCGACCACCACCGGGATCACCGCGCAGGACTTCCCAGTGCGATCCGATCCTGACCAGTCGGATCGCGATCTCGTCGCGGCGGGGTACGTGCGTGAAGCGTCGGGGGACTGGGTCGACGCATCCGGTCACCAGTTGACGCTTCGGATGGTCGTCGATGTCGGCGACGGGTGGGCCGAACAGACCGGTGCGCTCATCGCCGACCAACTCGAGCGGGCCGGCATGGCGGTGACCATCACCGACGAACCGAACGCAACCGCGGCCGGGACCGATCTCGCCGCCGGCAGGGCCGAGCTGGCCGTGATCCCGCTGCACGGGAGCCCGTATTCGAGCAGGACGAGCGCCTGGTACACGCCGCTTCTCACCTTGGCTGGGACGGCGGGAGCGCAGGACTGGAGCGGGTACGCCTCACTCAAGGTCGACAGCCTGTTCGATGAGGCCATGAGCGAGCTCGACCCGGTCACCGCCCAGCCCCTCTATAACCAGATCGATCAGCAGCTGTGGGCCGACATGGTGGCGCTGCCGTTGTTCGCCGAGCCGAGCGCCGTGGCTTGGTCGGACTACACCACGGGCGTCGCCAACGACCCGTACTCGCCGGGCCTGTTCGCGACGATTCTTAGCTGGGCCCGTCTTATCGGCGAGCCCACCACCTTCCAGGGCACACCGACGTTGCCGTCCTCGTGAGGGTCGTCATTGTGCCCAGAGGGGCCGAATTCGACTGGACTAGAGTCGTCGAGCACCTCGTGTCCCTCCAAGGTCGGACTCGAGTGACGTCGGAGTGGCGGAATAGGCAGACGCGCCAGCTTGAGGGGCTGGTGCCCGCAAGGGCGTAGGGGTTCAAGTCCCCTCTCCGACACCGCAGGTCAGAAGCCATTTTTGACCTTACCGGCGGCTCCCGCAGGTACCCACGAAAACTCGGCGTGTCATAAACGTGTCATAGCGGCTGAACGTGTCACTAGGAATGACACCGGTCACGCTGCGGCCTTCTTGCCGCACCGAGAGCAGAAGATCGCACCATCAACCAGCGGAGCACTACAGCTTCCACACTGGGACCTGACCACTCGGGCAGCAAGCTTGTTGGCAAGCTCACGGTCCCGCTCCGCTGTGGCGTGTTGGTAGCGCATCGCTGCAGCTGGGCTCTTGTGTCCGGCTCGGTGCATCAGTTCAGCTGTGGTGGCATTTTCGGCAGCGGCCCACGTGAGCCCGGAGTGGCGAAGGTCATGGAATCTCAGACCATCCGTCCGACCAACCTTCGTGCGTGCGTTATCCCAGGCTGTTCGCAGTGGCCGATAGGCGTCGGCGAGCAGCCGTGCGGTTGGCTCCGGGTCGACGAACGTCTCAAGGTGGCGTTTCAGAGCAGGCAGCACGTTCGATGGAACAGCGACCGTGCGCCGTCCTGCGGATGTCTTTGGTGTCTTCTCGATCATCGTGCCGTCCATCCCCTTGGTCAGCGTCACGGCCACAGAGACAGTTGCTGCCTTGAGGTCAACGTCACACCGGCGCAGACCTAGTACCTCGGCGTGGCGAAGGACGCACCAGGCAGCAAGCAGGGGCGCTATTCGCAGTCGCTCGGGCATGGCGTCAGCGATGGCCTGTACCTCGTCCTCGGTAGCCGTTGGTCGCTCCGGTGCGGTCTCCGTTGCGGCACCCTTCACTTGACACGGGGTGTTCAAAATGAGCCGATCGGCAACCGCCGTCTTCATGATCACGGCCAGCAGCCGGTACGCCTTGGCTGCAGTGGTTCGGTGTTCCTTGGCAAACGTTGAGTGCCAAGCACGTACAGCGGGTGGTGTCATTGCGGACAGTGCCTTGGTCCCGAATGTTGGGACGATGTGCTTGTCCAGCAGGTAGCGATACAGCTGCCTCGTCGTCTCGGCCAAGTCGTGACGTTGGACAAGCCAGCTGGTCGAATACTCCTCGAACGTGACCGCACCACTGGCAGGGTCGATCCATGTCCCCCGACCAAAGTCGGTCTGTTCGTTCGCCAACCACTCGTTAGCAGCTGCTTTTGTGAGAAACGTCTTGCTTAGAGGCTTCTCAGTTTCCTTGTTCGGGTTCGGCCACTTCGCCCGGAAGTGACCAGACGGCAGTGTGTCAATGTGCCCAAACTGCCGGTCACGTCGGCGGGGCTTCTTGGGTGTCGTGGTACTCACTGCACCAGCTTATCTATGACACGGCCCCAGCTCGGTGTACCGTGATCTGATAGTTTACGAACACATGTTTGTTGTGAGCTGATCAGAACTTGGAGTTTCCTAAGCATGGCGGCCAAGACCAAGAAACGACGGGATCGAAGGCCACGGCGGACACCTGCCGCCGGAAAGCTCAGGTCGCCGGGCAAGTTTCGTATGGTCGTTGGGGCGAACCCCGGCAGTGCGGTCACGGTGGTGCCTGAGTTGGACCTCGTGAAAGCAGCCCTGCTCTATGGAGACAAAGTCACACTCATCAGCCCAGTAACGACGATGTTCTTGCAGATAGAGGGTCTCAAGCATTTCTCTCCCCGACAGGAGCTTGAGTTAGCACGCCGAGTTGCACCGATTTTGATGCCACCCGAAGAGGTACCTGCATTCGAGCGGGGGATCGGAGCGGTAGACGAGTTCCTTCGAACTACGGCCAGAGGCAGCGGCACTTTGGGACAGCAACTTCTTCGGGCCGGGCTTCTCCAGAAGTTCGCTCCCATTCAACGGAAACTGTCCGAGGCCGTTCGGGAGATCGGAGATGAGGCTGGCATCGACCAGCTCGGTCTGGCTCGTGCGAAGGGTCTCCTCGAAATCGAAAGTGCCGATCCGGGCGATGAGATGGACCTTCTCGTTTCCTGCATCCGTTTCGCAAAGCTTGCGGAGACTGGCGAACCAAATGAAGACACGTACATCGGTCGGATCGTTGAGACTTTCATTGACAAGCTCTCCAAACATCTGTCGTCTGGAAGGGAATACCTCATCTTCGATCAGCCGATCGCAAACCTGACGGAAGCTGCAATCAGGACCGGTCTCTTCTCGCCAGCCAAGGGACCAACGGGTCGGAGTGCTCAAGCGATGACTGCATCAGCTCTGATGGGACAACTGCCCACGTTCCCAAGTGCCACGGTGGACGAGGTCATCGACATCCGTAGAGAGCTTGCCGCTTCGCTCACACAGTTCCGAAGTGCCATGGTCACCATCGCAAAGACCTTCACCAGCGCACCTTGGGAGTCGGATTTCGAGGATGAGGTTCATGATGCATGGGTTGAGACGGTCCTTCCCGCTTTGGAAGTTGTGGACGGATCAGTCCGAGATAACAAATCGCTGCTGTCCCTTGCTGTCGGTATGGCAGGCGCAGCCAAGACAGCTTTGCCTGGGCTCGTCATTGTTGCTGCTGGGCTTCATGGGCATGCCGGGGGTGTCGAGATGTTTGGCGGTGTGACTTCGGTGACGGCCCCACTACTTCAGGCCCTCCGCAATCGCAGGGATGGCAACAGTGCAATCCGGATGCAGCCGTTCTACTTCCTTTACGACGTTGAGCAGTCCCTGAGCTAAAGACGTGCGCTCCACTCGGCCCTTGCGTACTGGTGATCCGAACGACATCCTGTACGTCTCCAGACGCCTTGCTCGGGAGATAGTGCAAACCTCGGCTGCGCAACATTCATTGCGGTCAAGATTGCAGCCTTCACTGGCAATGCGTGGTGTGGGTGTCACGCTCGGTCAGCAGGACAGTGCAAACCCATTCCTAATGGCCCGCCAAGCCACCAGGAAGATCAAGGACAGGACCGGCAGACTCACCTATCCGGACAGGTACGTTCGAGGTCAGGCCATGATCCGCTGTTGGCACTTTCCGGTGCTCATCGGATGGGAAGGTACAACCAACGAGCGTGTCGCAGTGTTTGTCATCGATGATGACCTTCCTAGCTCGGGACGAACCTTCGCAATGTTCATCGGCTCGATCAGCAACTACAGGGCGTACGCCAGTAAGCCGCTTCGGCTCGGTGGCTTTCATCCCTCCGACATCAGAGGGTTTTACCGCATTGTGGATAGCACCCTCGAACCATCAGACGTGCCCGTTGATGCCCGCCTGCTTGCCGAGGAATCCGAACTCGATGACAACGGAAGGTGCGAAACTGCCTTCGACCTTTGGGGAAGCCATGTTGATGAACGAACCAGATACCCGGTCAAGCTGCTCGATTTCTTAGCTCAGGTCCATGTCCACCGATGGGACTTCACTTTCCACCGCAGGGAGCACTACGACACCGTGATTCTGGGTGCTCCGATCTGGCTGGCGAACCCCGTGTTGTAGGTCGGTTGCCAACGTAGGAAATAGGAAATGATGGACCGTGCTTGATTTGTCCGAGGATGCGATCAGAGCCCTGCCTGTAGATGAGCGGGGGTTGCTGATTTTGCAGGACCTTATCCACGAGGCAGCGGGGGACGAGCGCAACTACTTGCTCCAGTATCAGGAGCCGACAAGCCATCTTGTGTCCGAAGGAATGGCTTGGCTTCGAGGTCGAGCGTTCATCGCTAGGACCCCAGGCCCTATGGCAGCGGAGTCGGCGATTTTCGTGACGCCCCGTGGAAACGAGGCAATCAGTCAGGGACTACGTACGGTCCGAGCAGTCGAGCGACTTGAACAGGAACTTCATCCGCTCATCGAACAGCGAGTACGTAGGCAGTTTCTTCTTGGAGAATACGAACAATCTGTGTTCGTCGCCATGAAGGCGGTTGAGGTACGGGTCAGAGAGTTGGCTGGATTTGGGGATGAGATGATCGGAGTTGACCTCATGACCCACGCCTTCCGTTTGACAGGGGGACCACTCACCGATCCAGCTGCAGTTCGAGGAGAGCAGGTGGGTGTAATGAACTTCTTCCAGGGTGCCTACGCCGTCTTGCGGAACCCTGCTGGACATAGAGAGGTCAACTACGACGATGTCACCGAGGCGTCTGAGGCTGTCGCCACGGCAAGCCTGTTGATGCGCATTCTCGATCGAGTCGAACTCCGCATTTCAACCCCCTGATGCTCACCGCAGTTGTGAAGTTTATTGGTCCACCCGAAGGGTTCTACGAAACCGGTTTGACCGTATCGGCAGCTCTCTACATTGCGATTGCCGTTGAACTACGTCTGTTCCGGCCACGAAAGATCGTGGTACCCAAGGACCCCAAAGAGCGGACACGTTTTGTGCGGGAGGCGGTTGCTCTGATGGTGTTCCCGGTGCTTAGTATTGCCGGCTTTGTCGCCGGATTTGGGGCTCTGTACCAAGGTGGCACCAAGCTTCTCGGTGCGATCACAGGATTTGGTTTCGCTGCCACTTTGGTTGTGTTCGGGATGATGAGCCTGCGTGTGTTCTTCATCATCTTTGGTCAAGCCATTACCTGGTCACCGGAGAGGAAACGCCTGATCATCCTTGGCCTTGGCATCGTGTTCCTCGGCGTTGCAGCGTTCCTGTTCGTTGCGTACCCATCGTCACGCTGACCAACCAAGCCCGATTGTCAAAGGAGCAGACGCTTCGCCTGGTCTACGCCCTCACGGTGGGTCTCACAGCTCCACACAGGTATCCACCTGCCATCCTTCCCAGCGAGCTTGTGCCCGGCCCTGCCAGACAACCGGCTCCGGGCAGAACGTCGGTCGGCCCGATCCCTCGGCGTCATAGATCATGCGCCAACATCGCCCACGCTCTGAGAAAACGCCAGATGGGCGGTGATCCTCCATCCGGTCAGCTTGCCGGAAGGTTGTATGTGCAGGCGTCAGTCCGTGCCTTCGAGGATGTTTAAGAGATAGTTCGCACGGTGTGCGACCGCCTGCACGTGCGCATGGAACATTTTGAAGGCTTCCTTGTCCTCTTCATCGGGGACTTCAGGCGGCAGACCTTTGGCCTCGGTCAGAAGGTGTTCGAGCTGCGAGTTCACGTTGCCAATGTCCATGGCTCGAGACGCTAACCGGCGCACGACAACGCTGCTGGGGCGTATGGGGCCGATTGATTAGTAGACAGGCACTCAACCTAGACACTGATCTGGCACGATGAGTCGCATGCCACTGACTCTGGTGATCTCACCCCACTATGACGACGCTGTCTTGAGCTGCGGTCATTGGCTCCACATGAATCCCGGCGTAACCGGTTCGGGCACACCCTCAAATCCCTCAGCCCGGACATGACGTAACAGAGCGTGAATCACCTCAGTGTGCGGGTTCGACGGTCGCAGCACGTAGGCACCCTCACGGGCCACCGCCCCGGCGTTCGCCACGCCACCTTGAAGAATCTCTCGCTCAGGCACAAGGGGATACTTTGCCAGGTTCGGGCCTTCGAGGATCGCAGGGCGGCTGTAGATAGACAGCCGCCATGGCGGGGCCGACCGGCGGGACTCAGAATACAGGGAGGCTCGGCAGTCCCCCGTAGTAACCGAACGTGCAGAATGGCCTACTGCTCGTGTGACTGGCTGACACGAATGCTGCATACCAGTTCAATCT
>Ga0182024_10016220_pt1 | contig 14151 bp, 17 predicted proteins | sample P32metaG_FD_120480 | JGI IMG/M metagenome (GOLD analysis project Ga0182024, IMG submission 120480) | Permafrost microbial communities from Stordalen Mire, Sweden - P3-2 metaG (Illumina Assembly) | ecosystem: Environmental > Terrestrial > Soil > Wetlands > Permafrost | place: Sweden: Stordalen... | reverse complement strand
CGCGGATCATGCGACGAACATCGCCGCGGACGTCCTGCTGTTCATCGGCGGCGTTGACAGGCGATGGCGTTGGTCTAAATATGCAAACGATAAACATACGGCTTTGGACGTGGCTTCAGACCCACAGCATACGACGGTTCCCGAGCGTTCCGGCCTCAAGTGAGCATCGCTGGATGTGGGGCTGGATACGCCTCGTGCTCGGCTTGACGCAGATGGCTTTCGCGGTCACTGCTGTATATTTGTTGGCGTTCCACGGCTTTCACTGGCGCACGGCTGTTGCTGGAGCCGTTGCCGGCGTAGCCGCTGGCGCCAGTCGTTTCCTGTATGCCGGGCGGCCCGATCCGCGCCTTGAGGCCCGTCTGAACGCCGAACATGCCACCGCCCCGCACGGATCAGAGGCGAAGGTGCGGAGCGGGCGCTGAGGCTCTACTATGCAGATTCAAGTGCCGATGAATGCAGGACCGCCATTGGGTTTTGGAGGTAACGAAAGTCCGAAATGCGCAAGAATCGTATTCTTCTCATAATTTCGCTGCTGGCTTCACTGATGGCCGCAGGGGCGGATAACAAGCCCATCACGCTGCTCAGCGCCGGATCGACGTTCATCTATCCGATCCTGGGGAGGTGGTGTACCGAATATCGAAAGCTGCACCCTGATACCCAGGTCTCGTACGATCCGGTCGGATCGGGCCGGGGCATTTCCCGCACACTCGCGGGCACGGTTGACTTTGGTGCTTCTGACGGCCCTTTGAGTGATCTTCAGATCCAGCATGCTCAGAGAAAGATCGTCCACGTTCCCGTCGTGCTTGGGGCCGTTGTGCCTTCGTACAACCGTCCGGGCGTGACACGAGACGTTCGATTCACGCCGGCAGCGCTGGCCGGGATCTATCTGGGGACGATCACCCGGTGGAACGATCCTGAACTGGTGCGCGCCAACCCGGATATCCGCCTGCCCGCCCACGAGCTGACAGTCGTGTTCCGCACCGATGGCAGCGGTACGACCTACGTTTGGACTGACTACCTTTCGAAAGTAAACGCAAACTGGAGCAAGCGTGTCGGACGAGGTACCTCTATCGCGTTTCCGGTTGGTGTCGGCGCTCAATTCAACGAGGGAGTACAGGAATTCATCAAGGATCGGCCGTATTCCATCGGCTATTTGCAGGTGACCTACGCGGTCGAAGGACATGTGCAGGCCGGACTGGTGCAGAACTCGACGGGTAAGTTTGCGAGAGCGGACAGTGCCGGAATCACCGCCGCCGCGGCAGCAACGGCGACCGACATGCCGGATGACTTTCGCACCTCGATCACAAATGCCGGCGACTCGGACGCCTATCCGATATCGAGCTTCACATGGCTCCTGGTGCCCGAGCGCATTGAAGATCGGACGAAAAGACAGGCGATTACCGGATTCCTGCGATGGGTACTCACCGACGGGCAAAAGCTTGCGGCCCCGCTGCACTATGCGCCGCTGCCGGGAGATGTGGTGAGTCGGGTCCTTAAAGCTGTGGACCGAATTCAATAGGATGGGCGTGTAGGCACTGAATGCGAAGAAGTTTGACCATGCTGCTCTGGGTCGTGATTCTTCTGCTCTTTGTCGGGACCGGGATTTGGATGGTCTGGGCCAGTCAGCAACCTCGAACGCACTCCATTGGGGCGCCTGACACGGACTCACCATGATTTCGAGCACTTCTTTGGATGTTAGACCGAGTCAAGCGCCGGCGCGATTCGCGGAGCCCGTCACGTCGGTTTACGTAAGTGCGCGAAGCCCCGGCGGCGCCCACGGTTCAGGTTTTTAGAATTAAGATGAAATAGAAGCCTGGGACTTACCGCGTCCATCCCGAACCGGCTCCGACTACATAAGGAGATTTATATATGAGGCATCAGTTTTTTTTCGGGACAGCTCTCGCGGCCATTTTCGCCTGCGGACAATTAGCTCTGGCGCAGCCGTCGGCGGTTCCCACGAATCAGACATCCACCACTGGGATGGTCGGTTTCACCACGAATCAGACCGCGCGCCTGAACGTTTTGAACCTGAACCCGGTGACTACGGCTTCGGCCACCCCGACGGCGGCCAATTGTACGGTGGAACTCAGGATCTTCGATGCGCAAAACAACATGGTGAACCAATCCGTGGTCCCCGCTTTCGCGCCCGGAACAGCGACGTTCCTCGATCTGCAGCGCGCTACAGTGACGTCGCAAACCAGCCCGCGCGCGGAGATTCGCGGCGTCGTGGTTGTAAATCCGGCGCCGACTCCAGTTGGGTCGCCATTTCCAACCGGATTTTGCAGCGTGATGGTGACGCTGGAAATTATCGATGACTCCACCGGCAGCACCGTGGTGCTGACCAGCGATACGCGAGTGGTCGGCATGCCGTTGGTTATGCCGTTGGCTAGAAGAGTCGAGAGATAGTTCGTCGCAGGGCCGCTGAGATGCATTCCGCCATATGTCCCAACAGGGTTGTACTCGATTGCGGCGCATCCAGCCTAATGCCGGGATCTGTCGCCTTCCGTGCGGCAAGGGTCTGGCCCGAGCCCAGGACCGGACGCAGGTGTCGCACGATGCCCGTAAGAACGCACTCGCCAAAGCCGCTAACGACTGGTATCGTGAAGTGGTGAAGCGAACCGCCAGGACAAGAGATATGGCAGACTTCGCCGATATGTTCGCGGCGATGGGTGCCGAACAGCGGTTGCAGATAATGCGTCTTCTGTTATCAGCACACCCCAACGGCATGGTCGTGGGCGATATTCTTGCGGAGCTTCAAATCGCGCCCTCAACGCTCTCGCACCACCTGGAAAAACTGAAGCACGAAGGACTCGTGAGTGTTCGCCGTGATGCGAAGTTCCTTTGGTACACCGCGAATACGGAAGCGCTTGAGGGTCTGATCACGTTCCTCTATTCCGAGTGTTGCTCCCGCTCCAAGGCTATCAAGCCCGACGTGCTGATTCGGCTCTGTAAATAGCCCGGATGAGATTTTTGTTTTGGCTCTTGCGTTTTCCTCTATACTTCTAGTATCATCGAAATGTGAGGCGACCGGCAGTATCGAGCGAAGACGTGAATCGGTATGCCGAAATGTTCAGCGCCATCGGCACGGGACCGCGTTTGCGGATCATGCGTTTGCTTCTCTCCGCCCATCCTGGGGGAATGGTTGTGGGCGATATCCAAGCCGAAACGGGCATTGCAGGCTCGACGCTCTCGCATCACCTGGACAAACTGCGGCACCAGGGTTTGATCGCCGTACGCCGCGAGGGTACATTTCTCTGGTACTCGGTCAGGATTGAATCTCTCCAGGAACTACTCAGCTTCCTTTACGCGGAATGCTGTACGCGCAACCGGGTGATTGAACCAGAGGCACTCATCAGCATCGGAAGGTAACACCGAGAAGGAGATTGACATGGAATCCAACACCACGAGCGTCAAAGAAGTGGTCAGAGAAAAGTACGGGCAGGCTGCGCAGCGGGTGAAGGCCGGCGCGGGTTCTGCATGCTGCGGCGCGAGTGCGTGCTGTGACGGCAGCGCTGATCCCATCACTTCGAACCTGTACGGAGCGGATCAGACGGGGGAGCTGCCTCAGGAGGCCGTTTTGGCATCTCTCGGCTGCGGCAATCCCACGGCCCTGGCGGAGTTGCATCCGGGGGAGATTGTGCTGGACCTCGGTTCGGGCGGCGGAATCGATGTTCTGTTGAGCGCCCGGCGCGTCGGCCCTACCGGCAAGGCTTACGGTCTGGATATGACCGTTGAGATGCTGTCGCTTGCCGAAGAGAACAAGCGGAAAAGCGGCCTGCACAACGTAGAGTTCTTGAAAGGCGAGATCGAGAACATTCCGCTGCCGGATGGTTCCGTCGATGTCATCATCTCGAATTGCGTGATCAATCTGTCCGGGGATAAGGACCGCGTGCTCCAGGAAGCATTCCGGGTCCTGAAGCCGGGTGGCCGGTTCGCGGTTTCCGATGTTGTCGTCCGGGGAGACGTGCCGGCCGCGGTTCGGAAGAACATGGAGCTCTGGGTCGGTTGCATCGCTGGCGCTCTCGAAGAGATGGAATATGTTCACAAGCTGGCAAAAGCGGGCTTCGATGCCATAGATGTCGAACCGACGCGAGTCTATGACATCAGCGATGCCCGGGCATTCCTCTCCGGGCAGGGCGTGGACGTGGATGAGATCGCTCCCCAGGTTGAGGGCAAATTCATGAGTGCGTTCATCCGTGCCACGAAACCGGCGTCGTGTTGCGCGCCCGGTTGTTGCGCTTAGAGGAGGGGACGTTATGGCAGAGGGCACAATGACGATGCCGCGCCCGCAGGCGGCGGGCGGTCTGGGCCGCTTTGAACGATATCTCACCGTCTGGGTGGCGTTGTGCATGGCAGCGGGCGTACTGCTGGGCAAAGCGGTGCCATCGGCCGTCTCAGCTCTGCGGGGTGTCGAGTTCGGCAAAGGCAGCCAGATCAATCTGCCGATTGCCGTGCTCATCTGGCTGATGATTACGCCGATGATGATGAAGGTGGATTTCGGCGCCATCCGCAACGTCGGCCGCAAACCCGCCGGGTTGTTCGTCACCCTCTTCGTCAATTGGGTCGTGAAGCCGTTCTCGATGGCCGCGCTCGCCTGGTTCTTCTTCCGGATTGTCTTCTCGGTGTTTCTTAGTCCAGGCGAAGCAGACCAGTACATTGCCGGTTGCATTATTCTGGCGGCGGCTCCCTGTACCGCGATGGTCTTCGTCTGGAGTCATCTGACGAACGGCGACCCGGCTTATACATTGGTCCAGGTCTCCGTGAACGATCTGATCATGCTCGTGTTGTTCGTTCCCATCGTTCAATTGCTCGTGAGCGGCGCGTCCTCCCTCACCGTGCCGTTTCCGGTGCTCCTCACGTCTGTCATCATTTTCATCGTCGTACCGTTGGTGGCGGGAACTATTTTGCGATTTACGCTGGTGGGCAAGTACGGGCGGATATGGTTCGAACAGACACTGCTACCCAGATTCGCGCCAGTGACGATTGTGGCACTATTGGCAACGCTCGTTCTCATATTTGCCTTCCAGGCCGATAACATCACGAATCGGTTTTTCCACGTCTTGCTGATCGCCGTTCCGATAACGCTTCAGGTCTACCTGAATTCCGGATTGGCGTACGGGCTGATGCGCCTGTTCAAGGTTGAGCACTCGGTGGCAGCACCCGGAGCGCTCATTGGCGCTTCGAACTTCTTCGAGCTGGCTGTGGCGACCGCAATCGCTCTTTTCGGGCCAGAGTCCGGGGCCGCCCTCGCGACCGTCGTCGGGGTATTGGTTGAAGTACCCGTGATGCTTTCCGTTTGTACCGCGTGCAATCGTACGCGCCACTGGTTCCCGTCCACGCCAGCAACTTCGTAAACTTTCGAGAGTGACCATGAACAAGCAGCGCGTATTGGTACTTTGCACCGGCAATTCGGCCCGGAGCCAGATGGCTGAGGGTCTGTTGCGCCACGATGCAGGTGACCGTTTTGAGGTCGAGAGCGCGGGCACCAAACCCGGCCGCGTTAGACCCGAGGCGATTGCCGTCATGAAAGAGCTGGGCATCGACATCTCCGGTCACCGCTCCAAGAGCGTCGATGAATTCCGGGACCACAGTTTTGATTACGTGCTGACCGTCTGCGATAACGCGAACGAGAGCTGTCCGATATATCCCGGCCACGCGAACCGGCTTCACCACAGCTTCGAAGATCCGGCCCCAGTGGAAGGAACAGAAGAGCAGCGCCTCTCTGCGTTTCGCGTGGTTCGCGATCAGATCCGCCAATATTTGCGAAAGTTCCCGGAACAGTGATTCTTTTTGTGGGGGAAGGCGACATGAAACCACCGGTTGAATTTAAGTCTGCTTCTACCTCGCAACACAATCACAAAGCTGCAAAGGGGGGGACATCTGACAACTCTCTTCTCTTTCAGGGATAGCAGCGCGTTGCTTTGGCCAATTAACTAGCGAACACCATGACGGACTGGCCAGAACCTTGTCCTGCTCAGATCAGTTCACGGTCCATTCGCTGAATGGGCTGTTCACTCCCCGGCTGCGGAACATCAGTCGATACCTTTTGGCTGGTGCCAGCTTCAGTTGATTTTGAAAGCCAAGACGGCCATACGCCGAATTCAGTATATACGCCTCATTGCTCCAGAACCCCTTTACCGTCAGTGTTTTACATCTGTTCATGGCCTGCTCCGTAGTAAACTCCCGTTAGGTTCGACGCAATCCAGTGCCCTTTCCGAACTCGGGTTCAAACCGGGGGGCAATTGGCTGCTACGGCGACTCTGCCGCATGGGGCTTCTGGATCGAAGGGAGAGTGTCGAAGCCCTGTGCTCCGTTTGTGCTCCGTTAAGAACTGGGCCAAAGCCCAGGGTGAAAACTGGGTTATTCTCAATCGCCAGAAAGAGGTGCAGGAAACGCAATGTGCTTTGTTTCCAATTTGTTGTCGTCTTCCCAAGCTGGACGTCGCCGGTTCGACCCCGGTCTCCCGCTCCATCTTTTCAAGGGCTTACGGATTTCACCTTAAGCCACCTTACCTTGTTTACCTCGAAAACCCGGATCGAGCGCTGCTTCTTTCAATTGCAGCGCTTCCTCGAGCGTTGTGACCGCTAGCTGTTTGGTTTCCAAATCGGTCATCGTATATGTGTCGATGGCAACGCCAATGGCATGTCCCCGCTGGTCCGCCGCGGCCTTCGGATCTACACCCTCTTTGTGTCCGAGACTGGCCTGCGTCCTGCGCAACACCTGGAAGTTCACCCAGCCTAGGCCAATCTTCTCCAGTTTGTCGTGAATGTTCCGCCGCAAAAAATTATCGCGAGACATGAACGTCCCGCGTTCCGACGGAAATACCAACGATTCTGGACTGAGATCGATGGCAACATCGCGCCATTCCGCTAGCTCACTCGCCAGGTCGGGCGGAACCGCAGCCAGCCGTTTACCTCGTTCTGACTTGGGATGACTGGGCAGGCGGCGATATACCCGTTCCATGACGTTGACCATATCCGGCCCAACTCGGCCCCAACGGAGAGCGAAAATCTCACCAGGGCGAAGGCCGACCAGAACGGCGAGTAAGAAGACGATCCGTTCCCGCAGATCCAGTACAGATAACGCGAGATGGATTTCCTCCCTTGTCATATTCCGCTTCTCCAACGTCCTTGCCTCCTTGGGTGTGACCAACGAACCCGCTGGATTACCCTGAATTAGACCATCGTTGGCCGCCATCTTAAAGACGGCGTTCAGATCCCAACGAAGATGGCTCACAACGCTCTTTGAAAGACCATCCTTGGTCTTGCCATCAAGGAAGCGCTGCAAGCGGTCGCGTGTTAGCTCTCGCAATTGCCGGCCATCGAATGCCGGAATGAGATGCGCTTTGAAACGTTCCGTTGTTGTCTTGTCTGATGAGTCCTTCCATTTCTTGCGGCGCTGTGGCAAGAATACATTCGTCACGTATTCTTTGAAATCGGTCGGCAACGTCTGCCCGAATCCGGCAGTCTCGTTGATCGGGTTCAGCAACTCCTGCAGCCTGGCCCGAGCACCACCTTCCGTCATCTGCGCGCAGTGCCCTAAGACTTTTGATCGCCCCCTTCCATTCTCGTAGTACTTGCCGATCCATACCCATATCCGGCCGTGCTTGGTTTTCCGCACACAGCCAAGTTGAAAACGCTTTCGACGCACGTGTATCCTTTCCGGCGTCTCCGGCGCTGCTTTCTGGTCTGATTGGGATCGTAGCACGGAGCGTCCTCGTTAATTAGCTCGGTGTTCGCCTCTCTGCCGCCGCCGTTTCTGCCTCCAGAAGCCACTTTTCAAGGGCCTCGCGCCGGAAGAGAACTCGACGTCCAATTCGGACGGCCGCTAGAGTGGGTACGCCTCGCACTTTTCCATTCAGAACATTGCATAGATGTGACCGGGAGCATCGGACGAATCTCGCCGCTTCTGCGAGATTCATGACTCTTGGGTTAGGGTCAGGGCTGCCTTCTGGCTGTGTTGTGGTGACAAGGATTGGCCGAGAATTGCGAATGGAGGGTCTCGATGGCTTCACACCTGAGGGGCTTGGCGATTTGAGCATTGGGTCCTCACGCAAAGGGCGTTTGCGCCAATTGCTCGAACAGCTCGCGGCGGACGCGATTGAGCCGCCATTTTTCCACGATGTTGAAATCGGGATCTACACTGACCGCTTCGTCGAAGGTCAGCTTCCGCTCCCGCATATGCCGAACGTCGGAGCCGTACAAGTCCGGTGACCTCTGAGGAATCCCGATGGATGTGAGCACTTTCTCGCGGTTGTCCAAGAAAACCTGCATCTGGTCGAACGTTTTCCCGTCGCGCTCGATTTCGCCAAAGTGCTCGTTGATCCAGACCACTAAACTCTTCTCCGCTGCGGTTTCGGCTAAGGTCTGGAACCCGAGAAGCGTATCATTCAGCATGTCCCCGCCGCTGATGGGAATGTGAATGTAGACACGCCGGCCGGCGGCCCGCAAGGTCGAGATCACGTCCGATTCGACGATGAAGGTCCAGAAGGGTAGGAACGCGGTCGCTCCGTTGTCGACCAGGAACACCGCCTCCTCGGTCAGGAATCGGTTGATCAGGGCGTCGTAGCGGCTTCGCATGACGACCCCTTCGTCGTTCAGTAGATCCAGTTTCTCGACATTCAGCGCCTTGATCTGCCCCAGCGATCGGTTCACCGGATCGCCATCGAAGCACCGCACTGGCTGGCCGCGTCCGATGAGAAACTCAGCGAGCCAACTGGCAACGATGCTCTTGCCGACACCTCCCTTGCCTTGCAAGATCAGATGGATGGTTGGAGTGAACGTTGGCGCTGCGAGTGCAGCACCGGTTTCAGTTCCGTTTGTGTTGTTCTTTGCCATAAATGTTTCCTTTCAAATCAGATTTCTACCCTCGGGATCACCGTCGTTATGGAGCTTGCGGATGTCGAGTTTCGGCTGCGACAGAACCCGTTTGGCTTGAGCGAGCGGATCGTGTTCGGGCGCGGCGCTCGCAGTTACCTGAGTCTTAACCGGCGAACGCGCATTTGGCCCCGGCGACGCCTGAGGCTGTATGATTTGCCCGGTTGCACCCTCTGCGCCCCGCTTAGCTGCCAAACAGCGACGGATACGGCTGATGTACGACGTGAGGCTGGAGATGCTGAGGGTGACCCCGGCGTCTTCTTCCAACCACTTGCGAATGCTCTTCATGCTTTGTCCTCCTTGCAGTGCGGCGTCAATATCGGGCCACAGCGCCCGGATCTGACCAGCTTTGGTCGCCGGTTTTTCCGTGCGGTGTCGTGCAAACCGAGCGCGGGCGAGAGAAAACCAGTCGGACGATGTCCCCCAGTCACGTGATCCAGGCACAAAAACTTCTTCCCTCCTTTAAAGGCAATGGCAGAGACTTTTCGGGACAAAACTTTTTCACTCTTCCATGCTCGGTCCGGACCTCGCCCTTCTCGATACCCAACGATCCTGTCTCTTATAAAGGAAATGGCAAGGGGGTCGCGGGACGGTAAAATTTTTTGATCGCCTGGCGAAGAGTCTCACTCGGAACAAACCTCCTCTCTACAACTAAGGGAATGGCAGAGGCTTTTTCGGACAAGAAAGTTTGTGTTGCCGGGGATTTTCCGGCCACCGCGTTTCGATACTGGTCGGTCCGGGAAAGTTCCCCATACTTTGTAAGGGAATGGCGGAGCACCTTCGGGACAAAATCTTTTGAACGCGATCTTCTCAAATCCGCTAAAAGGCCCTCTACAGATAAGGAAATGGCGAGGGGGTGTCGGGACGGCTATTTTTCTTGCCTTGTGCCGAAGAGCTAATATTGCGTCCGATCACGACGATTTACGACAGAATGCGGCACGTTGCGACGTTGCGACGGTTTACGGCAAAACACGGCCAATCACGGCGTTCCACGGCAACGCGAGTTTTTTCCGACCCCACAAATGAGACAGTTGCGATGGGTAGTGGAACATAAAGGAAACGTTTGACGTCTGATTTGTTTTTCCGCCGCAAGCGGCGCGCGGTCATGGTTTTGAGTCGTCGAACGAAATCACGGTGGTGTCAAACAAATGTTTGACGCGTGTTTTAAGGATGAGGAATCGGTCTCGAAAATCCTCTGAGTAGGTGAAGGAGCAGCTTTATGAGACAGAACACAGGCGCGGCACGTGGGGCCAGGATCGCGATCAGACTGAGCCGGGAAGATCGGAGCCGGATTGACGAGGCCGTCAAGGCGCGAGGCCATACCAGTCCCAGCGCGTTCATCCGGGCGGCAATCCAGAATGAACTCAACGGGCGACCCGAGCTGACCAAAACCGAAGATTTGATTACGGGAGGATTTGAAGGCATGTCCCGTGACAATATCCGCATTGTCCGGAGCCAACAGGCGCTCCACGCTTTGCTGGATACTTTTGTCAAAACCGTTCTTACGTGCTTGCCGGAGCCATCGAAAGACTCAGAGCCCCAGGCCATCGCACGAGCCAAAGACCGGTACCACCGGCTGATTAAGACCGCCGGTCAAAGCATGTCCGGCGATGCCCTCGCTGGCCTGAAGGATCTGCTAACACATGGCACGAACTGATGACGAGCGGAAAGTCCGGCTGCGGCCACCAAAGCCGCGTCGCCCGACGGACGAGCGTGTGGCGTGGTCCAGCGGATTCAAGCTACTCATGCGCTACGCCCGCAGCTCGCGAAAAACCCGCAACCGCGGCACCTCCGGCGGGAAAGGACGAAGCACGCGTCCGTACCTGCAGCGTTGCGCCGTCCGGGTGACTTATCTGAACAATAAGACACGCGGGCAATGGAGGGCGCACGGGCGATACCTGGCACGCGAGAGCGCTACTCACGAAAATCCGGTAGAGGGCGTGGGCTTCGGTCGCGAGGACCAGAGGATCGACGTTGCGTCTCAGCTTGAGAACTGGCAGAGAGCCGGCGATGAGCGGATGTGGAAGCTGATCATATCCCCGGAATTCGGTGATCTGACGGATTTGCGCCGTCTAACGGGCGACCTGATGGAACGTATGGAAAAGGACCTCGGTACCGACCTCGAATGGGTCGCGGTCGAACATCACAATACCGAGCATCCACACGCTCATGTCGTAGTACGAGGCGTACGAAGCGATGGCACCGGCTTGCGCATGAGCCGCGAGTACATCCAGCAAGGGATACGGAGCGCCGCCGAGCACCTATGCACTCGCCAGATCGGGTACCGGACGGAGCTCGATGCCGCGGAGGCCGAACGGCGCGAAATCTCGGAGCAGAGATTTACATCACTCGACCGCCGGATCATGCGGGAAGCATCGAACCCGAACGCGGATTTCGGTCCACAGTATTTCGAGGTTGTTCGGAACCCTACCGTAGCCGGTTTAAGTGAGATGGCGCGCCTTCGCACTCAACATGATGCTTCGCGCCTCGCTGTCCTTGAGCACATGGGCTTGGCCGAATCGACCGGCGGAGCAAGCTGGCTAGTGCGGCGCGATTGCGAGCAGGTGCTGCGAGCGATGCAACGCAGCGCGGATCGGCAAAAGACATTGGCAGCACACGGAGTATTGTTGTCCGATGACCGGCTTCCGATGACGACGCTCGATGTCCGGGAACTCACATCCATCGAAGGTAGGATCTTGGTGCATGGAGAGGAGGAAGCTTCCGGACGCAGCTACCTAATGCTGGAGAGCACAGATGGGCAGGTTTATCACATCTACCGCACGCCAGAAATGGAAGAGTCGCGGGGGCAGAGAGGGCTGCAAACCAATTCGTTCATTCGGCTCCGTAAGTTATCCACGTCTCGCGCCCCGGTGGTGGAGATCAAGGACCTGGGCGATTCGGAAGCCATACTCAGCAACAACGGCCACCTTCGCGAGACGGTAGGAGAGATGACGAAGCGGGGCGTCACTCCCAGGGATGGCGGCTGGAACGGCTGGCTCGGCCGCTATCAGAAGAAGCTGGTTGACACTGCATTCGCGCTCGAACAGGAGAAGGCGAAAGAACGAGAACGACGCAGGAATCGAGGCCTCGGGCGCTAGCCGTAGAGCTTCACCAGGAGGCGGGGTCCGCGAACTGCAGAATTGAGTTGAACCAAGCAGCGATGAGGTTCAGGTTGGCAGGGTACACCCCACGACAGGCCTTCAATGAGGCCCCGGCAGATCTGCCGGGGAATTGAACGCAACAATAAGAGCAAGGCCGCGCGCTTACAGGCTTCAATGAGGCCCCGGCAGATCTGCCGGGGAATTGGCACCGAGCAAGAATACGTACACGAGTCAGGCCAGCTTCAATGAGGCCCCGGCAGATCTGCCGGGGAATTTGCGCAAACTGCATGATCTGGATAGCAAAAGATTCGCTTCAATGAGGCCCCGGCAGATCTGCCGGGGAATTCCCGAGGACTCAGAATTGAAATCCGGGGAAGCGGAGGGCTTCAATGAGGCCCCGGCAGATCTGCCGGGGAATTGGATTATTTGGCGACATACTGTCCGGGACCTACGCCGCTTCAATGAGGCCCCGGCAGATCTGCCGGGGAATTGCTTGGTAATGCGCATGCATCGTCACGATCTGGATGGCTTCAATGAGGCCCCGGCAGATCTGCCGGGGAATTGAGCATTATGTCCTCCACGATCATAAAGCTCGATGGAGCTTCAATGAGGCCCCGGCAGATCTGCCGGGGAATTCCTGGAAACACGTTAACGGGCATTATCTCACCAGGCCTGCTTCAATGAGGCCCCGGCAGATCTGCCGGGGAATTGTCAGTTCGGCCGTGCCATTCTGAAGCTGTTTAACACGCTTCAATGAGGCCCCGGCAGATCTGCCGGGGAATTAACTGCTCACGGAGGACATTACGCTCGTTGATTGGCTGCTTCAATGAGGCCCCGGCAGATCTGCCGGGGAATTGGTGCGCGCCATGTATTTGCAGTTTCAGTCGCATATCGCTTCAATGAGGCCCCGGCAGATCTGCCGGGGAATTGTTCACTCGCCCCTGGGGGCTTCCTAGGCACACTTCCGCTTCAATGAGGCCCCGGCAGATCTGCCGGGGAATTAGCACCAGCGCCACTCGTCAACCCGTTGTTGCAGCAAGCTTCAATGAGGCCCCGGCAGATCTGCCGGGGAATTGCTTCGTCCGCACCACCATAATCGGCAGTTTCACGCGCTTCAATGAGGCCCCGGCAGATCTGCCGGGGAATTGTTGGTCGTATCCTTGCGCACCACGTTGGAAGCCAGGCTTCAATGAGGCCCCGGCAGATCTGCCGGGGAATTGAAGAAGGAAGAAGGATCAATGCTAAAGAGACTTGTGCTTCAATGAGGCCCCGGCAGATCTGCCGGGGAATTCAGGCTCAGGCAAGCAGGCCAGATAATGTAGTCTAAGCTTCAATGAGGCCCCGGCAGATCTGCCGGGGAATTGTCGTCCTGCCCCCAAGACATACCACATGCAAGCAAGCTTCAATGAGGCCCCGGCAGATCTGCCGGGGAATTAACAGCACTCTGCCCTAGTCAGCTCTAGCCAAGTCCGGCTTCAATGAGGCCCCGGCAGATCTGCCGGGGAATTATAAACGTAATCGAAGCCCTTGGGCGTCCAGGCCGGCTTCAATGAGGCCCCGGCAGATCTGCCGGGGAATTGCATGGTTCATGCCCGCATCGGCAACCGGGCTGGCAGCTTCAATGAGGCCCCGGCAGATCTGCCGGGGAATTTGATGCTGCTAGTACTCGCTACTAACTTTCTTGCTGCTTCAATGAGGCCCCGGCAGATCTGCCGGGGAATTAATGGGGTTTAGTCCAAGGTTTGACACGGTATAGTCGCTTCAATGAGGCCCCGGCAGATCTGCCGGGGAATTACTTACAGTGCCGCTTGCAACAAAGCCTATGTAGTTGCTTCAATGAGGCCCCGGCAGATCTGCCGGGGAATTGGCGTACTGCCGGTTAATTCCTGGTGCCAGATTTCATAGCTTCAATGAGGCCCCGGCAGATCTGCCGGGGAATTGGGAACGGCGCTCGGATGGTATGTGGCGGCGCTGTTCGCTTCAATGAGGCCCCGGCAGATCTGCCGGGGAATTGTGGCCGGCTAGCCTCGGGCCGATGTATTACCAGATCGCTTCAATGAGGCCCCGGCAGATCTGCCGGGGAATTGCAGTCTCGGGACCACAACGGCTCCAGGCTATGTCGGCTTCAATGAGGCCCCGGCAGATCTGCCGGGGAATTCTGCGCGTTCGCTGCG
>Ga0182024_10016219_pt1 | contig 14152 bp, 8 predicted proteins | sample P32metaG_FD_120480 | JGI IMG/M metagenome (GOLD analysis project Ga0182024, IMG submission 120480) | Permafrost microbial communities from Stordalen Mire, Sweden - P3-2 metaG (Illumina Assembly) | ecosystem: Environmental > Terrestrial > Soil > Wetlands > Permafrost | place: Sweden: Stordalen... | reverse complement strand
GGGCCATAGAAAGAAACTAACAGGGATGACCCAGTCCGCCCACAGCAATGGCTCGGGTTTGGCTTTGTGGTTCCCGGATCGGGAGAAAATAATCGGGGTACGTCCCGTCTGTCCCCAGGTTTTGTCCCAGGTTTCCCCCCGTCCCCAGGTTTTGTCCCAGGTTTCCTGTCCCCAGGTTTCCCCTGTCGACAGTGCGTCGTCGAAGCCGCAGGTGATTGAGCTCTCCGGAACCGGAACGTAGGGGTACAAGAAGGCTACCCTACGCCCGCCGGTATAACGGCAGTAACTTTAACTTCTCCTCCCGTTGCAGTACCTTGGTGTATTGACCACAAGTACGTAGTCCTCGCATTCGCGCTTTTTCGGAGAAGCCATGAGCCGCTCTGTGTCTGCCCGTTTGTTTCTGATTGGGTTCGTCGTCACTGCCCTGTTCACCGGATGCACGCGCGATCCGAATGTGCGCAAGCACAAGTTTCTCGAAAGCGGCAACCGCTACCGCGACCAGGGCAAGCTGCGCGAGGCGGCGATTCAGTATGCCAATGCAGTGCAAGTGGATTCGCGCTTCGCCGAGGCGCACTTTCAACTGGGCGAGACCTACTTCAAGCTCAAGGATTACAACCGAGCCTACGCCGAGCTTTCGCGCGCATCCGAACTGGCGCCCGACAATTATCAGGCGCACGTGGATTTGGCGAATATGCTGATCTCGGCGCGGGCGTTGAAGGAGGCGCAGCCGCATCTGGACGCGCTGCGCGAAAAGCAGCCCGACAGCGCCGATACGCACCTTACATGGGCCAATCTTTATGCCGCGCAGGGAAATCTGGGAACGGCTTTGCAGGAGATGCAGAAAGCCATTGCGGCGGACCCGAGCCGCGTGGATTCTTATTTGCGGCTGGCGTTGATGCAGTTGGGCGCGAACCTGCCCGATCAGGCCGAGGCGAACTTCAAGAAGGCGGCGGAGCTTGGTCCCAAGAACCTGAGCGCGCAGTTGTCGCTGGGAGGCTTTTACCAGTCGCGCGGCCGCCTGCCGGAGGCCGAACAACAGTTCAAGCACGCCATCGACGTCGATCCTAAAGAACCGTCGGCGTACGCGGCCTACGCTACGCTGCTGATGAGCGAAGGCAAGAAGGGGGATGCGGAAGCGTTTCTGAAGGAGACCAAGACCAAGTTTCCGGATAATTCCGAAGGGTACCGGATGCTGGGCGATTTCTATTTCGCCAACGGCGACCTCGACAGCGCAGTGGCCGAATATACCTCGATTTATAACAGCCATCCCAAAGACCTGCAGGCGAAGAAGAATTATGTGCAGCTGCTGATCCTGAAGAACCGGCTGGACGAAGCCAGCAAGCTGAACGATGAAATTTTGAAGGCGACTCCGCACGACAGCGACGCGCTGGTATATCGCGCGCAAGTGCAATTGCGCAGGAACGATGCCGCGGGGGCGGTGGCTTCGCTGCAGGCGGCGTTGAAGAACGATTCCAACAACGGAGTTGCGCACTATCAACTGGGGCTGGCGTATGACATGCAGCACAATGAGGCGCAGGCGGAGTCGGAGTTTCGCGCGGCGATTTCGGCGCGGCCCGACTTAACCGATGCACAGCGCGCTCTGGCCAGCCTGCAACTACGCCGTGGGGATTTCGACGGACTGATGCAGACCGCGCAACTGATCATTGGCGCGGCGCCCAACGCGCCCGACGGCTACCTCACTCGATCGCTGGCGGAGATGAACCGGAAGCAGTATCCCGAAGCTGAAAAAGATATACGCAAGGCGGCGGAAGTAGCTCCGCAAAGTCCGGCGCCCTATGTGCAGCTGGGCAATCTGCACTTGCTGCAAAAACAATATGGCGACGCGATCAAATTTTATCAACAGGCGCTGGAAAAGGATCAAGCCTCGACCGAAGGATTGCAGGGCTTGATGAATGCCTACCTTGCGCAGAAGCAGCTGGATGGAGCAATCGCGGCGGCGCGGGCGCAGATCGCGAAAGTGCCCAGCATCAGCACTTTTTACGATCTGCTGGGAACGGCGCTCTACCAGAAAAAAGATTACAGCGGCGCCGATGCGGCGCTGCACAAGGCGATCGAACTCGACCGGAATAATTCCGATGCGCTCTTGAAACTGGCGCAGACGCAGGCGGCGGAAGGATCTGTGAGCGACGCACTGGCCACTTACCAGCAGTCGATCAAAGAGCATCCCGGCGATATTTCGTTCTACATACTTGCGGGTATGTTGTATGAATCGCAAAGTGACTGGGACCATGCCAAGGGGATGTATCAGCAGGCGCTGAATATTCAGCACGATAATCCGCTGGCGTCGAACAATCTTGCGTATGTGATTTTGCAGCAGGGCGGCAACGTGGATGTGGCGCTGGCGATGGCGCAGACGGCGCGGCGCGGCATGCCGGATTCGCCGAACGCCGCCGACACTCTGGGTTACGCTTACTACCAGAAGGGTGTGTACGGCTCGGCGATCGAGATGTACAAGGAGTCGCTGCGGCTGAATGAAAAGAAGGGCGGTCCCGACGACCCCTCGGTTCACTACCATCTGGCTCTGGCTTATCAAAAGGCGAACCAGCCGGCGGAGGCGCGCCAGCAACTGGAACGAGCGTTGAAGATCAGCCCGAATTATGCCGACGCGAAAAAGGCGCTGTCGGAACTGCGAGGATAGCGAGTAGCGCCTTCACTGCGAAGTATTCGCCCGGGCCAATCCCGTCAGATCCGTTGTCCCTTCGGCCCATGCGCAGCTATCTCTGGTTGGCCTGTGGCCTGCCTCGTCTCCAAATGTAACTTCACCGTTCGTGGCGACACACGCAAATTTAAAGTGCCCGTCGGACATTGTTCCGGCGAAGCGTTCGCAGGAGCTTTCAGGAAAGCTGTCGGAAATCGGCATGTAGCTCTTCTGTCCGTTCCAGATCGTAACGCAGAGCTTCGTCCCTGGTTGGGGCGGTGGATCTGTAGCGCCAGACGCTGGCTTTGGGGTTTTATTGTAGCTGTTGAAAGCCTCAGCTGCTGCCACACGCTCCTTCGCTGGAGCAATGAGACGTTTCAGATCCCAGATAAATGTGTAGCTGTTGAGGCCGGATTCCGGGAATGGCGCAGGAATAAGCACGCCGCCGTTTTTCAGGAAGTCAAACTGCGTCTGACGGAGATATGTAAACTTGGGCAGCGCCACAGCGAGAAATCCAACCCAGCCGGACTTCGAACCTCCATAAAGTTTTATACACTCCTGGTAAACGTCCTGCGCGACCCCCGGCCGGAAGCATCCGGGCAGCCTCTTGTCGTCTCGTCCCGCGCCCTTTATACCCGCCAGAGCTGCGGCGGCAGTTTTCCAACTTGATCCCGTAATAAAGATTGGCGTGGGATCAAAGTCAATCTCTCCGGCCTTATCGTAATCGCTGGGGAAGGGTCCGGCCGGCACAACAATCCCAGAAACCACCCGGGTTCTCTCCGAAAGGGAAAATGCTACTTTCACTCCCGAGATCGATCTCCGCCACCAAGAGCCGGAAGAGGCCACGCAATCCAAAGCGGATTTATCTCCACACAGGTATTCTAGATCGAGACCCTTACCAGAATGGGTATCAGAGAACGTCTTCAAGGCGCTGGCAAAGTCTGAAGAGGTAAGAAATAACTCACTGAACTGAAATGTGAGAGAGTGCTTCACCAGGTAGTGCTCAGGGTTGGGAATGAATTGCACCGCGCTGCCGTTTTGGATCGTGGCTGTTCCGGGCTGCTCCTGGAGGCCAAGTTGATATTGAAAGGCTCGCGCGAATCGCGCCTTCCGCTCCAGTTCCCACGGTTGCAGGCACTCGTGCGTAACGGCTAAGGACGTTTTATCGGTTGTAGGCTGGTCGCATGGTTCAGTTTTAGCGACCTGCGCCAGCAACAACGGACAGGACAGGAACACCGCTAGAAACAGGGACAGTAAAACTTTAGAGATCACTGTGATTTCCTCCCGCTGGATACCTACCGCAGGTTCTCTACCGACCCGTTAATACCCGCTCCCGTTCCATGCGGAAGCGCTCGCCATCCTACACCTAAGGGCGTCAGCGGCAAACGAAGCTAATCCGAGCGTTCGGATTCCGTAAACCACGTTCCGGCGATTAACCGGATGCGCGGCCCTCAAAGCATCGCCGGGAAAATTTCTTTTGGGCAGGCGAATAGATTCTGCAGGGGGCGAACCGGGGCTTGAATCTCCGCGGGGCCGTTGGCGGTAAGTTCGAATGCTTTGTAGCTAACAGATTCGAACAAGGCCAGCGCCTGAGAAAGATTGGTGCGCTCCAGGTACTCGAACATGATGAGCCTGGGCCGTTTTTCGTGAAGCAGCCGCTTCATGCCACGCAATACCGCATTTTCGTGGCCTTCCACGTCGATTTTAACCGCCGTAATCTCGCCGATTTCCGGACGGGTACGCAGGAATTCGTCGATCGTAACGCGCTGGACGGTTCGCGTGGGGACCCGGCTCTCAAAGCCTTCGACCGTCCGGTTGCAGGGAGCGGCTCCGCCTGCGTCTTCCAGCTCAACCGTTCCTTCAACGTCCGAAACTGCGAGTTCGTGAACATCAAAGCATAAACGGTTAAGCGCGATGTTTTCTCTCGCGCGCACAGCCGCGACCGGATTGGGTTCGAAGAGGATCGCGGTGTCGATTTTATCTGCGAGCAGAAGGCTGACTGAACCGACGTTCGCGCCAATGTCGAGAAAAACGCCGCCTCGTGTGTGGGCACGCAGAAAGGCAATGTCGTGCGCGTCGGGGACGCGATAGTAAATAAATCCGGCTGACACATCGGACTCGGGATAGGCGATGAAGCGAAAGCCGTTGTCGGTCGCGAGCACTATGGGCAGATGAGCAATCCGCTTCCACAATTGCCATCCGGCAAACATCAGCACACGTTTACCGCGCTGGCCGCGGTTCGATGCGTCGCTCCAAATGGAGTGAATCACATAGAACAAGTTCTTTATGAATTCGAGCAAGCTGGTTATCCGATCGCTCGCCGGATGAGGCCGGGGACGTTTGACACACCAAGGGCCGAAGCGGCCGCCAAGACTGACATTATTGCGCCTAACGCCCAGAGCACACGCCGGTCTTTCGGAATCCAGCGATACAGCGCAATCAGCACGAACGGCAGAATGGGAATTGAGAAGCGCTGGAAGTTGCCGCGCGCCCAATGCGGATAGTTGTAGGTATAGAGGGACAAAATGTAGGGAGCGAGAAACAGTACTTCAACGGGATGAGCGCGGGCATAGGCGCGAAAGTCTTTGCTGCGGATCATGACGACTACGGCGATCAGGACGAAGAAAATCCATCCAAAGCTCAGGAGGAGATTGGTCCAAGGCGAGTGTTCGCTGAATGTCCCCTTGAAAATCGCGTAGAAGGGAAAACCGAAGAGCCAGCCTCCCTGCCACTCGGGGTTGTGATAGCTGTGAACGGTCGCCAGGGGATCTCCGGTAATTTTTGCGAGTGGCAGAGCGTAGAGCACACCAACCACAACTCCGATGACTACGGCAGGTACGAGCCGGCGATAGTCACGCTTCCACAGCAGAACCAGTCCGATACCGATTAGGGCGAAAATTCCCAGCGGCCTGACGACAGTGGCGAAAGACGCGAGCAGCGCGGCAAGCCACCAACGCTGTTTGCGGACTGCGAGAAACGAGGCAAAGAGCAGGGCGACGAACAGAGGCTCAGAGCCACCGAGATAGGAACGTTGCATCCAATCGAAATTGAGGATTGCGAAGACGCCGGCGACCCAGCCTCCCCAGAGGCGGTACGCGATCACGACGGCAGCGAGCGACGAGGTGAAACAGACCAGCATGAACGCGGTGCGATCGCTTGCGCCCGTCAAGCGGGAGACGGCTGCCATGGCGTAGGGCAAGCCCCAGAATTGCTTGACGAAGAGGCCGTGGAAATCCCAATGGCGAATGGCCGCGGCCACGGCCATATACGCGGAATCGTCTCCGGAGTCGTCGACCAGGGCGAGGTAGTTGCGAAGCGCAGCTACGCAGGCGATGAAAATCAGGCAGGTAAACGCCCAGAGGGCGACGATCTCGGCAAGGGTTGGTTCGAGTTGCTGGGTAACGCTAGCAATGCGTATTGGGACCGCTGGGCTCTCCACCAGCAGATTCGAGCGATTCACTGATAGGTGTCTCCGTGGAATCGCGATTATAACGCAGGGAGTCGAACGGTTGAGTGACACAAATACTGGTTTCAGCGATCCCTAATGTCACTTGCGATCTGTTTATCGAGCAGCCCTTGTGCCAGCACCGACGCGACGAGCTGTTCTGGTTTTCGATCGAGCCATATGAGCTTTCGCTGAAGGATTTGGAGCCGGCGACCGGGGCGCAGGCGCGCCTCGGAGTAAGCCTTCGGTGCTGAGATCCTCATCGACTTCTGGCCAATGCAGACCGTAGCCACCGCCCGACACTTTCCAATTCTTACGTTGCGCGGCAGTAGCGTTAAGCAGCCGGGGATACCACACGAGCGGCACAGTGATTATGCGGCCGTCGCGCAGGGTCACGCTCAATGCGTCTCCACTGAAATCTACGCCCGACACGCGCTCGTCAGCTCCCGACGCCCAAAAACTCATTCCAAATCTCCAGAAGCTGTGCGCTTAGTCAGCGGCGATGGTGGGGCTTACGCCAGCTTCGGGTTGCGGGCGGCGCGGGGCGCGGTTGGAGGGCAAGCCGGCGTCGCGAATTTTGTACAGCAAAGCACGGTAGCTAATGTTCAAGGCACGGGCCGCGCTTTTGCGATTCCAGTGATGATGCTGCAAAACTTTCAAAATGATTTTGCGTTCCAGCTCGCGCACGGCGAGGCGTGTAATTTTTTTCAGAGAGATGGGCCCGTCAACGGAGATGTCGGCGCTGAAGAAGTCCGGCTCGTGCGGGCGCAGATCGCCAGAGATCGACTCTTCGTTGCCCAGGATCACGTAGCGCTTCATCAGATTTTCCAGCTCGCGCACGTTGCCGGGCCAATGATATTTTTTCAACGCGTTCATTAAATCAGCTGAGGGAGGGGTAGCGCGCGCGTTGAATTTCCGGTTGTAATGTTCCAGAAAATAATTCACCAACTGCGGAATATCGCCGGCACGCTCGCGCAGCGAGGGCATGTGCAGATTCACAACGTTAATGCGGTAGAACAGGTCGGCGCGGAACGAGCCGGCCGCAATCTCTTCCTCGAGCTTGCGATTGGTGGCGCAAACCACGCGCACTTCCACTTTTTTGTCTTCCTGCGCGCCGATGCGACAGAACTGGCCGTCCTGCAGCAGTTGCAACAGCTTTGACTGCAGGGCCATGTCAAGCTCGGAAATTTCATCGAGGAAGAGCGTGCCGCGGTGCGCCATTTCGACGCGGCCGGGCTTGGTGCCGTAGGCTCCGGTGAAGGCTCCCTTTTCGTAGCCGAACAACTCGCTTTCGAGAAGCGTGCCGGGAATGGCCGGACAGTTCACCTTCACCCAAGGACCAGCCTTCCACGGCGAGGCGGCGTGAATCATGCGGGCGATAATATCTTTGCCAGTGCCGCTCTCACCCTGGATCAAGACAGGAACGTTGGCGCCAGCGATCTTGCCGAGCCGGTCGCGCAATGCACGCATGGCATCGGAAGAGCCGAAGACGACCGCATCAGGGGGCATCTCGCCCAAGGGCTGGATGAGCGCACTAACTGGATTCGACGAAGTGCTCATAAATGTTCCCAGCTCCGCAGCACAGGTTAAGCTCTGATGTGCATCCGGAGAGCCAAACGTAGGGGGAACGAACGCTTATCGTGCAAGGTTAGTCTATCTGATTGAGGAAAAGCAACTTACTAAAGATTGCCCGAAACCACGCCGGGTAACGAGAAAGCAGGCAGATCAATCAGGAGCGCGGTTAGTACAGTGGAAAGATTTTCACACGGAAGCAGCGAGTTTCCGTCGCGGGGCTTTTCGAGCTCCATTCGGGGCCGTTAAAGGGCGGGAGAACTTGACTGCAACCAGGTTAAAGCCCTCTGCATGCTCCATGCGCACCATCTTGGCGCGAAGGTTTCGGGCAACCTGAGGTAAGGAAGCCAGCGCCGCCAGTGGAGCGCTAGGAATCTCAAGCAAAAGGTGGGCCGCGACCGGAATCGAGCGCCTGACTGCGACCAGCATGCCACCCGCGGAGACGTTCAGGGCGGTGGCAAACTCCAAAAACTCTTTGTCGGTCTCAGCCCGGTTCCTGACGAATACGGGAATAGCCAAAGGCAAGCGCGGCCACTGCCGTCGCTCAACCGCTGGAGTTCGACCCTTCACGCGCACCCCTTCCTCGTGCTATTAGCCAATTATTCAAGCATCTTGGGGGCCAAAACCCTAAGGAACGGCTTAGTGCCACACAGGAAGCCGGAAACAAACCGTGCGAAAACAGGTGGACACCCGGCAATTGGGGGTGCAAGTACCGCTAAACTGCCACATCTTCAGGGGTTTTCGAGTATCGGTGTGGCGGACATTCCTGGTGGGGCAAAAGGGCGAAAACCACTCGCAAAGTGCAAGGTTTTGCTACACTTGGGTAATCAGGTTGCATTTTTCGTTGACAATGAAAAGTGCGCTGGCATACGATTTTGGTACAGCATTCTTCCTGGACAGTCGAGTGCGTCCCCCCTTTGAGTTAGACAGCCGCGCCCCTTTATGGCTACCGTTCGAAAGAATATGTGTGTCTCCGAGGCTGGTGAAAGCCAGGCTTCGCCGGAGGGAATTCCCAGCCAGGCCGATTTGCCTCAAGCCTACGCCGAAATGCAGGAAAGGTTTCAGCGCACCACAAATGCGCTGGGCTCTGCGGCGCACGATCTGAAGACTCCTCTGGCGATTCTGAATGGATACGTCGAATTGCTGCAAAGCGAAAAGCTGGGACCGCTTAATGTGCGGCAGCGCGAAGTTCTGGAAGAAATGCAGTCGAGCGGAAAGCGGCTGCAACAGTTCATTCAAGATTTTTTGACATACAGCGCGCTCGAAACTGGCGGGCTGAAAATGCAGTTCGAGATGGGCAACCTCAACGACTGCCTCTCCGATGTTTGCCGTTTGTGGTCGAACCGCTTCCACGAAAAAGGGCTCGCGCTTTATTTCTTGCCGAACGATAAACTGCCGGTGTTTCCCCTGGATTCTCCGAAGCTGCAACGGGTGATTTCGAATCTGTTGGAGAATTCGTTTAAATTTATTCCCCAGGGCGGGACGGTCTGGTTGCACGCGGAACCCTACATGTGGGAGCGGCGCGCGACCGCGCAGCCGGCGTCGGGGGGCGAGAGGCGGCGGCTGGATAGCGCGCAGCCGAATTCAGCAAAGGTGAGCGTCGCCGATACTGGCCCCGGAATCCCGGCGGAATTTCATCAGGAAGTTTTCGACGATTTCTTCCGCATGCCGGGCAATGAGAATACGGAAGGCATGGGTCTGGGTTTGGCGATTGTGCGCCGCCTGGTTCAGGGCATGGGTGGTAAGGTTTGGGTGGAGAGTGATCCCGGCGCGGGCTGCAAGTTCTCTTTTCTGATTCCTTTTAAGCCCGTCCCACACGCCGCCGGCAAAGGAAAGAACCGATGAGCGATACCGCGAAGATTCTGCTGGTAGACGACGAACCGGCAATGCTCCGCTACATCCGGACGTTGCTTGAGGTCGACGACTACAAGGTGGAAACCGCTTCGACCGGAGAAGAGGCTTTGAAGCGCGTAGACAGCGGCATGGAGCCGGACCTGGTGCTGCTCGACGTGCTGATGCCGGGCATTGATGGACTGGAAACGCTGGAGCAACTGCGCCATAAGCGGCCCGGAGTTAAGGTCGTAATGCTCTCCTGCGTGAACGATACCAAGAAAGTTGTGCAGGCCATGCGCCTGGGGGCGCATGACTACCTCACCAAACCGTTCCAGAAGGCGGAACTGGATGCGGTGATCGACCAATGCCTGGGCAAGGGCACGATGCAGGTTGGGGGAGAAGTGGAAGAGGTCGGCGACGACGTCTTCTTCATCGCCGCCAGCCCTGCTATGCGAAAGATTCGCTCGCAAGCCGCTCTGGTCGCGCATGTAGATATTCCGGTGCTGCTGCTGGGGGAGAGCGGAACGGGCAAGGAAGTTTTGGCGCGGCTGATTCACAAACTTTCGCCGCGGGCGCATCGAACGTTCCTGAAAGTGAATTGCGCGGCCGTACCCGCGGATCTTCTGGAGAGCGAGTTATTCGGATACGAACCCGGTGCATTTACCGGAGCGACGCACGCCAAGCCGGGAAAGTTCGAACTGTGCAATAAAGGCACGATCCTGCTGGATGAAATCGGCGAAATGCCGCCGGCTTTGCAGGCGAAGCTGCTGCACGTGCTGCAGGATCAGAGTTTTTCGCGGCTCGGCAGCCGGTCGGTGATCAAGGTAGACGTTCGAATTCTGGCGGCGACCAACATTGACATCCCGCAGGCTCTGGCGGCCAAGCGGCTGCGCGAGGATCTTTACTACAGACTGAATGCGTTCACCTTGCAGCTTCCGCCGTTGCGCGACCGCAAAGAAGAAATACCGGTGCTGCTGAAGCATTTTATGACCCGCATGGCGGAGCACTACGCGCGGCCTCCGCTGCCGCTTTCGCCGCAGATGCTTGAGGCTTGCCAGGCTTACTCCTGGCCGGGAAATCTGCGCGAGCTGAATAATTTTCTGAAGCGCTATCTGATTCTGGCGGATGAGAATCTTGCCGTCGCGGAATTGCAGCCGCGTAATGACGGCAATGGCGGCGGGACGATAGGAAGTTCCGCGGCAAAGGGCGCAGAAACGGGCGGGCTAAAATCGCTGGCTCGTAGCGCGAAAGACGAAGCGGAAGGCGAAGCCATCCGGCAAGCGCTGGAGCAGACCAACTGGAATCGCAAACAGGCAGCGGCGTTGCTGCAGATCAGCTATAAAGCGCTGCTCTATAAAATTCGGCAATACGGCATTGCCGAGGCTGCCAAGAGCCACCACAAGCTCTCTGCCGGGGCGTAACCCTTCCTCACATTTCCTTAGCGCCGCACGGGGGCTAAAGCCCGGCTTGAGTGGGCTCTTTACGCGGCCCTGAAGGGCCGCTCTTCCACGTTACCGCACACTTTCACGTTACCGCACTCTTCCGCGTTGCCGCGCTCTTCCACGCTACCGCACACTTCCGCGTTACCGCGCTCTTTCACGTTACCGCACTAAAATCTGCCGCGAATAAGTCGTTGACCGTTACGGCGTGACCGTGAGCTGGAAGCTCTTACTCTGGCTGAAAGTGCCGGAGGTTGCCGTCACCGTCATCGAATAAGTTCCCGAGGGCGTTCCGCTGACCTGCGGCTGCTGCTTGTTGCTGCTGCACGCTGGCTGCAATGCGACGAGCGCGAACACTATCGAGAGCGCCAGCAAGCCTAGCCAACGGGTGCGACGGCGTCTGCTACCGACACCTACTCCGAAGAACGCCATGCCGGGAACAAGTAACGCCAGCGCATACAGCGAGCCGCGATGTCGCCCGTCCGCGATGGACACTGGTTGTGGAGTGGTGGTTATGTTCAGAGCGGCAGAGGCGCTGCCTGTGCCCTGGCTGAAGGAAACGCTGGTCGATGAGAAATTACAGGTTGCGCCGGAAGGCGCGCCGCTGCAGGCCAGTGCGACATTGTCGCCAAATGCGCCGATTGGGCTAAGCAACACGGTGTAGGGCGCGGTTTGTCCCGCCGGAACGGTTTGGCTGGCGGGACTGACGGACATGGTAAAGCTGCCGGCGGTGAACGATGCGTTGGCTATCACATTCGTGTTGGTGTTGTTGATTTTCGCCACTTGCGCAGTCGCCTCAAAGGAACCGGCCTGGGTAGGCGTCACTTGGAATCCTACGGTTTCAGGCGTACCCACTTGCAAAGTGGGAATGGTGCAGACTACGGAGTTGTTGACCGGCGCGCTGCAACTGCCGCCGCCCGCGGTAGCGCTGTTAAAGGTCACATTTGTGGAAGAAACTGTGCCGTTCAGATAGACCCCGGTCGCGAGATCGGGGCCGTTGTTGGTGACGGTGAAGTCGATCGTAACCGGGTTGCCGATCCCTGGAGTTCCAGTGGTCAAAACCGTCTGCGTCACCGACACAGCCGCAACCGGAATCAGCTGCGCGACAAATGTGTTTTCGGTTCCGCCCACGGGTATGGAGGTTTGCAACGCATTGGGAAGGTCAAACCCGGGAAACGCTGACGACGTGGTATCGCCGGCAAAATAAAAGGTGCTGAAAGTTACGGGATCGAGCGCCACGCTGGTTCCGCTATCGGTGCCGTTCCCGCCGTAATAGGTGGAGTAAGAACCGAGTGAACTCTGGCCGGTTCCGGTATTGGTATTGAGGCGCGCGAAGAAAGCGTTTTGCGGGCCATTCAACACGCTCTGGATCGCTCCGGCAGTAACCGGGAAACCATTTGGATCGGCCGCCCCGATCGTTCCTGACGAAGTGGAACCGGTCACGAAGGCATCCCCGGAACCATCGGCCGCGATTGACGCGCCGCTATCGTTGCCGGTTCCTCCCAAATATGAAAAATATCCGAGTGTGGCGTTATTTTGAGTTCCGGTGGTGCTGACCGCAGGGATGGCTATGCGCGCTACGTAGGCGTCAGTGGGCGCGGGTGCGGTGGGCGGGGTGCAGGTTGTGGTCGGCGGCGGCTGATCAAGGCAGGTCTGGAAGACACCGGCCAGAGTGGGGAGCAAAAAGTCCGAAGAGTTGGTCGACCCGGTGAGATAGACATTGGCCGCGCTGGGATCGACGGCGACCGCAGTGCTTGAATCATTCGCATTGCCGCCAAGGTAGGTGGAGAAAAGTAACTGATAGTTGCCCGTCTGCGCGTTGTTGGGATTCAGCTTGGCTACGAACGCATCGGTCGGATATGGCGTAGTGGTCGGCGCTACGCAGGTGACCGCGTTCTGCGAGTTAGTCAGAATAGGCGTATCCAGGCACGGCTGATACGCGTTGAGAATGGGGAAATCTGCCGACTGCGTGCTGTTGCCATACTGGCCCAAGCCGGAGTTGTAGAAATTTGTGGTGCCGCTGAAGTAGATATTTCCGGGCGCGTCGACTGCGATGCCGCCGCCAGTCACGACCGTCCCGCCAGAGACCGGGCCTCCGCCGAAGTATGTGGAATAGGCAATGCCGGAAGTGCCGGGAGCTGCGGTGTTGACCTTGGTGACAAAGAACACGGTAGGAGACAGCGCCGTCGTTTGAAACGGCGTGGGCAGGTAGGACACAGGAAACTCATTGGTTTGCGAAGCCGCGTCGGCGGGAGTGGTGGAACTTGTAGTGCCCGTGACGAAGACGTCCTGATTGGTGTCGATCGCCATCCCGGTGGCTTGGTCGCTGCCGGTTCCCGAGAGATAGGACGAATACACCAGACCCGCGAACTGCGGATTGAGTTCGGTTACGAACACAGAGGTGCAGGTGGGCGAGAGAGTGCATTGCGTCTTGGCTTTCGTGGTCGTCTGATAGGGCACGCCGCCGGTAGGAAAATCGGTGGAACTGGTGTTGCCCACGATGTAGGCATCGCCGCCGCCATCCACGGCGAGGCCGACGCTTGTATCGGAACCGCTGCCGCCAAGAAACGTCAGGTACTTGACCACCGGTGGGCTGGACGGCGTGATCTTTGCGACGAAGATGTTGGGGAGGGTGGAGGGCGGCAAGAGAGTCCCGATTGTTGTTGGGAAGCCGGCCGAACTTGTGGTTGTGCCAGCCAGATAGATGTTGCCGTCGCCGTTCACCGCGACCGAGGGCGAAGTTTGCGAGCCGATGCCGCCAAAGTAAGAGGCGAACTCAAGCACGGGATCAATGACCAGTTCCCGGCTACGATCGTAAGGGCCGATCTCGAAGCCGACGCGATCACGGCCCCGCAGAACGAAGTGGCCGGCGACTGGCTGACGTCGGTCTCCGTCGCGCTGGTAGATTTGCGGCGCTTGCAGGCGCAGGCCGCCTTCGTCCGCGCTGGTGAGGATCAGGTCTCCATCTTGCAGATTGAGTTCAGTCGCGCCATCAAACTGCAATTCGGCTTGCGCGGGATCGGCGCCCGGAGCGACTTGGAAGTCGTATTCCAGTTGGCCTTGCTTGCCGTAGAAAACTAGATCGATGCCGGGATAAACGCTCTTGTATTGAACTCGGGAAAATTGCGGAATGCCGCTGTGCCACTTGCTGCGGTCATTGCCGATGAAATAGTTGCTCTTGCCCGGCAGCAATCCGGTTCCCGT